>SAMEA104315431__coassemble_979_pt1 | contig 14205 bp, 10 predicted proteins | sample SAMEA104315431__metabat2_low_PE_016 | metagenome-assembled genome bin SAMEA104315431 (sample SAMEA104315431) | gut metagenome | biome: Monkey gut; feature: monkey-associated habitat; material: faeces | place: China | collected 2013 | reverse complement strand
CCATATTTTGACAGAGCGATAGAGGCGGGCTATATGACAGAAACGGCCAACGGGTATGAATGGACTTGGGGCGGCACAAGAGGCAAAAAGGCACGGTTAGCCTATTTCATTACAAAGATTTATGACCCTATGCAAAGTATTCCATACAAGCGGCTGGAGTCTCTGTTTGGGGTGTCACGGCTGGATAGCGCGGTTACCCAACTAATGTATGCAAAACAGCCTCCACAATGGAGGGAATGGATTGATTTACTTTTCCAAGAGGAGAATGACACATAGATAGGGTGCTATTTATTGGTGCATGATAGTGTATGATAGTGTATGATAGTGTATGATAGTGTATGACATTATGATACACTATTTTTTACTTCCTAGGGTGTGTACCTTTGCCCTTGCTTTCCAGAAGCGGGATTACAGCAAGCCCCGCAGTAGGAGAGCAGAGGCGAAGAAAGGGGCGGTTTGCTTGCTGACTGACACCCCCAGACGGCCTAAACCTCTAACAACTCATTTATGACAAAAGAGGAAATAACGGCTATTGCTGACCGTGTTTCAGCAAACATAAGCGGTAACACCAAAGAGGTTCTTACCAGCGAGGAGGCAGCCCGTTATATGGGTATTTCCAGAAGTCACTTGTATAAGTTGACCCATAGACAGGAGATTCCACACTTCAAGCCAACGGGAAAGGTTATCTATTTCAATCGTGCCGAATTGGAGCAGTGGTTGCAAAACAACCGTGTTGCAACCGTGAACGAGGCACTTGGACAGGCCGAGGCGTACTGTAAGAGAGGAGGTGTGCGATGATACTTACAGATTACTACAAGTTCAAAAGGGTGGCCACAAAGAGCCATACAAGAATGGACTGCGTGGCCTCAACACGCAGTTACCCACCGTTCGAGAATAGGCGGTCTCTATCGGGCGGCAAAGAGACCGCGACAAGGGACGCAACAATAGCGGGGGCAATAGTGGCGTACTATACTGACACCCCACCCACCTATAAGGGGCAAGCACGCAGAAAAGCGGGGAAAAAATTCAACATAAGAAACGAGCATATTTCCAGCATATACACACCAGACCCAACAAGTAGATACGGCTACGGTGATGTATGTGGCACAAGGGATGCGTTGCTAATCGTTTTCAAAGACCTCAACACGGTGAACGGGGTTATACAACCAGACGGGGAGATAGAAGTCTTTATAGCAAGAGGCGAAAGCCATAACCGATTGCCGTTGTGGAATTACCTTTCAGACGGTGGTTTGGATTCTGAAATGAACACTTTGAGGGCGGTTGCAGAATCAGAGAGAACAGCCGTTGAGGCCGATTCTCTATATTAAGCTGTCGCTGGTTACCGAATAAGTAACCGAGGGTGTATGTATGACACGGTATTCCTTTGCCTGACACAGGCGGATGTTAGCGGGGGCGGGGTTGACTTCTTGAAGGTTGTCCCCCGCTTTCTTGATAATATCGTGGAATGTCGCTGTAATGGTGTGGTGAGCGTCACGGGAGACCTCAACGGGCTTAAAGTGACGGCTACAGGCCAAAGGGTAAGGATAAGGGGCGGCAGTCTTTGCAAGTTCCTGTTGGGTAACAACTTTCAGACAATGGGACGGAGCGACACCAAGCGGGCTATCGAGAAGTTGACCGATTCTTTGCGTTTGCCAATGGACAAAGCCAGCGTTACCCGTATGGACGTGGCACAAAATTTCATAATGAAGTACCCTGTAGCGGTGTATCTGAATCATCTTGGTGTGTTGAAGTACGCTGACAGGCTGGAAGAACCCAGCGGGCTATATTACTGCCTCAACAAAGACCGCCTTTGTATCTATGACAAGAACAGGGAGCAGAGGGACAAAAGGGAGGCGATTCCAGACCTTTACAGTAATCGGAACGTGTTGAGGTATGAAAGACGGTACACCCAGCGGATAGCGGCCAAATTTGGGGTTACAGAGGTGACGGGAGCGAGGCTCTATGAAGAAGCGTTCTATATCCAAGTCCTCAACGCTTGGAAAGCCGACTATCAAGCCATTCAGAAGATAAACGACATAGATACTACTTTGAACTTTCAAGCGATGAACACAGTAAGACAATTTCAAAGGGCGTGCGTTCGGTCAAAGGTTGAGGAAATGGGCGGTCTAATTCAGATGCTGAACCAAATCAAAGAAGCACAGAAGCGGGGCGAACTTACCAAGAAGCAGGCTTTGGATTTGAGGAGAACGGTGAATGAGGCGTGCCAAGAGACAGGCGGCCAGACAGCCCAGAACGAGGCTATAAAAGAACTTGATAAAAAGGTGGCCGAGGCTGTCAGATTTTACCGTTGAGGCTGATTCTCTATATATTAAGTCATTTCTGGTTACTGAATCAGTAACCGAGGGCGTATGCCAGCGGGGCGGGCTTCTAGGAGGTTTGCCCCGCTGGTGTTGTCGTTTGCCCGCTGGTGTTGTCGGTTGCCCCGCTGGTGTTGTCGGTTGCCCCGCTGGTGCGATGTGATACAGGTGGCCTCAACGGTACAAGGCGGGCTTGATGTCGTTCTTTTTCTTTGTCGTGGAGGATTTCTCAAATAAACACGCTATCTTTGTAGTCCCTAAATGATAGACGGCTAATTAGCCGAAGCAGATAATTTGCCCTTTGCACGGTGGTGGTAGTGGAAACACCCACGAGGCTTCTATCAGCCTAGGACACCTAAACAGGGGGCTTTTATATTCCTAAATGATAGAGTTATGGAGTACAAAGTAAGTAAAGAGACCGCTGAACTAGTCAAAGCCTATGACCTTTTAGGCGAGGTATCAAGACACATAAGCAACGGTTTGAGTGAGATGTATTCAGGCACACAGGTAGAAGAAATGACTGAAGAGGGAATAACCCCGCTTATAATCAAACTTCAAACCGTGGTAATGGATTGGGTGAGCGTCTCTATAATGAACAATAGAGGGTTGCTGAACAGTGATAAGATTTAGCCCAGCGACAAGGGGGAGGGGGCTTTGAATCTCTTTGCCAACCTTTTCCAAGACCACACCCCCAGTTCTGGAAACGCGACTGCAGAAAATCCACATAGGGAAAAAATCAAATAGTACACTTTTAGTACACCCGATAAAGCGTAAATGTATTTGAAATCAAACGATTAAGGGGTGGCTTTTGTTCCCGCCCGAGGCACAAGAGGGACGGCGGAAGCCGTCCCTCTTGTGCTATTGCCCCTCTCCACAACCCTTGCCTCAAGACAGAATTGCAGCCGGAAACCATACAGGAAGGACACGGGCGGCACTCCCTGTGCAATTCTTTCCGGTCTTTTCCACTGAACACCTTTGGGGAAGACGCTACTTCAGAAACACGAAGAAGACAGCGAGGACCAGACACACGAAGGCGGCGAGGTGGTTCCAATGAAGGGATTCCCCTTTGAAGAGGAGGGTGACAACCAAAGTGAAGACGATGAGGGAGACAACCTCTTGGATAACTTTTAGTTGCATAAGGCTGAACGGGCCGCCGTTGCCAGTAAATCCGAGACGGTTGGCAGGAACCTGGGCGCAATATTCAAAGAAAGCCAGTCCCCACGAGAAGAGGATGACCAGAATGAGCGGCCAGCTCGTCGAGACCTTCATCTCCTGAAGCTTCAGATGGCCGTACCACGCGAATGTCATAAATATGTTGGATAGCACCAACAAGAGGACTGTCCCTATCGCTTTCATCGCCTTGCAATCATAAAAACGGACGCAAAGATAGTAATATTTCACCTATATATTGTCATAGGAGATTCTACAAAAAGGGCCGGCGGAGAAAAGAATCCGCCGGCCTTTTTGATATATTCATCAAATGGTTATCTGATCATATTCTTTGGATCAAGGGCTTTGTCGAGTTCCTCCTTGGTGAGGATGCCTTTCTCAAGGACGATGTCATAGACAGAGCGGTTGGTCTCAAGAGCCTCCTTGGCGACCTTGGTGCTGGCCTTGTAGCCGATGATAGGGTTGAGGGCGGTCACGATGCCGATGCTGTTCTTGACCATCTCATAGCAGCGCTCCTTGTTGACGGTGATGCCTTCGATGCACTTCTCGCGCAGGGTGTTCATCGCGTTCGTCAGCCAGGTGATGCTCTCCATGATGGATTCTGCGATCACAGGCTCCATGACATTCAGCTGGAGCTGTCCGGCCTCGGCAGCGAATGAGACGGTCATGTCGTTGCCGATCACCTTGAAGCAAACCTGATTGGTGACCTCCGGGATGACAGGATTGACCTTGCCAGGCATGATTGACGAGCCTGGAGCCATAGGCGGAAGATTGATCTCCTTCAGACCGCAGCGAGGACCGGAGGCCATGAGCCTGAGGTCGTTGCAAATCTTGGAAAGCTTGACTGCCAGTCTCTTGAGGGCACCAGAGTAGCTGACATAGGCGCCAGTGTCAGGAGTGGCCTCCACGAGATCCGGAGCAGCGATGAACTTCTCGCCTGTGAGTTCGGTCATCTTCTTGGCGCAAAGCTCTGCGAAACCAGGCTTGGCATTGAGGCCGGTACCGATTGCGGTGCCTCCCATGTTGATCTCATAGAGAAGATTCACGTTTCTCTCAAGGTTCAGAACCTCTTCCTCAAGGTTGGTGGCATAGGCGTGGAACTCCTGGCCGGAGGTCATAGGAACCGCGTCCTGAAGCTGTGTACGGCCCATCTTGATAACGTCCTTGAATTCCTCACCCTTCTCCTTGAACGCGTCGATGAGATCCTTGAGGCTCTTCTCCAGTTTTCTGTTCATCCTGATGAAAGCGTAGCGGAAGGCAGAAGGATAGGCGTCGTTGGTAGACTGGGCGCAGTTCACATGGTCGTTAGGTGAGCAGAACTGGTACTCCCCCTTTGCATGTCCCATGATCTCAAGAGCCCTGTTGGCGATCACCTCGTTGGCGTTCATGTTCACGGATGTTCCCGCGCCTCCCTGCATCATGTCCACAGGGAACTGGTCGTGGAAATTTCCGTCGATGATCTCGCGGCATGCCTCCACGATCGCGTCGGCGATCTTCGGATCCATAGCTCCGAGTTCCTTGTTCGTCTGTGCCGCGGCAAGCTTGATGCAGGCCATGGCGATGACGTACTCAGGGTAGTCGCACATCCTGGTGTTGGAGATCTTATAATTATTGAGAGCCCTCTGTGTCTGAACACCGTAGTAGGCCTCAGCCGGAACCTGAAGTTCCCCAAGAAGATCGGATTCAATCCTGAATTTCTCTTCGCTCATAATAAATCAATATTATCGGTTTATAAATTGTTTTACAATCTCTCTGACAAAGGTAAGTCCAAAAAAGATTATAAGCAAAAATGCCGCGATATATTTCAAATTATTATTTATTTACCGGGGCTGTCACGTAGTGACTGGGGGTGTATGGCTATTGTGCGAATCGAAAGCGCCGGCCCTATCGGGTCGGCGCTTTTGCATATTCATTTGTCAAAGATATTATTTCTTTGATGATTTGGCTGTGGTGCCGTTCTTGGCGGCAAGGCGCTTCTGGTTCCAAATCGTAGCATCGAACATCACTGGTGTACCGATGAAGATGGAAGCGTAAGTACCGATGCAGATACCAAGGATAAGGGCGACCGCGAGACCTCTGATGGACTCACCACCGAAGATCGCGATAGCGAGCATGGTCACGAGAGTGGAGACAGAGGTGTTGACGGTACGTGTCAATGTCGCGTTGATGGCCTGGTTGGTGTTGGTCCTCACGTCAACATTCGGATGCAGGGTCCTGTACTCACGGATTCGGTCGAAGATAACCACGTTGTCGTTGATGGCGTAACCGATGATGGTCAGGATGGCCGCGATGAACGTCTGGTCAACGTCAAGGTTGAACGGAAGGATTCCGGAGAACAATGAGAAGAAACCGATCACGATGATCGCGGTGTGGGCAAGTGAAACGACTCCACCAAGGCCCCATGTCCAGCCCTTGAATCGGAAGGCGATGTAGGCGAAGATCACAAACAGGGAGAGGATGACGGCGATGATCGCGTCCCTCTTCATATCGTTGGCGATCGTAGGGCCGACCTTGTCTGATGAGATGATACCGTTAGGATTGTCAACGGTTGACTTGAACTCGTCAAGTGTGATGTCTGTCTCAGCGAAGAACGGCTTCAAAGCGTTGTAGAGCTTGGCTTCAACCTCGGCGTCAACATCAGTTGACTCCTGATCGTTCTTGTACTGGGTTGTGATCTTCATCTGGCTCTCGCCACCGAACTGCTTTACCTCGACGGCACCGTCAAACTCAACGATAGCGGCATCACGAACCTGCTCGGCGGTTACCGGCTGGTCGAAACGAACGACATAGGTACGGCCACCGGTGAAGTCAACACCATAGGTGAAGCCCTTGGTGAAGATAGACACGATTGAAATGACGATCAACGCGCCGGAAATGATGTAAGACCACTTGCGTGCGGCGATGAAGTCGAAATGCGTGTTCTTGAGGAAGTTCTTGGTGAGGTTGTTCTCGAAAGCGATGCTCTTGCCCTTCTCGATGCGGTCATCAAAGATAAGCCTTGTGATGAAGATAGAGGTGAGGACAGAAGTGATGATACCGATAATCAAAGTGGTGGCGAAGCCCTGGACAGGACCTGAACCGAACACGAAAAGGACGATACCGGTAAGGAGGGTGGTCACCTGACCGTCGATGATGGCGGAGTAGGCGTTCTTGTAACCATCGGCTACGGCCTTGCCCAGACCCTTGCCAGCAGCAAGCTCTTCCTTGATACGCTCGTAGATGATCACGTTGGCGTCAACGGCCATACCCATTGTCAGGACGAGACCGGCGATACCAGGCAATGTCAGGACAGCTCCGAATGAAACGAGGACTCCGAAGAGGAGAAGCACGTTGCAAAGGAGTGCGATGTCAGCGGCGACACCGGCGCCCTGATAGAAGAAAATCATGTAAACGAGAACCAAGAGGAACGCGATGATGAAGGAGATCATACCGGCGTTGATGGACTTGGCACCGAGTGAAGGACCTACAACCTGCTCCTGGATGATGGTGGCAGGCGCAGGAAGCTTACCTGACTTGAGGACGTTCACAAGGTCGGTGGCCTCATCCGGAGTGAAGTGACCGGTGATAGAGGAACTTCCGCCCGTGATGGCGTTCTGTACGTTAGGATATGAATATACCATGTCGTCAAGGACGATGGCGATCTGCTTGCCGACGTTGTCGCTGGTCATACGTGCCCAGACATTGGCACCCTCGGCGTTCATACTCATTGAGACTGAAGGCTCACCGTTTGAACCGTGGTCATAAACGACACGGGCGTCGGTGATGACACCACCGTCAAGCTTGGCCTTTCCGTCCCTTGAGGTAGCCTTGATGGCCACAAGCTCGAAGACATTTTCAGCCTGAACGTACTCAGACGGCTTGACTGACCACATAGGCTTGAACTCAGCCGGGAAGATCTCGGCGATCTGAGGCATCGCGAAGTATCTGTTGATCTTGGCCGTGTCAATGGCGGACGCGAATCCAATGCAGGCGTTGTTGGCGCCGGAAGGGTTCAGCACGGAGAAAAGAGGATGGGCCTTTCTGTAGGCATCAATCTCGGCCTCGTTGCTCTGGTTCTGTTTGATCTCGGCGGTAAGCAGGGAATCCGTGCCTTCCGTAGCGTTTTGTGCCTCAGCCGGCTCTGCCACAGCAGTTGTGTCTGACTCGCCGGCAAGAATCTCGGCCAGTTTGGCGTCAGCCTCGGTAAGATAGCCGGAAAGTTCCTGACTGGTGAAAGTCTCCCAGAATTCGAGGGAAGCGGTTCCCTGGAGGAGTTTTCTCACACGCTCAGGCTCCTTCACGCCAGGGAGCTCGACGAGGATACGTCCGCTGTTGCCAAGCTTCTGGATGGAAGGCTGGGTCACACCGAAACGGTCGATACGGTTTCTCAACACGTTGAATGAGTTGGCCACCGCGCTCTCGGCCTCTTCGCGGATCACGCTGATGACATCGGCGTCGGAAGACTCCGGCTTGATCTTGTCCTTCATCTCGTAGGTTCCGAAGATCTGGGAGAGCCTCTGTCCGTTGCCGACCTCTTTCCAAGCGTCAGCGAAAAGGGTTATGTAGTCTTCCCTTGAATTGACGCTGCGCTCTTTGGCGAGGGCGAGAGCCTTCTGGAACGCAGGATCGGTGTTGTCGCCGGAAATGGCCTTCACAAGATCCTGAAGCTGCACCTGCAGCATAACGTTCATACCTCCCTTAAGGTCAAGGCCGAGATTGATCTCCTTAGCCTTGCAATCCTTGTAGGTGTTCCAAAGGAAAACCTTCTTTGAAGAGATTGAATCAATGAATACCCTGTTCTGTTCCTTTCTGATTGAATCCAGATAGTAAGCCTGGTCATTTTCAGGAACCTGCGCGAAAGCCGCTGAGTTCTGGGCGGCGACGGCAGCCTTCTCGGCGAACTTCTCCGCTTTCTTTTCCTGGATGGATGTCACCGCTGTGAACGAAAGCTGCCAAATGGAAGCGATCGCAAGCAGAATGGCGACAAGCCTTATCCAACCTTTACTTTGCATAATTTTAACTTTATTTTATTGTTTTAATTTTTGCGCATAAAAATAGGGGTACAAATTTAGCATTTTTTTCTTAGAAAGAAATTATCTGCCAAGTATTTCTTATTTTTGCAGACGCATTCACCGAGATTTTTCGAAATGAGAAACAAAATATTCATCGGCATATTCACTCTGCTCGCGCAGATTGCTTTCGGGACCGACGCTCCGGCGCAGGTCTCCCCTACCCGCCTTCTGATGAAAGCGGACTCATCCAGAATGGCTTACAACTTCCAGGAGGCCGTCAAATACTGCGAGGCCGCCGTCGACGCGCTGGACTCGACTTCCTCCGCAAAGGCGGAAGAGCAACTGCTGCTCGCCCGCAATGGGCTGAATATGATGGGATTTTGCAGCCAGCCTGTAGTTGTGGCCAAGCAGACGTTCCCGCTTCAGGACTTTCTTCTGTTCTACCCTCTAAAGGATTTCAGCTGGAGAAAGAGCCCGAACCAGCTCGACTCGCTCGGAGGTGACAACCTATCAAGGGCCGTCTATGTTCCCGATGGAAGCAGGGACATTTATTATTCCGCCAAAGACGAGGAAGGTATCAGGAATATCTACGCGACACATCTGGCCGACTCGCTGTGGTCCGTCCCGGCGCTGATCAACGAGCAGCTGACCAGTTCCTCGGACGAGATCTACCCGATGCTGTCCCCTGACGGCCAGTCACTTTACTTCGCCTCCAAAGGTCTGTACGGAATGGGCGGCTACGACCTCTACGTCTCGCAGTGGAACAAGGAGACCGGCGACTGGGATGTTCCTGTGAATATGGGATTTCCGTACTCTTCGCCTTACGACGACTTCCTCTTCGTCAACACGGAGGACGGGAAATATTCAATCTTCGCCTCGAACCGGGAGTGCGGCCGCGACAGCGTCACAATCTATGTCCTTGAATATGACGGAATGCCTGTCCGCAAGGCGGTCACGGAAGTGGACGAGCTCAGAGAGCTGGCGGCGTTGAACCCGGCCGGAAATCATCCCGGAATCGACAACGGCTCCGCAGTCTCCGGAGAGACGGACGAGAGCACGAGGAAATATATGGACAAGATGCGTGAGGTCAGATCCTTGCGTGATTCCGTGGCGAGGTTCGGAAAGAATCTGGACAAACTGCGCTCGGGACTGGCCACCGCCTCGGACGAGGAAAAGGCCAGACTCACGGCCGAAATAACGGACAAGGAAATGATGCTCCCGACGCTTAACAGCACCCTGAACGCGGCTGTCAAGGAACTCCAGAACATCGAGATGGACTTTCTTGCGAACGGAATCGTGATCGACACCAGAAAGCTTCAGGCCGAGGCGGACAAGGAGATTGTCGGTGCGTCCTCCGGCTACACTTTCTCGAAGAACAGCTATGGTCCGGACCTCCGCCTGGACATCCGCAAGCCGAAGCCGACTTTCGACTATTCGTTTATGATTCTTCCGGAGGGAAGGTTCGCAGAAAGCAATACGCTGCCGGACGGACTTGTTTACCAGATCAGGATATTCACTCTTTCAAGGAAGGCCTCCGTAGCTGACCTCAACGGTCTGAGCCCGGTCTTTGAGAGAACCACGACCTCCGGAAAACACGCCTATTCAGCCGGACTTTTCAAATCCTACAAAGACGCTCTCTCGAACCTTAACAAGGTGAAAAAGAGAGGTTTCCGTGACGCTCAGATCGACGCTTTCCTCAACGGACAGGTCATTGGAGTCTCCAAGGCCAGGGAGCTTGAGTCGAAAGTCAAGACCTTGATGATGGTTAGGATTTATCCGGAGGACGGCCAGTCTCTGTCCGAGCAAGCCATCGCCGCGATCCACGAGCATTCCGACAAGGATCTGATCAAGAGCGTCGAGGCCGGATCCGTAGTCTTCACCACCGGTCCGTTCGAGGACAAGTCCCAGGTTGACGCCATTGTTGCCGCCTTGAAGGCCGCCGGAGTGGAGAACATCTCCGTCACCGAGTCCGCCTCGGAATAGTCCAACCTCTTGCGTTTCCGGGATTCAGGAGAAAACGCTATCTTTGTGTGGATCAGAAAGAATGACACGGCCGGTCGGAAAGGATTGCTGTGATTGGCCGGAAAAACATTATCAAGATGAAGAAAGTCGGGAAAGTGCTTGTGGTTGATGACAATGCGGGAATCCGGTCCGCATTGAAGATTCTATTGCCTATGCGGTTCGAGGCGGTGGAGATCCTGCCGTCACCGGCGCAGCTGATCAGTACAGTCAACACCTTCCAGCCGGATGTGATCCTGCTGGATATGAATTTCAACACGGACATCAACACCGGGAACGAGGGGCTGTTCTGGCTCAGCGAGTTACGCAACAACAATCCGAACCAGAAAGTTGTGCTGTTCACGGCCTACGCGGACATTTCCCTGGCCGTGGAGGGAATGAAAAGAGGGGCGTTCGACTTCATCGTGAAGCCGTGGGAGAACGAGAAGCTTCTCGCCACGCTTGAAAGGGCGGTGTCGGAGAACCGGAAGGACAGCCAGCAGTCCAATGAATATACCACCGGACCGACCGGGATGTACTGGGGCACGTCACAGGCTATGGCCGAGATCAAGAAGACGATCGAAAAGATCGGCCCTACCGATGCCACGGTGCTGATCACCGGCGAGAACGGAACGGGTAAGGATCTTCTGGCCAGAGAGATACACAATCATTCCGAGCGGCGGAACGGCCCTATGGTCAGCGTGGATGCCGGAGCGATTCCGGAGGCCCTTTTCGAGAGCGAGCTCTTCGGACACGTCAAGGGAGCGTTCACGGACGCCTATGCCGACAAGGCCGGAAAGGTCGAGTTGGCCGAGGGCGGAACCCTTTTCCTGGATGAGATCGGGAATATTCCTTTACACCTTCAGGCGAAGCTTCTGAGGGTTCTCCAGAACAGGACGATCACGAGGGTCGGCGACACCAAGCCACGCAATGTGAACATCCGCCTTGTCTGCGCCACGAATATGGATCTGCGCCAGAAGGTGCAGGAAGGCTCGTTCAGGGAGGATCTCTTCTACAGGATCAACACGATGAGCATCCATCTGCCGGCCCTGAGGGAGCGCCCGGAAGACATCGTTCCGCTCGCCGGGATATTCATAAAAAGGTTCGACGAGAAGTACCACCGCGAGGTAGAAGACATCGACCCGGAGGCGAAGGCCGCTTTGAAGGACTGCCACTGGAGCGGGAATATTCGTGAGCTCCAGAACTGCATCGAGAAGGCGGTCATTCTGGCGGAAGGCAGTAATCTGACAGAGAACGAGTTGCAGCTGCCGTCAGAGGCTCTGGTCGAGGGAAGCGAGACTTCTGTGGCGACGCTGGAGGAAGTGGAGGAGAAGGCCATCCGCGCCGCCGTGGAGAAATATTCCGGGAATATGTCGCTGGTTGCCAAGGCGTTGAATGTCAGCCGCCCGACCCTCTACAGCAAACTCAAGAAATACGGGATTTAGTCGAAGTTTATGAATATGCTTCCGTGGCCTCAGATAGCGATTCCGGCCGGCGTTCTGGTGCTGGTGGCTTTGCTTGCGGTGCTTCTTACACGGCATCGCATCCTCAAGAAAGTGACCTATATGCTTGATGCCCTGGAGGATAAGGAGACCAATTTCAGGTTCGACGAGGGGGGCTTGGGCAGCCGGAAGATCAACAGGACCCTGAACCGAATCCGTACCATATTCCAGAAAGAGACGGCCGACATCCGGGAGCAGGAGGAATATTACGGACAGATGTTGGACAAGGCCAAGACCGGCATCGTCGTGCTGGAGTCCGGGACGGATTCCGTGCTTTACACCAACAAGCAGGCGTTGATTCTTCTGGGAGTGTCGTCTTTAAGCACCTTACGGCAACTTGACATCGTAAGCCCTTCATTAAGAGGAGCCTTTGAGAAAGTCGAGGAGGGGCTGGACCAGAAAGCGTCCATCTATTCGGAAAGCTCGCAGACGAACATTTCCCTGTCCGCCACATCGGCGCACATCGGGCGTAAGGACGTGAAAATCATCGCGGTAAACGACATCTCTGAGGCCATCGAGGAGAACGAGTCAGTGTCCTGGACGAGGCTCATCAGGGTTCTCACACACGAGATCATGAACACCGTCACACCGATCGCCTCCCTTTCCGAGGCTCTTTCCGAATATGCCGGGACGATCACTCCGCCATCAGACGGGCCGGATCTCAAGGCAGGTCTGGAGACCATCGCCAGTTCGTCCCGTGGTCTTATAAAGTTTGTCAATTCGTACAGGGATCTGACCCACGTGGCCGTGCCGGTCAGGAAGGCGTTTTTCGCTCGCGACCTCGCGGCCAAGGTCATCGATCTGAGCCAGCCGGTGTTGACCGCCGCCGGGGCTACCGCTGGATTTGTGGAAAAGACCGAGGACGTGCTTCTGTACGCTGACGAGAGCCAGATCTCACAGATTCTCATCAACCTTGTCAAGAACGCCGCTCAGGCCGGGGCGCGGCACATCGAAATCTCTGCCGAGATTGACAAGAGGGACAACGTCATCATCAATGTGAGCAATGACGGGCCGCCTATCAGCGCGGCAAGCCAGGAGGAGATATTCATTCCGTTCTTCACGACCAAGCCTGAGGGCAGCGGAATCGGACTGAGCCTTTCCCGTCAGATCATGAGGATGCACGGCGGCACCCTCCGCCTCACCCGCTCGGACTCCGAAGCGACTGTCTTCACGCTCATATTCAAGTAGGAAGAAACTGGTCACTGAGTTTGTCGAAGTGACCAATTCTTTTTCGGTCACTAAAACCATAGTCTATCACGCTGATATTAAAGGAAAACCCTTTAGCGGTCGGAAGGTTGCCACAGCGAACCTTGGCCACCCGCGGCCATAAGCGGGAGGGACCCAGCCGTCAGGCTGGGAGGGACGGAGCGCGAAGCGCGGAGGGTTCGTCGGGGCAACCTTCCGGCCGCCGCAAAACAGACCGTGGGATGGAACATATTCATTATTAAGAATATAATGATTCGCCTTTAGTGGTTTCTCACTAGAGACGGAACGCAGATTCATTGATTATCAACAGGTTAACCGCCACTCATTGATTCTGAGCGAGTGGCAGATAAGTAGCTTATTATCAACCGATAAAGCAAGTACGTGGTGCTTAAATCGACACCACGTACTTACTTATAATATTAATTAACAGAGAGTTATCTGCCACAACATCAGTCGCTTTGATGGGTGGTGAGCCTGTCGAACCACAAGCTTAGCGACCACAAGCTCGGCGACCGAGAGGCAGGGCTACCCTACTCGTTCTTGAGGGACTCGACAGGGTTGGTGTGAGCGATCCTCAGGGAGCCGATCACGATGACGCTGACGATGATGGCCAGCACGATGATGGCCAGAGCGGCACCCACGATCATGCTGGTGAGGATGCTCTTGACAATAATGGTAATGTAGTTGCCCTGGTTGGACAGAACGACCACTTTCAGGCCGTCGTACTGGGCCTCCAGCGTCTCGAACCGGTCGGCGATGTTGTTGGACACCTCCGCCGTGGCGTAGTTGGACTGCTTGTTAAAGGACAGCAGGATGCCGTTTTCGTCGTCAAGCTTGGTGTACAGCTGGTCGCTGTCGTCCGTCACCACCACGGTGGCCACGTCGCCCAGCGTAATGGGGTCGATGCCCTCCAGCCCCAGATCGAACAGCACCATATCCTCCAGCTCGCCGCTGGTGCGGATCTCATTGCCCACGGACACCATGTAGCTGATGCCGTCGTTGTCGTCAATATACCCGGCA
>SAMEA104315431__coassemble_950_pt1 | contig 14674 bp, 8 predicted proteins | sample SAMEA104315431__metabat2_low_PE_016 | metagenome-assembled genome bin SAMEA104315431 (sample SAMEA104315431) | gut metagenome | biome: Monkey gut; feature: monkey-associated habitat; material: faeces | place: China | collected 2013 | reverse complement strand
ATCGAAATAGAACTGCTGCTCGGCGGCTGCCTTGCGTGACTCGGCGGCTGCGATGCGGGCCTTGGACTGCTTGACCTTGTTGGCGTTGCTCCATAAAGGAATATTCACACCCACGGTGATGCCTCGGAACTTGTCGGCCGTGGTGAGTTCGCTCATATAGCCGACGGTCAACTCCGGCACCCAGGCGGTCTTGTCGATGGACAATTGCTTTTTGCCGACCGTAACCTCTTGACGGACATATTGAAGGACAGGATTCTTCTGGGAAGCCGACTCGTACCACGAATCGAAATTAGTTGGCAGAGCGTCCTCAAGTCCGTATGAAGAATCCTCCAGAACTATGTCTTTGCCTCCGTTGAGGCTTCTCAGTTTTGACAGAAGTGCCTGACGCTCAACCTCCACCTGTGAGATTTGGCCACGGACTGTTGTCAGGTGTACTTTGGCTTTGTTGAGGTCAAGTACATTAGCTCCGCCGGCCTTTAGCCTTTTCTCGAAGGAATACACCAAGGTCTGAGCCTGACTTAGATGAGTGTCCAGTTCGGCTTTAAGGGCATTGTAGTAAATGAGATCGATGCAGGCTTGCTTGGCTTCAAGGAGCACGTTAAGCCTTTCGGCCTTGTATTGAAGTGCGGCAAGTTCGTTCTGTCCGGCCACTTGTCTGGATTTCATACCGGTCAGCGTCGCAACGTCAAACGCCTGCGTGACACGGAAGTCACGCCTGTTGCCGATGCCGTCGGCTCCCCAGAGGTAATTGAACTCGAACTCCGGGTTCTCTAATATCGCACCGGAACGGTTCTCCAGTTTCTCTGCTTCCACGTCGGCGGCCGCTGCTTTCAGTTGAGGGTTGTTTTCCTCGATCTGTCGGAGGACGGCTTCAGTGGATGTCTGTGCGGAGGCGCTGATGGCAGCTCCTGTGCAGATGCAGATGGATAATAATAATTTATTAATATCTTGATATTTCATAGTCATTTCTTTTTCGTGTTGATGAGATAGATAACCGGCACGACAAACCCGTTCAGCAGTGTGGAGGAGAAGAGTCCTCCGAGGATCACTTTCGCCATAGGGGACTGAATCTCGTTGCCCGGCAGGTCGCCGCCAAGAGCGAGCGGAAGCAGTGCCAGGGCGGAAGTGATGGCGGTCATCAGAATCGGGTTCAACCTGTCCAGCGAGCCGATCATCACAGCCTCCTCACGCGAATGCCCCTCCGATGCGAGCACATTGTACCGGTCAATCAGGAGCATACCGTTGCGGGTCGCGATGCCGAACAGCGAGATGAAGCCGATGATGGCCGGAATGCTCAGGATTCCGTCGGTGAAGAATATGGCGAACACGCCACCGATGAGCGCCAGCGGCAGATTCAGCAGCACGACGAGCGACTGCGAGATGTTCTTGAACTCACCGTACAGAAGCATAAAGATGATGAATATACTGAATATGCTCACGAGGGCGATGGTCTTGGATGCCCGCTCTTCGCTCTCGAACTGTCCACCATACTCAATATGGTAACCTTCAGGCAGTTCTATGTTCCCGGCTATCTTCTCGCGGATCGCTCCGACAGCCTTGGCGAGTTCTCCTCCGGTGGCGTTGCAGGAAACTACCAGCTTGCGGCTGACGTTCTCGCGGTTGATCGTGTTCGGGCCGGCCGAAGACTTGATGTCGGCCACATAAGACAGTGGAACTTTCTTGCCGTTTCCTGTGTCTATGGTCAGGTCGGAGATCCTCTCGATGGTCGAGCGGGCATCGTCATTGACTTTAAGCGTAAGGTCGAACGAGCGGTTGCCCTCATAGACAGTGGAGACGACCTCACCCTCCATCATCACCTTGACAACCTCCGCGAACTCAGGCAAGGATATTCCATAGCGGGCGAGCATCTCACGTCTCGGGGTGATGTTCAGCTCCGGCCTTTCGACCTGCTGCTCCACATTGATGTCAGCGATGCCTTCCACACCAGAGATCGAGGTCTTGATCTTTTGTCCGATCTCGTACATCTTGTTGAGGTCGGATCCGAACAGCTTGATGGCGATGTTGGCCTTTGTTCCGGAGAGCATCGCATCGATTCTGTGGGAGATAGGACCTCCGATCTCGATGTTCACTCCAGGAAGCACGGCTAACTTCTGGCGAACTTCGTCGGTCAATTGCTTTCTGGTTTTCCTGCCAAGTTCAAACGGGCATTCAAACTCAGAACTGTTCACACCGAAGGCGTGTTCGTCGAGTTCCGCGCGGCCTGTCTTGCGGCCTACGGTCTTGATCTCCGGGATGCTGAGCAGGAGCTCCTCGGCCGTGCGCCCCATCCGGTCAGACTCCTCCAAGGATATTCCCGGAACGGTACTGATGGAAATCGTGAACGAGCCTTCGTTAAAGGCCGGAAGGAAGCTTCCGCCGAGGGTGAAGAACATCACCACTGCGGCCGCCAGCAACGCCCCTACACCGAAGATTATGCTCTTTTTATGGCCTACAGACCAGTTGAGGGCCTTTTCGTAGTACTTCTTGAGCCAGCGTACCAGAGCGGGTTCTTTGCCGGTCTTGTCGCTGTTTTGTGATCCGAGAAGGAATGTGCTGAGGACCGGAGTCACTGTCAGGGCCACAAGCGTGGATGCCATCAATGAGATGATGAACGTGATTCCCAGAGGCTTGAGCATCCTTCCCTCCATTCCTGAGAGGAAGAAGAGAGGCAGGAAGCTGGCGATGATGATGAGCGTGGAGTTAAGCATCGGCATACGAACTTCCTTGGAGGCTTCATAGACCACTTTGATCACGCTTTCGCGCTCAGCCTCAAGCTTTTTCCTGTTCTGTCGCAATCGCTTGAACACATTCTCCACATCCACGATCGAGTCGTCCACAAGTGAACCGATGGCGATGGCGATGCCTCCGAGACTCATCGTGTTGATTGTCAGTCCCATCCAACGGATCGCCAGCAAGGAGAATACGATGGAAAGCGGGATTGAGATGAGGGATATGATGGTGGTTCGCCAGTTCATAAGGAATATGAACAGCACGATGATCACGAAGATCGCGCCCTCGATCAAGGACTTCTTCACGTTGTCGATTGAGCTGTCAATGAACCTGGACTGGCGGAAAATCTGAGAGTTGATCTTCACATCGGCCGGGAGGTTGGCCTTGAGCTCGTCAAGGGCGTTGTCAAGTCTTCCCGTTAGGGCCAAAGTATTGGTGTTCGGCTGTTTGGTCACGGTCAGCAGCACGGCCGGCTTGCCGTCGTTGGATGCCACGCCGAGAACCGGAGTCTTTGGACCGATGCGCACGTCAGCTATTGCGTCCAATGTGATCGGCAATCCATTCTCCGAGGTCTTCACCACAGCCTTTTTCAGTTCGTCTATATCGTTGGTGGACAGAAGGCCACGGACGATATATTCATTGCCATATTCATAGAGAGTGCCGCCGGAGGCATTCTGGTTCATTCCTTTGACGGCGTAGATGACCTCGTCCATCGACACACCGTGGCGGCGCATCTTGCCGGGATCCATCAGAATTTGATATTCCTTGATATCGCCTCCCATCACCGCGACCTGTGCCACTCCACCGGTAGAGAGGAGCCTTGGCCTGATTGTCCAGTCGGCGATAGTGCGGAGATCCTGCATCGAAGTCGTGTCGGCGGTCAGGCCGATGATCATCAGCTCGCCGAGGATGGAGGCCTGAGGCCCGAGCGTAGGGTTGCCGACATTCTCGGGAAGATCCGCCCCGACCATCGCTATTTTCTCGGAGACGATCTGGCGGGCTTTGTAAATGTCTGTTCCCCAGTCGAATTCGATGTTGACGATAGAGAATCCGGTTGCGGATGACGAGCGTACGCGGCGCACGTTTGTCGCACCGTTGACGGCGGTCTCGATAGGGAAGGTGACGAGTCTTTCGACCTCCTCCGGTGCCATTCCCTCGGCTTCCGTCATCACGACCACAGTCGGCGCGTTCAGATCCGGGAACACATCGACTTCAGTGTGCATTGTTGAATATATTCCCGCTACGAGGCAGAGTACGGCGATCACCAGGATCACCATCCGGTTGTTGAGCGAGAACCTGATGATTCCGTTCAACAGTCCGTTTTCGTGTTTGAGCTGTTCCATAGGCCTAATGATTGTGTGTGTGACCTGCCGGAACGGCTGTTACAGAAGCAAGTTTCACCTGGATGGCACCGGTCGTCACAACAACATCGCCTTCGTTCAATCCGCTCTTTATCAGGACTCTCTGCCCGTCAGACTGTCCGAGTTTGACTTCGCGTTTGAGGAAGCCGGTCTCGTCATTCCGCACGAAAACGTAGTAAACTCCTTGATCCTCGACCACCGCTCCGACCGGAACGCTTATGGCCCTTGAGGACGAGGATGATTTCAGATAGACATTCACATAGGATCCCGCAATAAGGTCTCCCTTGTTGTCGAACTCGAATGTCACAGGAATATAATAGTCTCCGTCAGAGGCCTTTCCGTAGCCGACCAACCGGCCGTTCAAAGCCTTCAGATTGTAGGCCACGTCGCTGTAGGATGTCGAGAAGTTAGCGTCCTTGATTCCGCTGATGAGTCCGTAGTATTTTTCGGAGACATCGGCGCGGAGCCTCAGCCTTCTGTTCTGGCTGACAACCGCGATCGGGGTTCCGGTCTCGACATAGTCACCTTGGCTTACGTTGAGTTTCTTTATGAATCCGCCAAGCGGGGAAGTCACGCTGACGTTACCGTCTTTTGATGTGCCGGATGCCAGAGCCTCGTACTCGGCCTTGGCCTGCTCGTATGCCAGCTTGCTTTGATCCAAATGGCTTTCGCTGACAATGTTGTCCTTGCTAAGTTGAATATCTCGTTCATATTCTTTCTTTGCGGCTTCGTATGTGGCTTTGACCTTTGCCAGCTGGTCTCCGCCGCCAAGATCCTTGGAAGATATTGTCGCGATCTGCGAGCCTTTTCCCACTGCCGAACCCTCGGCCAGTTTCCCGAAGCTGACGACTCCGGAGCTTTTTGCCACGATGGTCATCTCGTCTCCCATAGCGGAAAGAATCTGTCCGCTCGTGTGGATCACCTCGTTGAAATCTCCGACGGCCACGGTGTCGGTCGTGATTCCGAACGTCTTCTGACGCTCAAGACTTACCTCGATCTCGCCGTCGTGGGCGTGACCTTCATCGTGTCCGTCAGCCTCACCGTGGCTATGTTCGTGGTTATGTCCCTTGCAGGCCTCGCCGCTATGGTTGTGCCCGTGTTCGTGCTCCTCGTGGGCTTCAGCCTCGTGATCGTGATTGTGCTCCCCATTATTAGAATGGTTACCGCATCCTGCGAGTATAGCGCAGAATGCCATCAACGTTATTATCGTTTTCTTCATTTTAAGTGAATATAAGTTCTATAAGTGAATATTAGAGTGATTGATATCATCAAATTGCTGAGTAGGCGGATCTGCCTTTCTCCGCATATTCATTGTACGTGTACCGGCCTGTTAATTAACATTATCGCCTCCGATTGATGCTTATCCCAGCGTGGATGGCCGTTTTTGTACAGTGTTGATAATCAGTATATTCGTGAATCCTGCCCTACGTTTTAGCCGGGCGGTATTTTGTAATTGGTTAACATTCAGTAATTTACCCTCCAGGCGCTCAATGCGGTGCTATGGGGTGGACTGAATGTTACGCTGCGACAGGCGGGGCGTTGGGAGCCATTGAAGAGACCAATGGCGGTGCGATAGATGGTATGAGATCCCCGGAAGCATATTCAAAGACAGTGCTTTCGAGGTTGATGGTCAATAGGTTGGAAAGAGCGGCAAGAATCGGGAATATGCTGCCCACTTCATTGCCAAAGTCTTGATTGTCAATGTGCAGCCTTTCCGAAGGGCAGTACTGCTTGTGCGCCACGCAATGGCTTTCATCCTGATTGTGATTGGCATCCGAATGGTGAGTGTGCTCGTCATCGCAGCATCCGTCCATCCCGCAGACTTCTTCCACAATACAGATCATTGTCTGATGGTGATGATGCGGCAGCACAGTCGCCAGCGTCACCATCATCATCGCCAGAAAGATCGGCACTATGGACAATTTCCTCAACATAAAGTCTTTCAGACAATCTGGGTGCGAATTTAGCAATTATTTCTGAATATGTAAAATGAATGAATATGGCTGTCATTATATTGGCTGCGGGAGGTCCTCCCCGCTTTAGCGGGGAGGATCACCCAAAGGGGATTATTGCTGTTTGTGTCTATTCCTGATTTCTAAGAATATAGTTTTTTGAATACATGTACTTGGAGCGAAGCGACCGAAGGGGATTCGGGGAATCCTTTCCCCGTGCCCCTCTGGGGCTGTCCCGTATGGACTGGAGGTGAATTATATCTCAGTTACTTGGAACGGAGATATTCATCAATCGCAGCGGCGGCCTTGCGCCCTGCGCCCATCGCGAGGATTACTGTCGCGGCACCGGTGACAGCATCACCGCCGGCGAATATGCCCTCTCTGGTCGTGCGGCCTTCGGCATCAGCCTCAAGCCCGCCACGACGTGTGGCCTGAAGTCCTTTTGTCGTGTTGACGATCAGCGGATTCGGAGCCGTGCCAAGAGCCATAATCACGGTCTCGGTCGGGATCTCGAACTCGGATCCTGGAATTGGGACAGGGGAGCGGCGACCGCTTGCGTCCGGCTCACCGAGCTCCATTCTGATGCACTTTATCGCCCTTACCCAACCCTTCTCGTCACCGAGAATCTCAACCGGATTGGTCAGCATCTGGAAGTCAATGCCCTCTTCCTTGGCGTGATGAACCTCCTCCTTTCTGGCTGGAAGCTCGTTCTCTGTACGGCGATAGACGATCGTCGTGTCTGCGCCAAGCCTCAGAGCAGTTCTTGCCGCATCCATCGCCACGTTACCTCCACCGACAACGCAGCACTTCTTCCCGGCGTGGATCGGGGTCAGGTAGTCCTCACGGAAAGCCTTCATCAGGTTGTTTCTCGTCAGGAACTCGTTGGCGGAGAACACACCGTTAAGGTTCTCGCCCGGGATGCCCATAAACTTTGGCAGACCCGCTCCGGTGCCGACGAACACGGCCTTGAAGCCTTCCTTGTCCATCAGCTGGTCGATCGTGACAGTCCTTCCGACAATCACGTCGGTCTCTATCTTGACTCCGAGGGCTTTCACAGAATCAATCTCACGTTTGAGGACAGTGTCTTTCGGAAGCCTGAACTCCGGGATGCCATATTCAAGGACACCTCCGGCTTTGTGAAGGGCCTCGAAAATGGTGACATCGTAGCCTTTTTTGGCGAGGTCGGAGGCGCAGGCGAGGCCGGCAGGGCCGGAACCAATGATGGCGACCTTTGTCCCGCCGGTTACTTCGGCAGGCTCAGTGGCCGTTTTTGTTTCCGCCGTGTGGTCAGCCACAAACCTTTCCAACTTGCCGATCGCCACAGGCTCGCCCTTTACCCCAAGGATGCAGCTGCCCTCGCACTGACTCTCCTGCGGGCAGACACGTCCGCAGACGGCTGGAAGGGAGGAGTCCTCGGCGATGATGGCGGCGGCTCCGGCGATGTCAACTGCGGCCACCTTGGCGATGAATTCAGGAATCTTCTCGCTGACAGGGCAGGCCTGCACACAGCGGGGATTCTTGCAATGGAGACAGCGTGAGGCCTCTGTCGTGGCTTCCTCAAGGTTGTAGCCGTAGCAGACCTCTTCGAAATTATGCGCGCGTACCTTCGGATCCTGCTCGCGTACCGGTACTCTTGGTATTCTCTGTGCCATTATATTCCCATTTTAGATTTAACCTCCGTCTCCTCGGACCTGTACTGTCCGAGACGCCTCATGGCCTCGTCGAAATCAACGTCATAGCCGTTGAACTCAGGACCGTCCACGCATGCGAACTTCACTTTTCCGGCCACGGTCACGCGGCATGCACCGCACATCCCCGTGCCGTCCACCATCAGCATGTTCAGGCTCACGTCCTCAGGGATGCCGAGTTTCTTGCAGGTCAGGGTGCAGAACTTCATCATGATCATAGGGCCGATTGACACTGCCTGGGTATATTCCTTGCCCTCATTGACCAGTTTCTCAAGCAGGCCGGTGACCATTCCGTGGAATCCTTCCGAACCGTCGTCAGTGCAAAGGTAGAGGTTGTCACAGGCGGAGGCCAGCTCTTCCTTGTAGATAAGAAGATCCTTGGTCTTCGCTCCGATGATGACATCGACCGCTATGCCTCTCTCGTGCAGCCATTTAGCCTGAGGGTAGACCGGAGCGGTGCCGACACCGCCGGCGATGAATATGTACCTTTGGCCTTTCAGCTCCTCATCCGTCTTGTCAACGAAGGCGGAAGGGTTGCCCAGAGGTCCCACGACATCGCTGAAGAACTCGCCTTCGGCCTTGGAGATGATCGCGGCCGATGACGCTCCTATGAGCTGGGTGACGATGGTCACCGTGCCGTTCTCCCTGTCGTAGTCACTGATGGTAAGTGGTATGCGTTCGCCCTTTTCGTCGGAGCGGACAATCAGGAACTGCCCAGGTTTGGCGGCCTCGGCAATCCTTGGAGCCGACACCACCATCTTGCAGATGTTTGGAGTCAGCATCACTCTTTCAAGAATCTTGAACATAAGCTATCTAAAAATAGTGTTATTAAATGTAGCGGGCAAATGTAGGAAATTAAGTCGATATTCCAAATTATTCCCGAATATATGATGCAGGATCGCGCCCGATTGTCCGGTTTTGCGTTCGTTCTGTTGATTTGCCATAATTTAGTAAGCGTTAATGATTATTTAGCTTCGGAAATGTGTGTTTTGAAGGATTTTAATTGTATATTCGCAAAATTAGAGATGAGTGCCGAAAGGTACGATGTCCGTGACGATAAATGACACATTGATATGGCAAAGAAATCTACCTTCAAGTCCAATTGGCCGAAGTATCTTCTCCAGTGGGGAGTGCTGGCGCTGCTGGTTTTCTTCTTGAGCGGACTCGCTTCGCTCGTGTTCACTGACATGAATGCTCCGGATCCGGAAAAATACTGCCCTTTCGGCGGCCTGGAGGCATTGGGAACCTATTTCGCCAACGGTTCATTGCCTTGCTCGATGACAAGCATGCAGATCGCTATGGGTGTTGTCCTCGCGGCGGCAGTCGTGCTTCTCGGCAAGCTGTTCTGCGGCTATCTCTGTCCCGTCGGAACGGTGGAGGATCTTCTGAAGAAACTCAGGCAGGCCATCGGGTTCAACGCCTTCAACATCAATGAGCGCAGTGTCGCCGACAAGGTGCTGAGGATCGTGAAGTACGTGCTTCTGTTCATCACCTTCTACATGACATTGACCGCAAGCGAGCTCTTCTGCAAGAATTTCGACCCGTACTACGCCACGGCCACGGGATTCAAGGGTGAGATCACGCTTTGGATGTCCGTCGCCGCTTTGGCGCTTGTGCTTATCCCCGGTCTTTTTGTGGACAGGTTCTGGTGCAAGTACATCTGCCCGCTCGGAGCGATCTGCAACTCCCTCAAATTCTGGGTGTGGATGGTCGTGCTTGTGGGTGTGTGGTGGATTCTTGGCCTTCTCGGACTACAGCTGCCTTGGGTCTGGCTGCTTGGAGCCATGTGTCTGCTCGGTTACCTGCTGGAGATCCTTTGCGGAAGGCCAAAGCCGCAGCTGCTCGGCGTGGTTATCGACAACGGCAAATGCAAAGGCAACTGCCGTCTCTGCCAGAAGAACTGTCCTTATAATATTGATGTCCCGTCATTTGAAGGCAAGGTCAATTCTGTTGACTGCACCCTTTGCGGCGAGTGTGTCGCCTCCTGCCCTCTTGGCGCCCTCAGTGTCGGCGTAAGAAAGGAGGTTGATGGAAAACGCTGCAAGTCAGCCAAGTATATTCCTGCGGTACTGACTGTCGTGGCTGTCGCCATAGCGTTCATCATCGGAGGAAAGTTCGAGGTGCCTACAATCGACGAGAAGTGGGGGATAGAACCGGGAATGAAACTGGAGACGGTCAGGATGGAAGGCCTCAAGTCGGTCAAGTGCTTCGGCAGTTCGATGGCCTTCAAGGCCAGGATGGAGAAGGTGGCGGGAGTCCATGGAGTCAGGACATTCGTCGGAAGCCACACGGTCGTGGTCACCTATGACGCCAACGCCATTGACGCCGCGAAGGTCGAGGCTCTGATCTTCGTCCCTTCCAAGTTCAGGGTCAACAGCCTGGAGCCGGAGCAATACGACTCGCTCAAGTGCGTGACCATCAGGACGGAAAAGATGTTCGACAAACTCGACCTCAACTACCTCGGAATGCAGATGAGACTCACGGAAAAGAAGATATTCGGTCTGGAGTCCATCTACGAGTGCCCTCTCATCGTCAAAGTGTACATGGCGCCTGACGAGGATCTGGACGAGGCGTGGTTTAAGAATATTGTCGAGAAGAAGACCCTTGAGATGCCGGTTCACGGCGGCGGGGTCAAGACGATGGATCTCGGATTCAAGTTCATCCGTTTGGAGAAGGGAAGCACCATGATCTCCACTCCAGACTACCTAAGGATGATGTTCGACCAGTTCGCCGCTGAATATGCCCGTGAAACCAATCTTGACACGGCCCAGTGGTGGTACGAGATTGTTGACCGCAACTACGAGAAGCCTATCGTGAAGAGAGGGATGCCATTCCTCAGCAACCATCTGTCCTCCCATGAAGGGGTTCTGGGAACATACCTCACCCTTAACGATGATCTGGAGCCATGCATCCGCATACGTTACACGGCTCCGATGACCGAGGCCGCGCTTTTCGAACTGATGACGATGCCGAAATGGACTATCAAGTTCTCGGATGACGACATCCGCGAGGTTGACGCCAAATTGAGTTTCGGAAAACCGGGCCGCAGCATCCCCGTCAAATAAGCGTTCATATTCATAAATAGAGGTTATTTCTGTTGCAGCTTAATTAGATGAAAGGAATATACATCGCGCTCGCCTTGCTTTTCGCCGCGTCTTTTACAGCCAGGCTTGATGCTCAGATCGCCATATCTGAAGATATGTTCGGACGCACTTCATTCACGGTGAAGGCGCAGGTCCTTGACTCGCTGACGCGGGAGCCTATCGCGTTCGCTTCGGCGTATCTCAGGCATCCTAAGGACACGGTCATCACCAGTTTCGCCCTGACGGACACGCTCGGCAAGGCTGAGTTGAAGAAAGTGGCGAAAGGAGAGCATCTGCTTTGCATTGAATATCTCGGCTACAGACCTGTCTATAAGAAGATTTATGTCCGTGGCAACTATGACGCGAAGACGATCCTGATGAGACCGGACGACAAGATGCTGAAGGCGGCGTCTGTCTCCGCGGTCGGGACTCCGATGGAAATGAAAGGGGACACCCTCGTCTACAACGCCTCCTCGTTCAGGGTGATGTCCAACGACAACCTTGCTGACCTGCTGAAGAAGATGCCAGGCGTGGAGGTCGGCGAGGACGGAACCGTCAAGGTCAACGGCAAGGAAGTCAGCAAGATAACGGTCGGAGGCAGGACGTTTTTCCTTGGGGACAACAAGGCCACTCTCGACAACCTTCCGGCCCGGATCGTTGACAAGGTGAAGGTCATCGACAAGGAGTCCGAGTCCGCCGAGTTCACCGGCATCAAGGGGGACAAGGAGAAGGTGATGGATGTTGAGTTGAAGGAGGAATATAAGAGCGGATGGTTCGGCAACGCCAAACTCTCGGGAGGAACGACAGCTTCAGGCAAGGATGACAACGGATTCAAGGAAAGGAAGGATCTGCTCTTCAGCGGCTCCGCGATGGTCTCGGCCTACGGCGAGAGGAACCAGCTCACGACCATAGCCAACGGCTACTTCATGGCTCCCGGATCCGGGATGCTGGTCATGTATGACGGTAATGAGAGCGATGTCCCGTCGTTGCCGTACAATGGCATGCACAGAAGATGGCAGGTGGGGACGAACTTGAACTCGGATGTGATAAAAGGCTTCACCACAGATGCTTCGGTTGTTTACTCATCAGAGAACGTGGACAAGCGTTCGAGGACTGACCGGACTTCATTCAAGGAGGATGGCGACCTTTTCGACACTTCAGGCGAGGTTGAGAACGGCAATCTGGACAAGTTCAGTGTGCGCGCCGAGTTCAAAAAGAAAAACAGGAAGAAGACATCACTTTACTTTGAGCCATACTTTTCCTGGTATGACTACAACAACACTTCCACTGGCAACACACAGTCGCTTATGGAAGGTGTGGAGAGAAACCGTTCGGTGTCAAACACATTTTCAAAGAAGAGTGGAATCTCCACCGGAGGTGATTTGAGCGCCGGAATCAAGAAACTCGGCAAAGATAAACGCGCGTTGACCCTTGATCTTGACTACACTTTGAGTGCGAATGACGGAAAATCGACAGAATATTCAAAAACAACGTTCGCTTCTTCAGGCAAAGAGGACATTCGTGATCTGATTTACGACAAGGACGGCAGTTACAGTGACATAGGCGGATCGCTCAAATACGTCGAGCCGTTCGGCAAGAACTGGGCGCTGTCCGCGACATTGAGCTCGCGCTATAGTGTAAGGAAGTCAACCAGTGACGCGACCAACAACGTCGATGGCTCCGTGAATAACTATTACTCATCGGTGTCGGACAACTATTATTTCTCCAATAATGGGCAACTTTTGGCTCAGTACAACAAAGGAAAGACCAATATTCAGTTCGGAGGTCAGGCAAGGCTCTACAAGAACGAGAACTACGCCCGTTCTTTCGGGCTTGACACCAAGACTGGTGTCGGCGAGTGGCAGACAACGTTTTCTCCTTTTGTGAATGTGAGATATTCCGACAAGAACAACAATGTGTATTTCAGACTGTCCAGCAGAACGGCCAGGCCATCTTCCGCCAGCATCGTGCCGACATTCAACATTGTCAATCCGACAAGGATCACGGCCGGAAACATTTACCTTAAACCGGTTACAAAAGAATCTGTGACCACCACCTACAGGGGCTCTTGGGGGAAAGCCCGGTTCAATGGATGGCTGTTCGGAGATTATTCCTCCAATTCACAGGTGTCAGCCATTTGGTTTGATGAGAACAGCGTCAGATATTCGATTCCGGTGAACACTAAGAAACCTTCCTATAGTTACAGCTCCGACTTTAATTTCTTCACCCCATTGTCAAAGGACGGTAAACTGCAACTCTCCGTCAATGGTGGATTTGGTGTCACCAGATCTGTAAGTTATCAAAGCAAAGGCACTCTCGACAATCTTGAGATCGACCTTGACTCTTTTGACTACACCGACTTTATGAGCAAATTCTGGGGAGACGCTTCCGGAAACCTTTTCTACTCCGGACAGAGCGGCTTTCAGGAAAGCTTGACCCGAAGTGTCAGAACGAATATTAGTATGATGGTAACCTTGAATCTCGAACGCTTCTCTCTGCAACTCGGGTCAGGGGTTAATAATTCAAAATCAAGATATTCCCTGGATTCAAAGGCGGATACAGATGTTTGGGATACAAATTTTGGAATAAGTCCATCCTACACATCACCTCACGAGTTTGAGTTCCAGTCTGATTTCTCCTATAGAATCCTGCGAGGTTATGGTTCCGGTTATAATGATGACTATGTCCGCTGGAACCTGAGTGTCGGAAAGAACATAAAGTCTTTCAATATCACCCTTACCGCTCAGGACTTGCTCGACAGCGCAAGGTCACTGAGGCGTAACGTGCAGGATGACTACGTCCAGAACTCCTACACGAATGTGCTTGGCCGCAGGATCATCCTCTCCTTCACATGGAACTTCGGCAAGATGGACGCCTCCAAGAGCGGAGCGGCCCAGAATGCCATGTGGAACATGGCGTACTAAAGCAGGTGTCCCAGGAAGCGTGCCTTCTCGGAATCTGACATACCACGCCTGCGGGCATATTCATCAATAGCCTTCTGGCTGACGCGGCGGATTTCGGGATAAGTGGCATCCGGATGAATGAATATAAGTCCGCAGATGCTGGCGTCCGGAATCATAGCGCAACTGTCCAGCAGCGTGATGCCAAGCCTCTCTGATTCAGGCAGCAACCTAAGAATATCCCGCTTGAGCGTGTGGTCCGGGCAACTTGAATATCCCGCCGCAGGCTTGATGACCTTCGCCCCGCTGAACTCCGATGGCAATTCTTTATGAATATGCCTGCTCAGCCATTCTGACGCCGCCTCCGCGAGAGTCAGCCGCACTGCCCTGGTAAGCATCGGCCCGTATTCCGTGCCGCAAGCCGGACAGTCGCATCCGGATGGATGTGATTCGGTGCGCACGGAAATCGCGAACATCCCCATAGGCGACTCGAACCCATATTCCTTAGGCGGAACGAAATCGGCCAGTGACCGTTCGCCTTCCTGCCGGAGCATCGGCAGCCGGAAATCCTTCGAGACAATGTCGTCCCCTTCGCTGTGATATCTGTCAAACCTTGCTGAAATGGTTATCCTACAAGCGTTTTCGCTCTTTAATCTGTCAATCTCTTTAAGTGCGTCGTAATGGAGTTTCCGAAGTTCCTCGTGCCCGGTTCCACTCTTTATGCCCCAGATCGCCGCGAACATATTCCAGTCAAAGAACGGCTCCACTTCCTCTATGCCGAGCCTCTTCCCCGATATGTTCCCGAATGGTTCCCCCTTAATGAAACTGAAGGCCGGGAACGGTTCGACGGGCTTGTGACCGGCCTTTTTCTGTGAAGACTGTGCATAAAGTTCACGAAGATGCTCTTGCTTTTTATGCTCCGCGGCCTCTGTGCCTTCTCTGTCCGTGATAAGCTGGTTT
>SAMEA104315431__coassemble_939_pt1 | contig 14874 bp, 16 predicted proteins | sample SAMEA104315431__metabat2_low_PE_016 | metagenome-assembled genome bin SAMEA104315431 (sample SAMEA104315431) | gut metagenome | biome: Monkey gut; feature: monkey-associated habitat; material: faeces | place: China | collected 2013 | reverse complement strand
ATCTGCACGGTCGGCGCCACCCTGTCGTTCTTCCTGTTCTGGAAATCCCCCGCCGGGATGCCTTGGCTCTCCGCCATATTCATCTGTCTGTCGAGCTTCTTCATCTACGGACCGCAGGCCCTTCTCGGCACCTCAGCCTCGCAGCAGGCCACCAAGCACGCCTGCGCCACCGCCAACGGCATCTTGGGAATATTCGGGTACGCCAGCACCGCCATCTCCGGTGTGACCTTCGGCTACCTCGCCGAGCATTTCGGATGGGATTCCGTGTTCCTCGTCTCTGTGATAATCGGTCTGGTCGGCGCCGCTGTGGTCGCCCTGATGTGGAAAGCCCCCGCCGACGGCTACGCCAAAGCCGAAAAGGTCATGGCTGAGATCACAGGATCCGAACAATAAAATAAGCCCGGTCGCCATTTGGCTTCCGGGTTTAATTTTACGCAATCATATTCATCTACAAAGTTTCAGTGGCAACAGGTTCCGCCGATGTGGCCTTGGCGGCGCGGGCGGCCTCAAGGGCGGCGTGTTCGGCTTTGGCGCGCTCGACAGAGACGGACTTTTTCAGCACGAAGCCTGATCCGAGGTACTTGGTACGCACATCCTCGTCGGCGGCGAGGGATTCCGGTGTGCCCTGCTGGAGGATTGTTCCTTCGTAGAGAAGGTAGGCACGGTCGGTGATCGCAAGAGTCTCACCTACATTATGGTCAGTGATGATGACACCGATGTCCTTATACTTCAGTTTAGCGATGATGAACTGGATATCCTCCACGGCGATCGGATCGACTCCGGCGAACGGCTCGTCCAGCAGGATGAATTTCGGGTCGATGGCAAGCGCGCGGGCGATCTCGCAACGTCTCCTCTCACCTCCGGAAAGCTGGATTCCAAGACTCTTGCGCACCTTCGAGAGATTGAACTCGTTGATCAGATCCTCAAGCCTTTCCTGCCTCTCAGCCTTGGACATATCCGACATCTCCATCACGGACATAATGTTGTCCTCCACGGACATCTTACGGAACACGGAAGCCTCCTGCGGCAGATAGCCGACACCTTTCTGAGCCCTTTTGTACATAGGGAGCTCAGTGATGTCCTCATCATCAAGGAACACACGTCCTCCGTTCGGGACTATCTGCCCTGTAATCATATAGAAACTGGTTGTCTTCCCGGCTCCGTTAGGGCCGAGAAAACCAACAATCTCTCCCTGGTTAATCTCCATTGAAACGCCTTTCACGACGGTTCTGATGCCATATTTCTTGACGAGGTTCTCGCAATGAAGTTTCATCTTATCTCAAATCTATTTGTCAACCACTATTTTGTCTCAAGGCCGAAATCCTTGATCAGATTCTGGACCTCACCATTCTGTCCCATCAGGGCAGTGGCCTTCTCCTGATCGGTGTAAGGCTGCACTCCCTTGTCCGCCATAGGCACAACCCCGACCTCAAGACGAAGTTTGGAGGAGCCGACCTTTTTCTGCAAATTTCCTTCCAGATCCATAAGCCGGTTCGCCCGTATCCATTTCTCCTGAGCGTCATTGCTGACATTGAACGTCAACAGCTTGTAACCGTCCTTCATCTCGACACTAAAATCTGCGTTCTGAAGGGTGTTTGCCAGACGCGGGCTTGAGGCATATTCAGCCGGAACAGTCTTCCAGGCGTTCAAAAGCACCTCGTCATCTGGAATCGCATCCTCAATCACTACCGCTTGTTTCTCGACTTTCTTAGTCTCCTCCTCTTGCATTATCGAGTTCAGGGACAGCGCCGCGCCCGTCTTGGCAGGTTTTCTTCTCGCACGGGGAGCCGGACTCTCCGCCGCGGCAGCCGGAGAGCCAGTACTCTCAACCGGTTTCACATTACCTTGCGCAGCCTCAAGATCACTCTTTTCGGCAATAGTTCCTGTCGAAGTCGCGGCAGGCCTAACGGGAGCAGCAGTCACTTCGACAGGCTCGGGCACCGTGGCGGCAGACTCAGGACTCTGTCGAACAGCAGGCTCTGACACCACCTTCACCACACTTGAAGACGGTTCAACAGGCTCTGCGACCGGCTTAGGGGCCGGTTGAGACACTGGTGCGGAAACAGGTCTGGACGCGTCCGGAGCCTTCATCAGGAAACTAAGCTTCATCAAGGCGAACTCTATGTGAAGTCTCGGATTAACAGCCTGCTTATAACCCGCCTCACAGGCTGTGGTGACCGCCAACGCGTCATAAAGGAACTTCAGCGAACAACGGGAAGCCTGCTCCACGTACCTGGCCTTCAACGATTCCGGCAATTCAAGCAAAGCGTCAAGCCCGCCGTTCTTCGTCACCATCAGATCCCTGAAATGCGAGCTCAGAGCCGCACAGAAATGAAGTGCGTTGAACCCTTTGGAAAGAATCTCGTCAAACTTGAGCAGCGCCGTGCCGTAATCTCCCGCCAGAAAAGCGTCCACAAGATTGAAACTGTAGTCATAGTCAAGCACATTGAGGTTCTTCAGAACCTCCTCGTACTTCACATCGGTCCCGCAGAACGCCACCGTCTGGTCGAAGATCGTAAGTGCGTCACGCATAGCCCCGTCGGCTTTCTGCGCTATCACGTGCAAGGACTCATCGTCAATATTCACACCCTCCTTCCCCGCTATCATCCTGAGGTTGCTGACGATGTCCGGCACAGAGATCCTGTTGAAATCGTAGGTCTGACAACGCGAAAGGATCGTCGGCAGAATCTTATGCTTCTCAGTCGTCGCAAGAATGAATATGGCGTGTGCCGGCGGCTCCTCCAGCGTCTTGAGGAAGGCGTTGAACGCCGCCGTGGAGAGCATATGCACCTCGTCTATGATGTAAACACTGTACTTGCCCACCTGCGGCGGAATCTGCACCTGGTCCATCAGGTTCTTGATGTCATCCACACCGTTGTTGGACGCGGCATCCAATTCGTGAATACAATAGGACCTACCTTCCTGAAAGGACCGGCAGGACTCACACTCACCGCAAGGCTCCATATCCGGCGAAGGATTGGAGCAGTTGATGGCCTTTGCGAATATCCTGGCCGTGGTCGTCTTCCCCACTCCGCGCGGCCCGCAGAACAGGTAGGCGTGCGCCAGTTTCCCCCTGATGATGGAGTTCTTCAGGGTCTGGGCGATGTTGTCCTGACCGATAAGGGACTCGAACGAGTCAGGACGATATTTTCTTGCTGATACGATGTACTCAGACATAACAACGTTCAAATCTTAGGGAGTGGTTGTCCGCACCAAGTTTTGTAAGGCAAATTTACGCAATATTTCGTACATTTGTGTCGCGCGGCACGAAGTATGGAACTTTTTGTCCGCCTGAACGGCGCAAGCCTTGGCATTACGGGACTTGCACTTTGCTTAAAAACTAAAAAACAAACAGATATGAGACGTACACTAACGATATTGGCCTGGACAATCGCCGGCCTGCTGCTTGCCACCGATGTATTCGGACAGGCTCAGATCACCACAAGAAGGGAGAAGCTCAAGGATTTCACAACCAAGACGACAAAGGTCGTGCTGACCGGAGACGAGTTCCTTGACGAGGCTTTGAAGGAAAGCGTCGCGTCCACCTGGACAATCTCTCCTTACGAGTTCTGCACCAATGAGGAGTTCGAGAGCCTCAAGACCAACGCCAGCTACTATTTCCTGCTGGTTGTCAAGGGCCAGTTCCGCAGGGAATCAGAACCGGGGATCGATATGCTTACCCTTGTCAAGGGTGGGGAGGGAGCCGACAAATCCATCAGTGATATGTTCGAGGTCGTGACATTCCCTCTGCGCTCGACCGAGGATCCGTCCGGACGCGAGTTCGTGCTCCTGCCAGCCTTCCTCAAAATCATCCAGGACCACACCTCCGGACTTACCGAAACTGAGATGAAGGCATATTCAAACATCGGGGCCAAAGACACCAAGAAACTGAAGATCAAAAGGATATTCTTCTGGTCCGAGGATCTGGCCCCACAGGTTGACGAACAGACAAAGCGTTCGTTGGACGAGGATATTCTCATCAATGACGATGAGGACGAGGTTGACGAGATATTCAACGAGGGGACTTTCAACGCGGTTGTAAGTTATGTAGTGGCTCCGTCCGAGCCTGTCAACGGTTCCATCTGCTACAAGATGCTCATCGGGGCGGACAACCACGAGCTGTACTATTTCAAAAAGCACAAGATAACGGCCAAGATGGGCAAAGGATTCCTGTCAAGCGACCTCAAGGCGATCAAACTTCTAAGGAAATAACACGGCCTCCGGCTTATGATCATTGGAACGACTGAACAAGGTCTTAAATATGCTGTCAGGAGAAGCGGAAACGCCGTAGGCTACTGCTCCCTGACCATCAAATGCGGGACACGTGACGAGGGGGATTTCCACAGCGGGATCGCCCATTTCACCGAACACACGATATTCAAAGGAACGGAGCATAAGAGCTCCAGAGTCATCAGCGGTTACCTTGACAAGCTTGGCGGCGAGCTTAACGCGTTCACCACCAAGGAGGAGATCGTCATCCATTCGACCGTGCTAAAGGAAGACCTCGGCAAGGCCGCATCTCTGCTTCTGGAGCTGGCCACCTGCCCGACATTCCCGGAAGAGGAAATCTCGGTCGAGAAGGGCGTGGTGATCGATGAGATCAAATCCTACAAGGACTCCCCCGCCGACGATGTCTATGACCAATTCGAGGAAAACCTGTTCACAGGCCATCCACTCGGACGTTCCATTCTCGGCACACCGGCGAGCGTCAGGAAAATCACAGGCAAGGAACTGAAGAAATTCACAGAGGAGCGTTTCATTCCGGAGAATATGGCCCTGACGATAGTCGCAGACATCGACGAGAGGAAATTGGAGGAGAATGTCCGGAAACTGGTCGGGAAGTTCTTTGGCGGATCCAATGCCGCCGTCTATGAACGCACGGTCCAGCCAATCAGACTTCCGCAACCCTTCAACAGAATGGTCGAGAAGCGGAATCACGAGGTCAATGCCGTGCTTGGAAACTTCGCCCCATCGCTCTACGATTCAGAAGGGCGTTTCGCATCTATCCTGCTCAGCAACATCATCGGTGGCCCGGCATCCAACTCTCTGTTGAACAGCCTGTTGAGAGAGAGAAACGGATGGGTTTACGGAGTGGAGTCCTCTTACTCACAGTACACGGAATCCGGGATTATGACCATAAGCCTTGGCTGCGAGCGGGGCAATCTGGAAAAATGCCTTGACGCTGTCTGGAAAGTGATCCGAAAAATGCAGGACGAGGAACTTTCTCCTTCAAGACTCAAGGCCGCAAAAAAGCAGCTTCTCGGCCAACTTGCCATCAGTTCCGACAACGGAGAGACCCAGTGCCTGTCAATGGGCAAAAGCCTGATCTCGTATGGAAAGATATTCACTGACAAACAGAACCGTGAAGCCATCGAAGCCGTCACATCTGAGGCGATCCGAGATGCGGCTGTCAGGATATTCAGTCCGGAACGCACGTCATCACTTATTTTTCTATAAACCACAAAACACCTTATTATGAACCGATTAGCACTATTCACAGCAACTTTCGCAGCCTTCGCGACTATGGCCTCCTGCGAAAAAGGGACCTCTACCCCGCCTGAACCTTTCGGACCGACTCCAACGGCTCAGCAACTTGAGTGGCAAAAGATGGAAATGAATATGTTCGCTCACTTCGGGCCGAACACCTTCACGGGAAGGGAATGGGGACTCGGCACCGAAGCTGAGGATGTATTCAACCCGACCGACCTCGACTGCGGTCAATGGACAGCTATCGCCAAGGCCGCCGGATTCAAGGGAATAATCATCACCGGAAAACATCACGATGGTTTTTGTCTGTGGCCGAACCCTGTCTGTGAGCACACCGTGGCGAAAAGTCCGTGGAAAGACGGCAAGGGAGATGTGCTGAAAGAACTGTCCGAAGCCTGCGCCAAGGATGGGCTCAAATTCGGTGTCTATATCTCTCCGTGGGACAGGAACGATCCTACCTACGGGACTCCAGCGTACAACGATGTCTATGCCAAGACATTGGAGAGTGCTCTCGGCAGTTACGGCGAGGTCTTCGAGCAGTGGTTCGACGGAGCCAACGGTGAGGGCCCGAACGGAAAGAGGCAGGATTACGATTGGCCTCTGTTCAACGGAATGGTAAGAAGGCTTCAGCCGAACGCGGTCATATTCAGCGACATTGGCCCGGACTGCCGTTGGGTAGGCAACGAGCGTGGATCCGCCGGAAGGACTTGCTGGGGCAGGCTTGACACGGAAGGATTCACTCCGGGAGCCGGTGCGCCTTGTCAGGACACCTTGAACCGCGGCAATGCTCTCGGAGCCTATTGGATTCCGGCCGAGACCGATGTCTCCATCCGTCCGGGCTGGTTCTGGAGGGAAAGCGAGAACGACAAGGTAAAGTCCGTAAATGAACTTCTCCGAATATATTACGAAAGCGTAGGGCGAAATTCCCTGCTGCTCCTGAACGTCCCGCCGGACACGACCGGACGTATCAACGCTGCCGATTCCGCCAGGCTGATGGAATTCAGGGCAGCCCTCGACAACATATTCAAAGACAATCTTGCCGAAGGCGCGAAAGCGGAGGCGACCTCTGCCAGAGGCGGCAACTTCAAGGCGCAGAATATTCTTAATAATGAATATGACTCCTTCTGGGCCGCGCCGGATAACGTCACAGAAGCCTCGATAACCATCAACCTCAATGGAGAAAAGACCTTCAATCTGATTCAGATTCAGGAATATATCCCTTTGGGCCAAAGGGTCAAGTCTTTCACCATCGAGGTGTTAGGCAACGACGGCCAATGGACGGAACTCGCATCCGAGACCACCATCGGCTACAAGCGAATCATTCCGATCGCCGAGACCACCACCTCGAAAGTCCGCCTCAACATCACAGGCTCCTACGCCTGTCCTGTCCTCAACGGCTTCGCCCTGTATCTGGACACGGTCAGCCAAAACAAACTTTAAGAACATCAAGCATATGGCACAGAAAAATCAGTCCGAGAGATTAACCGAACAACATAAAAAGAGACATGGAGTCATCGGAATATTCGGTGAGGAAGCAAAACTACATGATCTTACTGTGGGTGAGATATCCCACCATGTTATAAATAAACTACAAGAAGATTACCCAAAGTTAACTTTTAGGTATAGGAAGAGCATTGAAAAGAAAGAGATTAACGAGGCCTTGCAAGAGATAGATACATGTCTTGGACAGACTCTCTTTGTAGAAAACGCCAGTATTATTCCAGATGGAGGGATCATTGAAGTCAAGGATGACAATGATCGCTGGAGAGTCATTCTGGTATCAGAAGCAAAACACCAAGGGAAAGACATTGAGAACATTAAAAGAGGGGAACTTGTCGGAAAAAATAAAGACCAAGATTTAATGGCGGCCGGGAATGCTATCGAACGATCTCACAAAAATATTTCTGAAATCGCCAATTATATGCTATCAGAATCTCATTTCCCTTATGTACTATTTCTTGAAGGATCAAACTTTTTAACCAAGACAATCAATGTGACAAGACCGGATGGAAGAATTGTCACCCTTGAGTATAATTCCGGAATGCTTAACAGATTGGATAGATTAACAGCCGCCAATTATGGAATGCCAATCAACACAAATCTTTGCAAGAATATGTTTGTAAAGCATAAGGACAAGACTATTATGCTGCAAGCTGCTTCAATATATAACCAAGGAGACGGAGGTAGTTGGAAAGCAAACAAAATATTCAAAATCATGTTGGACATATCAAATACCTCCCTTCAAATACTTGGCAGTGATTTATTTAAGCAGTTAACTTCAAAGTAATCAGTCACACCTATTCTTATTATTATGGCAAGGAACGCTACAAACACATTATTAAGGAAAGCTCAAAAGGCAAAAAGTGACGAGTTTTATACACAGCTTTGTGATATAGAACGCGAACTTAAACACTACAATGATCAATTCAGAGGGAAAGTCGTATACTGTAATTGTGACGACCCAAGAACAAGTAATTTTTTCAGGTACTTTGCCGAGAACTTTCATAGTCTTGGGTTAAAGAAACTTATAGCCTCTTGTTATAGGAAAACAGAAAACTCTCTATTTGAGTATAACTCCGAGAATGGGTTTTACTGTGAATACTTGGGGACGACAGGCTGTGGGTTTAACCCGATGACAGACATCAAACTGCTTGAATTTGATGGCGATGGTGATTTCAGGAGCAATGAAAGCATCGAATTATTAAAACAATCCGATGTAGTTGTTACCAATCCACCGTTTTCTCTTTTCCGGGAATTTATTTCTCAAATTGTGAAGCTTGACAAAAAATTTTTGGTAATCGGCAACGTTAATGCTATCACATATAAAGAGATCTTCGAGTTGATTCAAATGGACAAGGCTTGGTTGGGGGTAAATCTTGGCAGAGGCATCTCTGGATTCATCGTTCCTGAGCATTACGAGTTATATGGGACTGAGGTTAGTGTAAATAAAGAGGGACAATCCATCATCGCCACCAATAACTGCTTGTGGCTAACTAATTTGGAACTTGCTCAACGCCACAAAGACATCGCACTTACTAAAATCTACGAAGGCAACGAAGAAAAATATCCCTACTATGACAATTGTGAAGGTATCAATGTTGACAGAACGCAAGACATACCTAAAGACTATCAAGGTCTAATGGGAGTTCCTATAACTTTCTTACACAAATATAACCCTGAACAATTTGAGATAGTCAGATTCAGGAAGGGCGATGATGGGAAAGATCTATGTGTGAACGGTAAGTATCCATATTTCAGGATCCTGATTAAGAACAAGCGACTTGGCGCATAATAACTATTATTCAAAAACAGATGGAATCTCCGGCAGACAAATATCTTAGAGAACATTCCTCACGCCAGAGCGAGGCCCTGGACTGGATCGAGAAACAGACCAACATCCACACGAACTACCCTCGGATGCTGTCGGGGGCGGTCCAGGGTCGCCTGCTGACAATGCTGGTGGAGATCTCGAAGGCGAAACGCATCCTTGAGATCGGCGCGTTCACCGGCTATTCCGCTACCTGCATGGCCTACGGACTTCCGGAGGGCGGCCACATCGACACCCTTGAGATCAACGACGAATTGGAGGATCTGATGCGCGAAGGCTGGTCAAGGGCCGGCGTGGCCGACAAGATCACCCTGCACATCGGGGACGCCCGCGAGACCCTTTCCACACTGGAAGGCCCATACGACATTGTTTACATGGATGCCAACAAACGTGAATATGTCACCTACTACAATCTGGCCTTCGATCTTGTGAGGCCAGGCGGCCTGATCCTGGCCGACGATGTCCTCTGGGACGGCAAACTCTGGCAGGATCCCGTCCCGCAAGACAAGCAGACCCAAGGCATCATCGCCTTCAATGACCTCATAGTCAACGACCCCCGTGTAGAGTCCGTTCTCCTCCCACTCCGCGACGGCCTCAACGTCATCCGCAAACTGTAAGCTAGTCAACCAAGAGGACCATGACACCTCTCGGTTGACCGGCAATCTATATTTATCTCACACTGAAGGCGAAGACGCAGTGGCTGGTGTAGGTTTCACTCGGACGAAGGATGGCTGACAATCTCAACGTCATCATCATTTAGGCCTTATGACCTTGATGAAATCCTGTCGCTTCCCATTTTTGTATCCCACACAGTACGACACCATCTGATCCTTGTATCCCGCCATGAACCACGCATTCCCCTCTGGAGTCCAGACGCTGTCAAGTTGACTATCGACCTTGATTTTTTGGGCATTGGCATTCAGGACACTACTCAATAGTTTTTGTGTTTTAACAATCTCCATTCTATGTTGGATCAGAATATGAGATTTTCTCGATTATTCCTTTGCGCACAAACAGAAACACCTTACCGTCTTGCTCTGGAAATAAAACATATGGAATATAGTAGCTAAAAGGCTTAAGCCATTCTGCGACAATAGGTTTTCCGTACGTAAAATCATCTAATTTTGACAATTTATCACCCACTTTAATTCCTCCTTTAATAAGGAATGTCAATGCAGAAAACGAATTGTCAGAAAGAGTAAAACCGCAGAAATAGCCACCATTGCAAAACTCAAAATAGCACTTACCTTTTTTGTAAGTTTCAGTAACTTCGTAATCACCGCCATTGGAACTCTGCTTCTCATACTTATCAGGCAATCCAAATTTGGCAACAAATTGCGAATAATTCAACACTTGACCTATCTTCATTCCATCCACATCAATGCTTTTAGCCCGGAACTCATCATAAAAATCCTGTGCGTTAGCTGTAACACTCAAGAATACAGTCAAGCATATTGTGACTATTTTTTCAAACATTTGACTTTATATTGGATCAGAATACCGAATGTTATGAATTATGCCATCCTTTACTGACAAATACACAAAAGCATCCAAATGATTATAGAATATGGCATATTCAACAAAGCCATTCTCTGGTTTCAGCCAAGATGCCACTTTGGGTTTACCATATTTGAAGTTATCCAATTTTGACAGTTTATCTCCAACGCGTATCCCGTCAGTTATCCACAAAGTAAGGACTGAAAACTTATTCTCATTTATGGAAAAGCCACTAAAAGCCCCGTTATCCTGAAAATAGAAAACGTCTTGACCAACTTTATAATATTCGTCAATACTCGACTCCCCACCTTCTCCGGAATCACTTTGGGTATATTCCGTTGGTTTCCCGAACTTCGCCACAAACTGGTCGTAAGTCATCTTCTGACCAATCTTCACTCCTTCCACATCAATGCTTTTGGCTCTGAACTCATCATAGAAGTCCTGCGCACTAACCGTCACGTATAAAAACGCAACTGCACATATTGTCACTATCGTTTTAAATATATTCATGTTTTATTCACCTGATTGTAAAGTTCTATATACACTCATCTTTTATCTAAATCATATTGGATCCGAATAGCTTATGGAGCAAATTATGCCATCCTTTACCGAGAGGAACACCAGATCATCCAGATAATCATAAAACAACGTATATGTGACAAAACCATCTTTCGGCTCAAGCCATGACGCGACCTTGGGCTTTCCATACTTAAAGTTGTCCAAACTCGACAGTTTGTCGCCCACACGAATGCCGCCAGGGATCCATAATGTCAGAGCAGCATAACGATTGTCATCCAATACGAATGTAGCAAAAACGCCCTTATTTCTGAATGAAAAGAAGTTTCCTCCAACATCATAATACTCGGCGATACTCGGGCAGCCAGATTCCCCTACGTCATTTTGTTCATATCGATCAGGTTTCCCGAACTTTGCCACAAACTGGTCGTAAATCATCTTCTGGCCAATCTTCATACCTTCCACATCAATGCTTTTAGCCCGGAACTCATCATAGAAGTCCTGAGCGATCATCGTAACAGCGGGCAACGCCAACAAGCAAATTACCAACACCTTTCTCAATATGTCTCTTCTTTTTGTCATTCTACATCGAAGAAGAATAATGTATATTTTGAATCACACCATCTTTCACGGACAGAAAAACCAAGTCATCCAAATAATCATAAAATAGCACATAGTCCACAAGTCCATCTTCTGGTTTAAGCCAAGATGCAACCTTGGGCTTTCCGTATTTGAAGTTGTCCAGCTTTGATAGTTTGTCACCGACACGAACACCTCCGGGAATCCACAATGTCAGAGCGGCAAATCGATCGTCCATTAAAAAGAATTCATTAAATGTGCCATTATTTATGAATGAAAAAGAGTTCTTCCCTACCCAATAATATTCATCTAAGTAAGAGTAGCCATCTCCTTCTGATTTATCCTGTTTATATCGATCTGGCTTCCCGAACTTCGCCACAAACTGGCCGTAAGTCATCTTCTGGCCAATCTTCATACCTTCCACATCAATGCTTTTAGCCCTGAACTCATCATAAAAGTCCTGTGCGTCAGCTGTCACGTACAAAAACGCAACCAAACATATTGTCACTATCGTTTTAAAAATATTCATGTTTTATTCACCTGATTGTAAAGTTCTATATACACTCATCTTTTATCTAAATCATATTGGATCGGAATAACTTATGGAACAGATTATGCCATTCTTTACCGAGAGGAACACAAGGCCATCCAAATAATTATAAAACAGTGTATATTTGACAACACCATCTTTCGGTTCAAGCCAAGATGCGACCTTAGGTTTTCCATATTTAAAGTTGTCAAGACTCGACAGTTTGTCGCCCACATGGATGCCACCATCAATCCACAATGTAAGAACTGATAACTTTTTGTCCTTTATGGAAAATCCACAAAAACTCCCATTATTCCTAAAATAAAACACATCCTTCCCAACCCTGTAATATTCATCAACAGTAGGAGTTCCATCTTCTCCAGAATCAGAATCACTTTGAGTATATTCCGTTGGTTTCCCGAACTTCGCCACGAACTGGCCGTATGTCATCTTCTGACCAATCTTCATTCCTTCAACATCAATGCTTTTTGCCCTGAACTCATCATAGAAGTCCTGTGCGTTAGCTGTCACGTACAAAAATGCTGTCAAGCATATTGCCACTATTTTCCTAAACATATTCATTATAGATTTATAAAATATTACCATTAGTCAAACTATCATCAGGCTTTTTACGCCTCTCCCCCACACATATACTCTCTGTAATCGGGCCTCCATTCACCGATCCACGAGTCGATCCTTTACCCTCAAATATATTAATATAACGAACACGATAGTAATTCAAGGAGTCCTCCGGATCAATCACATACGCATCTCGTATCGGACGAAGCCCGTAGGAATTCACGCTTCTGAAACTTCCGTCAAGATCACTATATAATATAACGCCCTCAAAGGTCTCCTTATTTATATAACTATAACTTTCTGACCCATAAATCCTGCAATTATCCGGAGTCGGCACAAGCGTCGCCACAATCTGCCTCCTTGTACCAGACAAGGTGTCTGAAATCTCGACCAGGAACTTACGTACCACGCTGATTTCGTCTTCCGCTAAAGAGCTCTGATCAGAGTCAGACAAACTTGCCTGACTATCTTCCTCCGATTGCTTGAAAGGTATCTGGACGATATGGTAGTTCTTAAAGACGATCGCCTCTGTCTTTGACCTGTCCAGCAAAGACTCCAGGCTGACCAAGTCAGAGTCATCTGATGCGGAACGAGTACGACCCAAGGTACCCGAAGACTTGACATCAGTAAACAGCAGATTGTTACGTCGAACGAGGATGTCTTCAAAAGATCCCTTATCAACGGCTGTTCTCAAGGCATCATTTTTTAGAGAGAACTTCTCGTCAACGCAAGCACACAGAGACAGGAGCATTACAAGCAACGGACATAATTTCAGGAATGCTTTCATACATAATTGGTTATTTTGGGCAATATAGGAAATTAAACGATGCTACGCAAGATATATTAACGTTTTATATCACTTTATTTCAATATATTGAATTCCGAATAAGATATCATTCCATAACAGGCCCATAACGCTCAGGTGCGCAAACATATTCACACCTGGAAGAGCAAATCGCTGGCTCTCAGGCTGATGATGTTTCAGGTGCGAGCAGTTTGTCGCACCTGGAAGTCCCAAGCACCAATTGAACGCTCTGTAGCGAGGCCACAGACTCTTAGGTGTGCGAATATGTTCGCACCTGGAACGACAACCCATTAGTTATCAGACGGATAATGTTTTAGGTACGCACAGTTTCTCGCACCTGGAAGAACGGTCTCCGGTTGTCTTACAGGACAAAAAATGTACGGCAGAAGGCCTTTCTATGTACCAAATATACTCGGACACGCCATTGGTACAGGAAGCGCGCTTTCTGAACATAGACTCTTATGGTTCAAGGCTCAGGTGTTCAACAACCAGAGAGGCCCCTGGCGACCATTCATCTGAACATAGACTTTCACGGTTCAAGGCTCAGGTGTTCACGCAGTCAGAGAGGACTCTGGCGACCATTCACCCAGACAGGGCGCGAAGCGTAGGTCGCCGGAGTCCTCTCCGGCCGCGTGGATCCAAACTAATTCGAATCCGATATATTCCTAAAAGACTACCTCACGCCGAAAGCGAAGACGCAGTGGCTGGTGTAGGTTTCGCCCGGCCGAAGAACCGCGGACGGCCATTCCGGCTTGTTCGGAGTGTCAGGGTACTTCTGGGATTCAAGGCAGATGGCGGTACGGTGGCCGTACACAACACCTTTCTTACCTGTGACTGTTCCGTCAAGGAAGTTGCCGGCATAGACCTGCACGCCTGGCTCGCTGGTATATTCCTTCAGAACGATTCCGGTCTCAGGGCAGTAAACCTCGGCGGCAAGGACGGTGTCATCGCCCTTGGTGTCAAGGACCCAGTTGTGATCGAAGCCCTTGCCGTTGCGAACCTGCTCGTTGTCAGAGTCGATGTCGTCACCGATCAGCTTGGCCTTTCTGAAATCAAACGGAGTACCTTCAACGGATGCGATCTCACCGGTAGTCATAAATGTCGAGTCAACCGGAGTGTAGTTGGAAGCGTTGATGTACAACGAGTCAGCGGTAATCTGATGGTTCGCCGGATCTCCGGACAGATTGAAGTACGAATGGTTGGTCATATTGATGATCGTCGGAGCATCGGTCGTGGCCGAATACCTGATGTCGATCGCATTGTCTTCAGTAAGGGTGAAGGTCACGTCAGCGGTCACCTTGCCAGGGAAGTTAGCGTCCCCGTCAGGAGAGACCAGCTCCAACTTAACGTGCGAAGCGTCAGCCTCCAGAACATTGAACACCTTGAACTGCCACCCGTCCGGACCACCGTGCAGGCAATGCCCAAAGTTGTTCTGAGGCAACTGATAATCAACGCCATCCAAAGAGAAACGACCTCCGTTGATACGGTTCGCGTAACGTCCGATCGTGGCGCCGAAATCTGTCCTGTTGTTCTCCGGAAAATAGTCCGAAATCT
>SAMEA104315431__coassemble_928_pt1 | contig 15095 bp, 11 predicted proteins | sample SAMEA104315431__metabat2_low_PE_016 | metagenome-assembled genome bin SAMEA104315431 (sample SAMEA104315431) | gut metagenome | biome: Monkey gut; feature: monkey-associated habitat; material: faeces | place: China | collected 2013 | reverse complement strand
GAGTGAGATACTTGTTAACCTCGCTGGTGAATCCGAAGGAAGCGTTGTACCTCTTGAAATCATCCACCTTGGCCGGCTTTGTCATGCCGCTCTGGTCAAGATAGCCAAGACCGATGTTGAAAGACGTATTGTCCTTCGAGCCGGTCACGGAGAGGGTGTGGGTCATGGAAGGAGCCCACTCGCGTACCATCGCCCTGACGCCGTCATAGAGACGGTAGCCGTACTTGTTGGCTCCATCGTAGTACCAGTCGCGACCGTAAAGGATAGGATCGTTCCAGGCAACCGTGTCGCCATATTTCTCCTGCCACTGGCGGGCCTTCTCAAGGCTGTTCTCGTCGATTCTCCAGAAACCTCCGGCCGGCATCGGAGACTCCCTGTTCACCTGCGCGTCGTAGGTATATTCAAGAGCCTCGATCCCTCCGATGTTGATTTCCTTGGCAGGGTTCTGCCATGAGAAGTTGTTTGAATATGACACCTGAAGCTTCGGGCCGCGGGTGCCGTTCTTGGTTGTAATGAGCACAACGCCGAACGCGGCTTTCGAGCCATAGATGGAGGCTGACGCGGCATCCTTCAGAACCGTGATCGATTGAATGTCATTAGGATTGACAAGCTGGATGCTCGGGATCTCCACGTTGTCCAAAAGTATCAGTGGAGAGCTGCCTCCGTTGACCGATCCGATCTGTCCGCGGATCTTGATGAGAGGATCCGAACCAACCTCGCCGGTAGGGATGACGATGTTCATTCCCGGAACAGCGCCCTGAAGTCCACGACCGACATCGGCGATAGGACGGCTTTCCAAAGTCTTTCCGACATCGACCGAGGCGACCGCACCGGTGATGTCGGCTCTTTTCTGAGCTCCGTAGCCGACCACCACAACCTCGGAGAGGACCTCGTTGTCTTCCTTCATCATAATTGTCATCCCGTTCCTGGCCGTGACAATGACATCCTGATAGCCAAGACAGGAAACCTTGAGAGACGCGCCATTCGGCACGTTGATTGAGAATCTACCATCAACATCAGCGACGGTCCCGTTGTTTGTTCCTTGCTGGAACAAGCTGGCGCCGATGACCGGCTGTCCGTTCTGGTCAACTATACGGCCTTTGATGTCGATGTTTTGTTGAGCGGTCACTTCTGCCTGAACGGCGGAAGGTGTTTCAGCGGTTGCCTTATGACATGGCACCGTCAAGAAGCAGGCCACGACAATGGCGGCGGCTCCGCTTGACAAGTTAAAATTTCTTGCAAATCTGTCCATAAACAGGTCGACTTGGTTACTGTTATTGTTATTAATAGTTTGCAATATAAGCAAAAACCCTCATCTGACAAAAAATATTAGAGAGAATGACTAAAAAACCTTAGCCATCCTCTCTTTAGTATAAGGTAAATCCCGTATTTCCGCACCCTATACACCCTTGGACCTGAAAACCGGGATTTTACGCACCCGAGTGCCGGCGGGACCTAACCGTAAATGTCCCTCAGCACAGCCAGCGAGCGCACATTGACGGAAGACTCTGTGTGATGCTCGATGTACTTGAGGATGCACTCGGCGATCTCGTTGCGGTCGGAGCCTCTTAGAGGGAGCAGCATCGCCTCGCCGAAAGAACTGGTCAGCAGGGACTTGATGTGGTCGAGATGCTTGCCGGAGAAAGGAGCGAGACCGATCGTGTCGGGATTGAAACCGAGGACGGCGCAGAGCTCCAGCAGGAACCAAAGGTGGAAATTGGCGAAGTCGCTCTGCAGGGCATCAAGCGTCAGTATGGATCTCTTCAGCCAATCCATCAGCCCCTCCTCGTTCGTCTGGTCCTTTATCACCCGGAACAGCACCTCACTCATAAAAAGTGTCATCGTGTTCTTATGAATATTCCCGCGGATTCCCACGAGTGGGTTGACACTGACGAAGTTGCGGGCGAACCAGAGGTCCGACTTCGGATTCTCCGTGACCTCCGCCTCAAGAATATTCAAGGGCAGGAAAAGGGCCATCGCCGTCTTGGGACTCACCTTCACAAGGAAGCCCCTCCTTCCATATTCCCGACTGATTGTGTGCAGGACGATGGAATTCTCGCCGACCTTGGTGTGGCCGATGACTATGAGTTCAGCCTTTTCGCGCATCTGGCAACAACTTGCATCTTTTCCGGCAGCTTATTTTTGCCGCCCGTTAAGCCACTGTGCCATCGCCCGGAGCGCCTTGCCTCGGTGCGAGATTTCGTTCTTCTGCTCCTCCGTGATGTCGGCGGCGGTGAGTCCAGGATATTCATCAGGTATGAATATAGGGTCCCCTGCCGGACTTTTCCCGGGCGATCGTGCCTTCCATCGTGCCTTCGAACTGGTGGACCTCTCCGTTCAGGATCAGCGTCACGACACTGCGGAAGCGGGCTCTGCGGCTGACCTCCTGCCCGGCCGCCTCCAGTTTGGCGAGTTCGACCAGCACCTTGTCCATATTCAGGTTGAAGTCCTTGGACGGTCCCGCGTAACGTGCCGTATAGACTCCAGGAGCGCCGCCGAGGGCATCCACCTCCAGCCCCGTGTCATCCGCGAAGCAGTCGCAACCCTTTCTGTCGTAAATATACCGCGCTTTCTGGAGCGAGTTCTCCTGAAGCGTCTCCCCCGTCTCCGGAATGTCCTCCGTGATCCCGAAATCCGCCGGAGTCACCAGCTCAAACCCTTCCCCCAGAATCTCGGAAGCCTCCCTCAGCTTCCCCCGGTTGCCCGTCGCGAAAACTATTTTTGTCATATTCATCCAATCAATAATCCTTTCAAAATTACAATTTAATTCTATTCCTTCCACACTCTTTTTTTCAACCAGAGGGAAAGAATCGGGTCGGAGATTTCATAGTTCATTGGCGCTGACATTGTTATCAGATCTTTCTCCGTCAAGGTTTTCTTGAGTCTTGTAATATTGGCGGCGGTACCCAGACGATAGGAGTTCAAAACGGATGTCCTGGTGAAACCAGAATGGATCCCGTCCGCCAAAAGATGCAGGAAATTCATCTGGTAAGCGGAAAGGGATTCAGTCTGCTGAATGAAAAGCGGCTCACAGGCATCCAGCAGACGGTCAATGCCAAATTCAACATCCGCTTCTGTCGCCGCCTTGCCGCTATGAAGCCATACGAACCAAGCTAATTGCTGAACGTATGATGAATATCTGTCCGTAACTTTGCAGATCCGGCCGGCAAGTTCTTCAGATATTTCCTTTCCAGTGACCTCAAAACGCCCACGAATATATTCAATCCAGTCACTTTCACTGATCTTGCCAAGATAGAACAAGTCTCCAAAACGATAGAAAGGATAATTTTGCCTCTGGAACATATTCTCCATCATATGTTTTTTGCTTCCATACAAGCAATATGACACGTGATTCTGTAGTTGCCAGACGCTGCGCAGCTTCTTTTGGAACGCCAACGAATCAGGGAACTCGCCTATTTGCTGAAATTCATCCACGCAGACAACAAGCCGACAACCTTTTTGAGAGGCGATCCGTTCCGGGAGTTGCAGAATATCCTCTACCGCGTTATTGCCCGAATTATATTCAAACGAGATTGAAAAGTCGTGCATCGGATCCTGACCAAATGTGACTTTAGGGACAAATCGGCTGAGTAAAGTTTTGGCGTTCTCGACCCATTCCTCCCACTTGCTTGAAGTGGACCGGATCACCGCTGTGGCGAATGAATCGATGAAATCCGCCTCAGAGCGACATCCGAATGCATCAATCTTAACGATTTTCACGGAATCGCTCTTTAACAAACCGCAAGCCTTATCCACCAATGAAGTCTTGCCCATCCTACGAGGAGAGATCAAGATAGTATTCACGCCATAGAGGAAGTTCATTTTCAGCCTTTCTGTCTCCTCTTTTCTGTCAGTGAAGGCATCGCCCTCCACTCTGACACCAAAAACAAATGGTGAGTTCATATCAGTTGTCATTAATACTCAATGACAAATATACGCATTAAATCGCTTTTTAACAACCTTGTTTAAAACAACCTTGTTTAAATATTCTGTCAATGGGTTTGTCCGGTGAAAAGCTTATTGGACGGACAAAGAGCCCGATTACATCCACTCGGCCGGGGAAAGGGGCTTCGGCCGGAGAAAATGGCCATAGGGAAGTACGGACAACGAAGGCGAAGAGCGGACAGACAGTCTCAGTCGTGGAAAGGAGCGGCGAGCTGTCAGGCGCGGACGACAGAATATTCCCGGAATGATCATCGGAATAGCGGAAAATGCTTAAATTTGCAGGGTTGGCACGGGTGTTGCGCTCGTGCTTTGGCTTCGCCACGAGGGCGGAGCGGAGATATTCAGGAATATATTCAAGGAATATGAAGATTAAATCATTGATAGCGGCATCGCTGGCGGTAGTGGTCAGCACCGCGGCGTTTGGGCAGTCACAAAGTTTCAAGCTCGGGAAATGGACCGAGATCCAGAATTCCATACTCAAGGAGCTTAACCGCTCTTATGTGGATTCGCTGCCTGTGGACAGGATCGAAAGGGCTGGCATCGATGCGATGCTGGAAAGCCTTGACCCTTACACGGTTTACATTCCGGAAGAGGAGAACGAGGATCTTATGATGATGATCAACAAGTCCTACGGAGGCATCGGAGCGGTCATCTACAAGCCCGAGAAGGACGCGAACGTTATCATCAACGAGCCTTACAAAGGGTCACCGGCGGAGAAGCATGGATTGAGCTGCGGTGACGAGATCATGGAGATCGACGGGCAGAGCACCCACGGACTGACCAGCCAGGAATGTTCCGACAGGATGAAGGGCAAGCCTGGCACGACAGTCAAGTTCAAGGTGCTGAAGGTGCGCTCAAAGGAGGTTGTGGACATCATCGTCACACGCGAGAGGATCCATCTTCCTGACATTGAATATGCCGGGATGCTCAACGACACTACCGGGTACATCTACCAGAGCGGATTCACGGAGAACGTCTCCGGGGAGTTGCGCAACGCCTTTCTGAAGCTCAAGAGCCAGGGAATGAAGAAGTTGGTCCTCGACCTGCGGGGCAACGGGGGCGGCCTGATGAGCGAGGCGATAAATATTGTGTCCCTCTTCGTGCCGAAAGGCTCTATGGTCGTGTCCTCGAAAGGCCAGGCCACCGGAACCGAGATGCACTACAAGACCACGTCCGAGCCGCTTGACACGGAGATTCCGATCATCGTGATGGTGGATTCCGGCTCGGCATCATCCTCCGAGATCGTGACTGGCGCCCTTCAAGATCTTGACAGAGCCACTGTTATGGGCACAAGGACCTTCGGCAAGGGGCTCGTCCAGAGCATCCGCCCGCTTCCGTACAACGGCCAGCTGAAAGTCACCACGGCGAAATATTACACCCCGTCCGGCCGCTGCGTCCAGGCGATCGACTACTCGCACCGCAACGAGGACGGCAGTGTCGGGTATATACCTGACTCACTGACACACGAGTTCAAGACCGCCCACGGCAGGACGGTGCGTGACGGCGGTGGCATCACCCCGGACGTCACCATCGAGGGGCACGACTACAGCCGCCTGACATATTCACTCGTATATTCAGGGATCATTCAGGAATATGCCCTTGATTATGTCCGTGAGCACGCCGATGCTGACGAGGATTTCCATCTTGCCGACAAGGACTGGGACGGGTTCGTGGCCTTCGCCAAGACAAAGGAGTTCGACTACCGCTCCAGCGCGAAGACCTACTTCGACCGGATGAAGAAGGAACTGGAGAAAGACGGTCTTTCAAAGAATATGTCAGCGGAGCTTGACGCCCTCCAGAAAGCCCTGGAGATGGACAAGGAGACCTTCCTGAAGCTGAAGAAAGACGAGATCGTTCCGTTCATCGAGGAGGAGATCGCTGTCCGCTACCACTTCCAGGAAGCCGGCATCAAAATCCGTCTCCGCTACGACGACCAGCTCAAGAAAGCCCTCGCCAGCCCGATGATCGAGATATAGCAAGCAGTGGATGGCAACCCTCTATAAGATAATCGCTTAACTCATCTCCTCCAGTTGGTTCCAACTAAAGGGAGAGTGATAAAGGCCTATCAATCAGCGAGTGGCATCGCACCAATTGATTTACAGAGACTTCCGAAAAGTTGCCAGTCATTTTGAGAGGGTAGCGATTACGAATATATTCATAATCAAAATCTTACGAATCACCCCCAAAAATAACGATAATCACCGGATCAGGCGAAATGCCAGACCCGGTGATTTTTGCGTAAAGGATACCAGACCTATTCCTTGAAGCCGTTGATGTCGCAGAGGCTGTTTTTCGATTTGTATGTTTGAGGGTCTTTCGCCTCAAGCACATTCCTCTACTTCAAGTACATTTCTTCTACCCACCCCTTGATAACGGCGATAGGCTCAAGAGTCGTCACGATCTTTGTCAGGTCGCTCTGGTTGGCCATCACCTCGTCGATATCCTTGTAGGCTGAGGCGGCCTCCTCAAGGTCCTTCGGGCCGCGGATGGCGTGCACGATGCCCTTGACGTTGAGCTTGGCGATCTCCTCCTCAAGGCTTAGGGTACGCACGGCCTCGGTGCGGGACATCGCCCTGCCGGCTCCATGGCTGCAGGAGAGGAACGAATCGGGATTCCCGAGACCTTCCGTGATGTAAGACTTTGTGCCCTGGGAACCCGGGACGATGCCGATCTCACCGACTCCTGCCCTTGTCGCTCCCTTACGGTGAACGATGACATCCTCCCCGAAATGGTTCTCCCAGGCCGCATAGTTGTGCGCGATGTTTATCATAGGTTCAAACTCAGCCTCCGGAACCACATCCTTGATCACCTCGCAGATACGGTCCATCATCAGTTTCCTGTTGGCCAGCGCGAACTGCATGCAGTACTGCATCTCGTTCCAGTAGCGTCCGCACTCATCGGACTTCACCGGAAGGAACGCCAGACCATTGTCCGGATCCGTCTTGGAGAACCACATAGCGTTCAGCCTCTCCGCCAGACCGCTGTAGTGGTCGCAGACCAGCTTCCCAAGATTGCGGGAACCGGAATGGATCATTATCCATAGCCAGCCATATTCATCCTTCTGAAACTCGATGAAGTGGTTGCCGCCGCCAAGGGTGCCTATCTGCTTCAAGGCGGATTTGTACTGATTCTTGACGATAGTCATCGAGTCTATGTCAAAGCCTTGCGGCATCAAGGACTCGTCCTGCGCGGTCTTATGCCTGTCCATCCCCAGCGGAATCCTCTTGCGGACACCACGCATAATGCCTTTCCTCAAGACCTCGGCCGTGATGTCCTCGACACGCACATTGGTCTTCACGGCGCACATTCCGCAGCCGATGTCAACTCCCACGGCGTTCGGAACCACCACTTCCTTCGTGGCAAGCACTCCCCCGATCGGCATTCCTACCCCGGCGTGCACGTCCGGCATAAACGCCAGATGGTGGAACACGAACGGAAGCGCCGCAAGGTTGTAGATCTGCCTGTATGCTATCGGGTCAAGAACCTTAGCCCAAATCTTGACCGGAGTGTCATTGATCAAAAACTCGTTCATAGTCATTGAATATTAAAGAGTTTATCAAAAAAATTCATCAGCTATATGCCACCGGACCAGTGGGGTCCGGTCATTTTCTGATAACTTCAGCAAAGTAAAAGGCCAATCGCGCAATGTTTTTGCGTAGTGAGAAATATTTACGAAATTTGCCGAAATTGTTACTGAATATGCCTGCGAACAAGAATGCCCTGCTGCGCTACAAGACCATCGACAAATGCCTGAGGAACCGCGCGAGACGATGGACGCTCGAAGACCTCGTCGAAGCCTGCTCCGACGCGCTTTATGAATATTCCGGGAAGGATGAATATCTTTCCGTCCGCACCATCCAGCTCGACATCCAGAGAATGCGCTCGGACGAGCTTGGCTACAACGCCCCGATCGTGGTCCGGGACAGGAAATACTACACCTACGAGGATCCGGAATATTCAATCTCCAATGTGCCGCTGACGGACTCGGATCTGGGGCAGATGAGGGAGGCCGTGGCAGTCCTGAAGCAGCTGTCCGGTTTCGGTGGGTTCTCGGGAGTGGACGACATCGTCGGGCGGCTTGAGGACTATGTGAACGCTGTCAGGGAGGAGCGCAAACCGGCCATATTCCTTGAATCCAACGAACGGCTGAAAGGTCTGAATTACATAACTCCGCTGTATGAGGCGATTGTCGCGCGCAGACCTGTCCTTCTGACTTACCACTCATTCAAATCCCCGAGAGCCAAATCGTTCATATTCAGTCCATACATTTTGAAGGAATACCGCAACCGCTGGTTCGTCTTTGGCCGTGGCGAGCGGGACAACTACGTCGTCAACCTTGCGCTTGACAGGATCGAGGCCATAGAGGCCGCTCCCGCGGAGGCGAGATTCATCCCGGACGAAAAATTCATTCCCGAGGAATATTTCAGGAATATGATCGGTGTGACGAAGATTCCGGGGAAGGGCGACCGGGAGACTGTGGTCCGGTTCAAGGCCACGCCGAAATTCGCTCCGTACATCGAGACAAAGCCTCTGCATTCCAGCCAGATGGTCGTGGAGAGGGACGAGGACGGCTCGGTGACGTTCCAGCTTGATGTCTGCCTGAATTTCGAGCTGGAGAAGTCGCTGCTGGAGTTCGCTGACGGGGTGAAGGTTCTTCGGCCTAAGTCTCTTGTGCGCTCGATCGCGGCGAGGCTGCGTCTCGCGGCGGGGCAATATGAATGAGTGATTGCAATTATAGAATGATGTTATTATCTTTGCCGTCCACAAATTGAATGACCTAATGACTGACAAACGAGCACAGAACATCAAACAATTCCTTTCGGAACTGTCCGGAAAGGCTTTTGCGTATCTTTTTCCGGGAGTGGACAAAGAGACGATCGGCGAGCGATCCTATACATATACCTATCTGACTGAAGAATATCCGCCAGTGATGGCCTGCCGCTCAGAATACCTAGATATCGGAGATGCTGATATCTATGATGCGGAACCGGCCCCCCATAGGGAAGCTGTCCATCAACAATCCAAGAGGGCGAAAAGTACAATCGTACATTTCCGAAGAATGTACGATATGCCCAGCTATGATTTATATGAAGACCTAAAACCGGAAAGTCAGATTGAGGAGCCCGCCGTTCAGGATCTTGAGCCGGACGAGCAGACCAGGGCTCTCCTTGCGGAGATAGAGAAACTGCAGAGAAAATACGGAATCACGATCGAGGAGCTAGAGGCCGTGATTGCCTTCAGGGTGAAGCTCAGCCGCCTGCACATCACCGAAAAGAAATCGATCGTGCTGGAGGATTTTGACCGCAAGGAGGTGAAGATGGACACGCTGACCAAGGCTGTTTTCCTGCTTTATCTCAAACACCCGGAAGGAATACGCTACAAGGAACTCTCTGACTATCAACAAGAACTTGAGGAGATATATTCATCAATCACCGGCAGGGAGGATCTTGACAGCATCCGGAAGAGCGTGGCGGATCTTTGCGACCCGCTGAACAACTCCATCAACGAGAAGGTCTCCAAGGTGAAGAAAGCGTTCAGGGATGCGGTGGATGACCGCGTGGCAAGGTTCTACTACATCGATGGGAAAAAAGGAACGGCCAAGAGGATCGCCCTTGACCGTGACTTTGTACTTTGGGGATGATTTTCTAAGCCTCTTCACCTTCATCCTCATCGGACGAGCCGGCAAAGAAGTCGGCGACATCTGCAAGAATGGATTTACCGAGATGCATCCTTCTTGCGAATTTAGCCTGAGACTCATTGAACACCATCGACATACACACCATTCCCTCCGGCGTCGCGTCATAGTTCATCGCATTCTGGATATTCAGATCCCTCGCCACCTCAACGGCATCCTGGTTAGCCCCGATGTAAGCGAACGTCCAGCCCTTCTTCCTATGCGTCGCGACAAGATCCTTGACCGCTCTCCCTGAATATTCTTGGGAGGAGTTCTCCATTCCATCCGTGATGATGGTCACCAGAACTCCATCGCCATCCTCCACCTTGTGGTCAAGTTCCGAGATGGCCATCCCCATCGCATCGTAGAGCGGAGTGCAACCACCCGGCCGGTAATCCTTCTTCGTCAGATCGGTCACTTCCCCCACCGGCACACAGTCCCTGCGGGTCTTCACGCCACTCATACCTTCCCCCTCGAATGTCACGATGGACACGAAGTGCTTCTGCTCCGGGTACTTCTCCTGGTTCTGCCTGATGCCGTTGATCACCTCGTTGATCCCGCTGAGCGCCTGATTGTAGATCGAGCTCATCGAACCGCTCTCATCCAGAACGATGAGGTTGTAGATCTTCATTGTCTTGTTCTCTTCCATAACTGAATATATTAAATTAGGTGAATTGTGTTCAACCTTGTTTCTGACGCAAAGATAGCGGCACCCCGCCACATCATCGCAACGTCTGCAAGCCTTGCAGAATCCGGACGCGCTCCACTGCCACATTTTTACAGTAAAAAGGACTATATTTGCGTCAAAATATTCATAGATAATGGCAAAGAATTTTTTCAAGAGGTACATCTGGCTGGTTGATCTGATCAACCGCAAGAGCTACGTCTCCTTCCGGGAGATCAGCGAGGCGTGGAGGCGCAGTCCGCTGAACGAGACGGGAGAGCCTCTGTCGGAGAGGACATTCTTCAACCACAAGCAAGCCATCGCGGACATATTCGGAATAGAGATCCTCAATGACAGGAGCCTCGGGTTCCACATAGGACATTCGGATGTCGGGAGCGACGAGACCGCCAACTGGATGCTCCACACGCTGTGTCTGAACAACGTGCTGAAAGAGAACGCTGATATGAAGGACCGCATACTTATGGAAAGGATTCCTTCGTCCGAAAGGTTTCTGACGGACATCATCAGCGCGATGCGTGACTCCAAGGTGATCAGCCTCTGCTACCAGAGCTTCCGGCACCCGGAGCCTCACTGCTTCAACGTCCGGCCATATTGCGTCAAGTACTTCAAGCAGAGGTGGTATATGCTCGGCGACAGCGACTTGGGACTGCGGATATATTCATTGGACAGATTCGTGGATATGGAGGAGCTGGAGGAGAGTTTCGAGATTCCGAAGGATTTCGACGCTGAGGAATATTTCAGAAACTTCTTCGGTGTCATCATCGGGGAAGCCCCGGAGGACATCAGGATCAGTGTCGTACCGAACCAGGTCAAGTATTTCAGGACGCTGCCGCTTCACGGGTCGCAAAAAGAGGCGGTGCAGGAGGATGGAAGCTCGGTTTTCTGCTACCACATCGCCCCGACCTTCGACTTCGTGCAGGAGATTCTCTCGCACGGAGCGGACGTGGAGGTGCTGGAGCCAGCAGAGTTACGTGAACGAATCTCTGACGCTGTCGCGCGGATGGCCTCACTTTATATGATTCCCGCGACAGATGAAAACGGGATTTCACAAGATGACGAGAGAAAATCGCTATGACAGATTTTGCGGCTATTGATTTCGAGACGGCGAACGAGTGCCCAAGCAGTGTCTGCTCAGTAGGAGTCGTTGTCGTGCGTGGAGGTGAGATCGTGGACAGATTCTACAGCCTGATCCACCCTGAGCCTGAATATTACCAATGGTTCTGCAGGCAGGTCCACGGCCTCGGACCGGATGACACTGATGGCGCGCCGGTGTTCCCTTATGTCTGGGAAAAGATCGAGCCATTGATCGAAGGGCTGCCGCTTGTGGCGCACAACAGCAGCTTTGACGAGGGTTGCCTCAAAAGTGTCTTCAAGGTCTATCAGATGGACTATCCGGACTACGAGTTTTTTGACACACTCGCGGCCTCAAGGAAGCACTTCGGCTGCAGCCTGCCCAACCATCAGCTCCAGACCGTCTCCGAAGCCTGTGGGTATGATCTGATGAACCACCATCACGCTTTGGCTGACGCGGAGGCTTGCGCGGCGATCGCGATGAAGATCTTGTAACGTTTTTAAATTATTCTTTATCTCACAGCCGTCAGAGCACGATTTATTTAAATTTGCAAGTATTTCGGCAATATAATTAACATATCATAACTCATATATCGAATACCATTTTAAGAATATACTCCCATCGTGGGCCATAATATGCAAACCACGGCAGTGTACGGCATATTTCTAAAGAGAAATTTGTCCTTACATATTACAAGTTATTGGATTTTTTCGTAATTTCAGGGTCATTAAACCAATTAATGTATTATGAAACGATTCTTAACTTACGCCCTGATAGTACTGCTGGCGACAGCGTGCTACAACGACGAGGAATTGAAATCCCGTCTGGACGATGTGGAGCAAAGGCTTACGAAAGTCGAGGCTCTGGTCTCATCACTCAACACACAACTTTCCGACTTGCAGCAGCTGATCGACGGCAAAATGTTCATCAGCGGCATTGAGGACAAGGAAGACGGGACCCACGTCATCACCTTTGTCGATGCTTACGGTAAGATGTCAACCATCACCCTTTCTGATGGCGAATCCCCTGACATCTCTGTGAAGCAGGCTCCGGACGGAAAATGGTACTGGACTGTGAACGGTGAGTGGCTTCTGGATTCCGACGGGCACACAATTCCTGTCACCGGAGAGCGTGGAGTGACCCCTTCTATGAAAATCGAGAACGGGAAATGGTATGTTTCCTACGATCACGGTGTCACGTACGTGGAATGCGGCAAGGCCACCGGAGACGACGGAGACGCTTTCTTCAAGGAAGCCAGACTCAGCGATGACGGCAAGACCGCTTACTTGACCCTCGCGGACGGCACTGTGCTTACCTTTGAAATATATAAGGAGTTCGGAATCGCAGTTGAGGTTCCTTCCTCTCTGATATATTCCGGACAGACAAAGGAATATGCCTACACGATAACCGGAGGCGACAAGAACACGATCCTGGAAGTGCTTCCTAAGGGCAATTGGGAGGCCGAGGCCAAGGCAACGGATGAAAAGAGCGGAGTCATCGCCGTGACAGCTCCGGACTCTCCGGAGGCCGGCAAGGTTATCCTGCTCCTGAGCGACGGGGCCAACAAGACCTTGATGAGAACCTTGACTTTCGTGGCCGGGAATATGCACGTCAGCACGACATCAGTCGAGAGCCCGGCGTCTGGCGGAGTCTTCAATGTGGATGTCACCACGAACCTTGAGTTCACGGCTGAGCTTGAAGGCGACCAGACCTGGGCACGTCTGGTCGAGACAAGGGCTTACGAGGTGTACACAAAAACCGTGAGCGTAAGCGTTGACAAGAACGAGATGCCTTACGCGAGGGAGACAAGGTTGACTTTGAAGAATGACGGCAACGTTGTCGAATCCATCATCGTCTATCAGAACCCTGTCACTTATCCGGACAACGTGATGGTACTGATGATGCAGCCTCTTGCCAAAGACAGTTGCGTCGTGCTTCCCGTAACACACAACAATGCGGCGCCGGAATACTATGTGGACTGGGGCGACGGCTCAAAGGACACACTCAAATCACAAAGCTACCCGAAGCATAAGTACAATGACGCATCCAGACTGTACCCTGTACAGATCAGCGGGACAATCCGCACAATCAGCAAACCAAATACTTTCGGACACGAAGCGGACCTCGTTGAGGTGATCCAATGGGGAGGCATCTCTCTTAGCGGATTAAGTTTCAATGGTATGACAGGCCTTAAACGTGTCGCCGTCCCTAAGGGTGACGAGCTCAGGAAGCTCACCAGCTGCAACAGCTTGTTCCAAAAATGCACAAGCCTGAAAGAAGTCCCTATCGGATTTATGGACGCACTCAATTCACAGATCACCAACTTCAACTATGCGTTCACCAACTGCGAGTCCCTGGAATATCTGGATCCGGACATATTCAGGAACTTCACCAAGGCGGGAGTGGTGATATGGCAGATTTTCAACGGTTGCAAGAGCCTCAAGAGACTGCCTACCCTCAGCCACTTCAAGCTTTCCAATGACGCGAATATGCTGAACCAGACATTCACGAACTGTGAATCGCTGGTCGAGATCCCGGAGAATATGTTCAATGAGACCGCCAAGGCGGCCATAAGGGCTTCAAAGATGCAGAGGACCTTCGCCAACTGCAAATCACTGAAGACCATTCCTGAAAGCTTCTGGGACAACCTCCCTATTGACAAGATCACAGAATTGAACTATACGTTCCAAGGCTGCGGATCCCTGAAATCCGAAAGCCTCGGCTTCCTGAACAAACTCAAGAAAGTGTACAAATGGCAGAACGCCTTCGATGGCTGCACCTCTCTGACAACCCTTCCGGAATGCGAGGTGCAGATTGATGGCAAGACCGTCAGTGTACCTGTCTATAAGAGAGACGCGGAGGAGTACAAAGCCTACTTCGCGAACCGCAGCTACTCAGCGACCAATTACTGCTTCAAGGGCTGCGTCAACCTTGAAGGCTACTATGACAAGATCCCTCAGTCCTGGGGAGGCGGCTGGGACGGAACCACCGAGAAACCATCCATTGAAGTGACGGCGACCCTCCCGGAAAAAGACGGCTACTTCAGCATCGACTTCCTTGTAAAGGGCAAGGGTGTCGCAAGCGCCTACTATTACCTGACAGCCAAAGTTCTTGCGGACGAGGCTCTTCCGAAGTACAACAACTCCTACACCGAGCTTTGCGAGCAGAAAGGAATCGAGATCGAAAGCGACTACCTTCAGGCACTGAACTCCGACCAGGGACTTACCCTCGGATTCACCCAGGGTGTGCCTAATGTAGAATACATCCTCATCGTCTCCGGAAAGAATATGTTCGGCGAAAGCTATGCCTATAAGGTTCAGGCCACCTCAACCATCCCTAAGGGTTCCGATGAATATGAGCGCTACCTCGGCGAGTGGACGGTGACCACAGCGTCATCCACATCGGAATATTCTGAATATGACCGCAAGCCTATCTCGTTCGACATCAAGATCGAGCCGTTCCGTGTGGACGAAAGCTACAATGTCTATGGATGGGGTGTCACCAAATTCACAGACGCGTACCCGATGAAGATGTTCTTCGAGGACGGCAAGCTCTGCGCGTGGACCGGAGCGCATCACGGCTCTGTAATCTACGAAGGGTACCCGTATTCTGACGGCATCAACTACAACATAGCCCTGAACTCCTTCACCCTTTTCGATGACGGGAACTACGGCGTGTATATGGCTGACGGAGAGAAAGTCGGTGTGGCTGAATATGCC
>SAMEA104315431__coassemble_909_pt1 | contig 15308 bp, 11 predicted proteins | sample SAMEA104315431__metabat2_low_PE_016 | metagenome-assembled genome bin SAMEA104315431 (sample SAMEA104315431) | gut metagenome | biome: Monkey gut; feature: monkey-associated habitat; material: faeces | place: China | collected 2013 | reverse complement strand
GATGGGGACAACGCCATTGTGATTGTCGAGCATCCTGTCCAGCCGGAACAGGTCGAGAGACTTTCCGCCCTGTTCAACGTCCCGGAACTCGCCATTAATGACAACGGGTACCTCAACAACCTTAAGCTCCATTTCCCGAACGAGTGCGGAAGGCATAAGCTTCTGGATCTGATCGGAGACCTGAGGCTCGCCGGCGGCTATCTGAAAGCCAAGGTGACCGCCTTCAAGCCGGGACACACAATCAACACACGGACCGCTGTCGCCATCCGTGAGAAATCAGAAAGATAAAACATACTTGAATATGAACAAAATTTCACCATTAGCGTCAGTGAGCCCTAAGGCGAAGCTTGGCGACAACATTGAGATCGGTCCTTTCGCCTTCATCGATGATGATGTGGAGATTGGCGATGGTTGCAAGATCCATCCGCACGCGATGATATATTCCTACGTGAAAATGGGAAAGAATTGCCAGGTGTTCCCTGGGGCCGTTGTGGGCGCCATCCCTCAGGACCTTAAGTACGAGGGAGAGGTAACTTATGTGGAGATCGGCGACAATGTCACCATCCGTGAGTGCGTGACGATCAACCGTGGCACCAAGGCCAGCGGCAAGTGCGTGACGAAGATCGGCAGCAACACTCTGCTGATGTCCTACGTTCACGTGGCTCACGACTGCGTGGTCGGCAATCATTGCATCCTTGTAAGCTTTGTCGGCATCGCCGGAGAGACCGTTGTGGATGACTGGGCAATTGTCGGTGGCGGGGCGAAGGCCCACCAATTCTCCAAGATCGGATGTCACGCGATGGTCGGCGGAATGTCCAAGATCAACAAGGACATCCCTCCTTACGTTCTTTGCGGACGTGATCCGATCTGCTATTCAGGTGTGAACATCGTGGGGCTCCGCCGCCGCGGGTTCTCTTCGGAGGTGATCCGCAACATCAAGGACATCTACGACACGATCTACTTCTCCGGCTACAACATCACCGACGGTTGCGCCAAGGTCGAGGCCGGATTCCCTCAGAGCGAGGAGCGTGACACGATCCTGAATTTCATCAGAAGCTCGAAGCGTGGAATCATCAGGGCAAACGACTCCCACGAGAAGGGAGAATTCGAATAGGTCTGAAGAGGAGGCGGCAGTGCTGCTGAGTGTGGCCTGGTTCCCACCGGTCAGCTATTTCGCATCGATGGCTAAAGACTTCATCTTGTCTCCGGACAGGGTGAAGCCTTCTGTCGTTTATCTTGAGGCCTGCGAGCACTATCAGAAGCAATCCTGGAGAAACCGCTTCCGTTACTATGCCGCCGACGGCCCTCAGAGTCTTAATTTCCCGATTGTTCACGAAAGTGGTACGCACGAATTGCCGATCACCGAGATCAAGGTGGATTACTCAACCCCGTGGCTGATCCGTACCGAGCGGGCGATCGCCTCAGCCTATGAATCCTCCGCTTATTTTGAATATTACAAGGACGAACTGTTCTCCATTCTGGATTCGCGTCCGGAGACATTGTTCGACCTTGATGTCCAACTAATTAAGTTTTTTCTCCGAAAGACCGGCATCTCGGTTGACCTAAGGATGACCGATGAATATGTTCCCGTACGTTCCCGTGAGATTCCGATGGATTCCGGCCGCTATGGAATGGATTACCGGGAACTCATCCATCCGAAGCGTCCTGACAATATCCTCCGAGACCTCAAACTGGAAAAACCGTACTTCCAGGTCTTTGCCCGAAAGTACGGTTTCGTTCCGAATCTTTCAATTATGGATCTCCTTTTCAACGAAGGTCCCGATTCAATCTCCTATCTTAAAAACCTTTAGAATCTCCACCCGAACGTCGCGGTGATGCTGTAGATGTCCCTCTTGTTGAGGATCAGCGGCGAAGCAACATCAAGATAGTCTGCGTAAGGTGAGATATATTCATCCGACAGCATAGTCAGCCTTGCCGCCAAGTCCGCGAAGAACGAGCCGTTTGATGAATATCCAAGGCCAACAGAGAATGAGTTGATCCTATCATTCAATGTCGTCTTTTCCTTTCCATTGTAAACATATTCAGGAGTCGTTGTGAAATTGTAGCCGGCGCGCACCGCGAATTCCGGAACCGGCTTGAACTCCGCTCCGACCCTTACCATATGCGACACACCCATACAGTCGCGGATCTCATCGTTCAGGTCGTCGTAGAAGTTATCATTCCACCCTCCGTCTTTTGTCATAAACTTCATCGTGCTGTAGTCGGTCATCTCGTAGTCAGCGCTGAGCAGAGCCATTCCTGCGAAGGTGAACGCCGCACCCGCATTCAAGCGGTATGGTGTGCGCAGCCTGAAGGAATTGTTGCCCTCCGGAGTGTCCGCGCCTGCGTTGAATCTCGAATCCGTGTAATTGACATCAACGCTCTGGTACCAGCGTTCGTTTATCTCCATAATCGTTGGGGTCTGGACCGCACCTCCAATCCTTACGCCGTCAATCGGTCTCCAGAGAAATCCGAATTTCCCATAGACTCCGCTTCCGTCGGCCGTGTAGGAGTAGCGGGTACGGTAATCACTGAAATTTGTCGTGCCTTTGTCTCCGAAATCTATCTCGAAGTTCGTAGGATTGACAGCGGCTTCCTTGAAATATTCATCATAATCGTAGTTGAGCGTTGTGACACCGAGGTTCGCTCCGATGAAGAAAGTCTCGCTGAAGTTTAAACCTACGTTGAACACTACATCGTACTTGCTGCCGGTGACCTTGCGTCCGTATGCCTGGTTCAGCGGGCCGGCGAGGAAAACGTTGTAAATTCCGTTTCCGTCCTTGTCCAGTACAAAACCCTCATCGTCAATATATTCGCCATCCTGAAGAGTGTAATTGCCATCTTTGATATCTTGCGCTGTGACAGGGTAATAGCGTTCTGTGGCCGCGATGTAGCGGTATGGATAACTTGGGTCAAGGTCGCTTCCATAGTTGGCAATCGCTCCGGCCTGCGCGTTTACGATGGCGTTCCAAGGTGCGGGCATATTCCGGTCGTCATTCTCGTAATAGGCGTTGTCCCAAATGTCAATTTTGTTTCCCTTGCCGTCAAGGAAACCATTCAGAAAGTCCGAATGGAATCCGTCCGCTCCGACCGCCATCGCACTGAGGTAACTTGTCTTGTCGTTCACGCCACCGGCCAGCATCTTGCCGGTAAAATTGTTCGTTCCGTTGACGACAATTCCGTAAGTGATGGATTTAAGCCCGCTTCTGTTGCCTAAGTTCCAATTGAACGTGGCACCGAAGTTCGGCAAAGAGAACCGTGTCAGGTTCTTGCCCTGCTCATTGATGAACTTGTCAACGTCTCCCATCGGATAGGCGCTGTAGGAAGCGTTCATCGAACTGATTGTCAGGTTAGGCGTGATCGTGAACTGGGAATATCCCGCCACGGCCGGATTGATTCCGATTGAGCCAAGGTCTCCGCCGACTGCCGTCATCGCGTTGCCCATACCGATCGACCTTGCAGTTCCGTAGTAGTTGTTCTGGCTGAACGTCAGCCCGTCGTACATTGTCTGCGCCCCGGCCGCTGCCGCGGTCAATGACAAAAGCGCAGTGAATATTGCCTTTCTCATTATTTCAATTGTTTTTAATGGTTACCTTCTTCCGCCACCGCTTCTGGAGCCGCCTCCACCGCCGTACGAACCACCTGAACTTCTGGATGATCCGCCACCGGAGAACCCGCCGCCGGAATAGCTGCTACTGCTGCGGCTTGAGCTGCCGGAAGAATATGAGCTTGAGCTCCTGCTTGTGGAGTAGCTGCTTGAGCTTCTCGTTGAGCCGGAAGAATAATCATTGCTTGATGAAGACCTGTAGGAAGATCCCGAAGATCTGTAGCTGCCTGTTGAGGAGCTTCTGCTTGATCCTGTAGAGAATCCGCTGGAGGTCGTTCCGCTTGAGCTTCTGCTACCGCTTGCCGGTCTTGAGTACATCGTTGATGATGACGAAGATGATGAACGGCTGCTGCCGTAGGATGACCTTACGGAAGAAGATCCGGTAGAGGATCCGAATGATGAACCGCTGGATCTGACGGTGCTGCCTGCGGATGACCTGACGGATGAGGACCTGTCAGATGAAGACCTTACAGAGGATGATCTTGCTGATGAGGACCTCACGGATGAGGATGCCGGCCTGTTGACCGAAGATATTGAAGACCTTGTGCCGCTTGTGCGTCCGCCAAGGCTTGAAGACCTTGTGGTAGTCGCTGACATTGAGGATCTTGTCGATCCAGCGCCGCTTCTTGATCTGGTCATTGAGGAACTTCTCACTCCGGCGCTTCTTGAAGAGGATCCGATCCCGCTTCTTCTGCTTGAGCCGGTTGTGCTGAGGCGTGGAGTGTAAACCCGTCCGCTGCCCGGACCGAAGAAGTCACGGTCGTGGTGGTGATGATGGCCGTAGCCCCAGCCTCCATAGAACCACGGGTCGTGCCATCCGCCGTACCAGCCTCCATACCAGCCACCGTACCATCCGCTATAGTACCAAGGATCCCAGTACCACGGGTCGTACCATCCGCTGTAATACCACGGATTGCCCCAACCCCAGGAATATCCATAATACCAAGGGTCATAGTGCCAAGGTGAATACCAACCGCCGTAGTACCAAGGATTGGCACCCCAATAAATTGAGGTGTAGAAAGGACGGTTCCAGGAATACCAGGATGTCGCGTACCAAGGTTGGTAGGCGGCCCAGGTGTCGAACCCGTTGTCGTAGAGGTAAACGGATGTGGTGTTGTTAGTGTTGTTGAAATCTATTCTCGCCGCTTTGTTCTCAGGGATGAACAGAGTGTCAACCTTCTCTCCGCTCTTCATAAAGATCGGGGAGTTCTTTGTCTTTGCCACAAGAAGGTCGGTCTCCTCGTCGTTGGCGGCGACCGCGGCCTCCTCGGCCTGATGAACCTTGGCCTTTGAGGTATAGTAGATTCCATCCTGATACTTCTGTCTGGAAGCATCACTGGCATACCGCGCCGCTGAACCGCACGAAGTCAGTGCCAGAAGCGCCGAGATAAAGAGGATTGTGCGTGTTTTCATTTCTGAATCTCCTATATTTAACAATAAATTCGTAACTTCGTGGCCGTATCCAAAGGTATCGGCCACACAAATGTTCTTCAGTGAACAAAATCCATACCTTTCGGAATATTGCACAATAATAAGAATAATTGACAAAAACAGCAAAGAATATATGGCAAAGGAAGTGACAAAAAGGTCTGAGAACTATTCTCAGTGGTACAATGATCTGGTTGTGAAGGCAGACTTGGCGGAGCAGTCCGCCGTCAGGGGATGTATGGTCATAAAGCCTTATGGCTACGCGATCTGGGAGAAGATGCAGCACGCTCTTGACACGATGTTCAAGGAGACCGGCGCCGAAAACGCCTATTTCCCGCTTTTCATTCCTAAGTCTTTCTTCAGCAAGGAGGCCGAGCACGTGGCCGGATTCGCCAAGGAGTGTGCCGTCGTCACACATCACAGGCTTATGAACGATCCTGATGGAAAGGGCGTTGTCGTGGATCCGTCCGCCAAGCTTGAGGAAGAGCTTATCGTAAGGCCTACCTCCGAGACCATCATCTGGAGCACATACAAGAACTGGATCACATCCTGGAGGGATCTCCCGATTATGTGCAACCAATGGGCGAACGTTGTCCGCTGGGAGATGCGCACAAGGCTTTTCCTCCGCACCGCCGAGTTCCTCTGGCAGGAGGGCCACACGGCCCATGCGACCTCGCAGGAGGCTCAGGAGGAGGCTCAGAGAATGGTTCAGGTGTATGCCAAGTTCGCACGTGAGTTTATGGCTCTGCCGGTGATCGTGGGACACAAGAGCCCTAACGAGAGGTTCGCCGGAGCGCTCGACACCCTCACAATCGAGGCGATGATGCAGGACGGAAAGGCTCTTCAGGCAGGCACGTCGCATTTCCTCGGCCAGAACTTCGCCAAGTCGTTCGATGTGAAATATACCGACAAGGAAGGCCAGCAGCAGTACGTGTGGGCCACATCCTGGGGCGTTTCCACAAGACTTATGGGTGCCCTCGTGATGGCTCACGGCGATGACAACGGACTTGTCCTGCCTCCGGCCCTGGCTCCTATTCAGGTCGTTATGGTTCCGATCTACAAGACTGACGAGGATCATATGAAGATACTGGACAAGATGGCTCAGTTGAAGAAAGCCCTTGAGGCCGAAGGCCATACTGTCAAGATTGATGACCGTGACACCTTGCGTCCGGGATTCAAGTTCGCCGAGTGGGAGCTCAAGGGGGTTCCTGTGCGTCTGGCTATGGGACCACGCGATCTTGAGAACGGCACTGTCGAGGTTCACAGAAGAGACACTCTGGAGAAGCAGACCGTCGCCCTTGATGGACTTGACAAGTCGATCGCCGCCCTTCTGGACGACATCCAGAAGACGATTTACCAGAAGGCGTTCGACTTCCGTGCGTCACACGTGGAGAAGTGCGACGACTGGGAGGAGTTCAAGGCCAAGATCGGCACAGGCAAGTTCCTGCTCTGCCATTGGGACGGCACGGCCGAGACCGAACAGAAGATCAAGGACGAGACAAAGGCCACGATCCGTTGCATCCCTGTGGACAGCTTTGTCTGCGAGGAGGAAGGTAAGGACATCTACTCCGGCAAGCCTTCAAAGCAGAGAGTGGTTTTCGCCATTTCATATTAAATGAATATATTAAACTGACTATGAACGTGAAAGCAATCAAACGCGCTGCGTTGTCTGTGGCTCTTGCGCTCGTCGCTTTGGGGGCATCCGCACAGACTGACACGACAAGGAAAAACACCCAGTCCGCCGCGGCGGCCGCGGCCAGACTTCTGACGCAGACGGAGGAGACGAAGGTCGTGGCTCCGAAGCCAAATTACTGGACTAACTCGCTGATGACCAACTTGAACTTTGTCCAGAGTAGTTTTACGAACTGGGCGAAGGGAGGTTACAACAACTATGCTCTCAGCGCCTACATTGACGGGAATGCCAAATGGAAGAAAGGAGAGATGTACTGGAACAACAGGCTTCAGTTGGACTACGGATTCCTTTATTCCGCCGACAAGCCGATTGTGCAGAAGAACAAGGACCGTATTCTTTTTGAAAGCACGTGGGGCTACAAGGCCACGAAGACCTTGAACTACTCCGCCAAGTTCACGTTCCTCAGCCAGTTCGCCAACGGTTACAACTACCCGACTCCGGCCGTGGAGGAGGACAAGGAGCCTTCCAGCAAGGATTGGAGGAACGCTCGTGTGCTCAAGTCCAGCATCCTTTCCCCTGGAACGGTCAATCTGGGTCTTGGTATCGATTGGGTGCCGAGCAAGTGGCTGACTGTCAATATGGCACCTATCACCGGTGGTTTCACGATCGTCGGGAACGAGAAGTTGAGGAAGAACTATGGTATGGAGAGGAGAAAGAAGTACGATAACGCTGAGGAATATCCTGACACAAAGGATGATAAGAACATCTATTACACGACAGGAAACTACTACAAGCCAGCCCGTTTCGAGTTTGGTGCCCAGCTGACAGCCGATGCCAAGGTCAAGGTCAATGACAACTTCGAAGGCTCGACCCATCTGCTCCTGTTCTCCAACTACCTGAAGGATCCCCAGAACATCCGTGTGAACTGGGACACCCGTATGATGTGGAAGCTCAGTAGGTTCTTCTCTCTGAACATCACGACGAACCTCATCTACGATGACACTGTCCTCGTCACTGACAAGGACGGAAATGTCGGCAGAAGGGTGCAGTTCGCGCAGGCCCTCCAGTTCGGCTTCTCCTACACGTTCGCAAGCAAGAAATAAGATTCCTGAATATGCAGGAGCGTTTTGACAGAATCCTGAAAGGACTGCTTCCCGATGGGGAGGCGGTCCTTTTGGCTGTCAGCGGCGGGATTGACTCGATGTGTATGGCGGATCTGTTTCTCAATTCCGCGGTCAAGAGGCGTTTCGTGCTGGCTCACTGCAACTTCCATCTGAGAGGCGAGGAGAGTGATTCGGATGAGGCTCTTGTCAGGGAATGGGCCGAAGAACACGGCATCATATTCATAAAGAAAGATTTTGACACACTGGAGTACGCCGCTTCTAATGGGGTGAGCATTGAGATGGCGGCGAGGGAGCTGCGTTACAGATGGTTCGCGGAGGTCTGCCGGGAGCAAGGGTTTTCGGCATTGGCAGTGGCTCACAATGCCAACGACAATGCGGAGACTATGATTCTGAATATGTTGCGTGGCACCGGGGTGAAAGGAATGACCGGAATGCGCCGCAGTTCACCTCTGTCTGGTTCTGATGCTTTGCTTATCAGGCCGTTACTCGATTTCCCGAGGAAGGATATTCATAAATATGCGGTCTCGTATGGTCTTCAGTGGCACGAGGACCGCACCAACGCTGATTCAACGTACAAGCGCAACTGCATCCGCAACGAGGTATTCCCGCTTTTCGAGAGGTTGAATCCGTCGTTTTTGACAACGCTGAACGAGGATATGGAGCGGTTCGCACAGGTTCAATCCGTGGCTGATGAATATGTCCGTTCGGTTTCGGATGAGGTCGCCCGGTTTGATGAGTCTGGCCTGCCAGCGATTGATCATAAGAAACTTACATCGAAAAAGAATTGGGAATATATCCTTTTCCGACTTCTGGAACCGTTCGGATTCACCTCTTCGGCTGTCGCGGATCTCGCGGCTGTTCTGAAAAGCAGTGGCACCGTCAGCGGCAGAAAGTTTTTTGCCGGTGAATATGTCGCTGTGACTTCAGCTTGGGAGATTGTTATATCTCCGGTTGCAGAGCTTGCCGAAGCGACAGACATAACCATCAATGGCCCAGGAACATATTCATTGAACGGAATAAAGTTCTCCGTCTCGCTGTCGGACGATGTGAGGGACGTGAAGACAAGCGTAGGAGAGACTAAACTGGATCTTCCGTTCCCTTTCACAATAAGGCACTGGCAACCAGGCGACTGGATGCGCCCGCTTGGAATGCGGGGCCGCAAGAAGCTCAGTGACATGTTCGTTGACCTTAAACTTGATATTCTTGAAAAGAAGAAAGCCCTCGTCATCGCTGACGAAGGCTCCCATATTCTTGCATTGGTAGGTCATCGCATCGATGACTCCGTGAAGGTGACGGAAGCCACAGCCACCGTCACCGTGATCCGGCTTATCTGATCTCGATCTCGAACGGCATTCTTGCGAAGACAAGGTCCCCCTGGCCTTTAGCCCAGCTTCTCTGCCAGTCAAGCAGATTTTTCGCCACACCCTCCAGCGGAGTTCCGGCCAGAGCGTTGGCCATAGCCTCCTCCGGATTCGTGGTCTTGCCGAACTGCTGCAGCAACTGCTCCATCACCGTCAATGGCTTAGGATAACTTGCTATGCCCCAGTTCTCGACATCAGCGTCACCAGCCATTGAGGCAGCATATTTGATCGCATCCTCCAACGTTCCGATCTCGTCCACGAGCCCGATCTTAAGAGCGTCGGCACCGGTCCAGACACGTCCCTGCGCGATCTCGTCCACCGCCTCGAAAGTCATATCACGTCCCTGCGCGACAATGCTCACAAAATTGTTGTAGATGTCGTCAACATAGACCTGCATCCAAGCGGTCTCCTCAGCGTCAAACGGACGGGTCAGCGAAAGCATATCGGAATGCTTGTGTGACTTGACCGGCACCATATTCACGTGCGCTATGTCCTTGAGAGTCTTGCCGAACTCAGGAATGGCGGAGAAAACTCCGATCGAGCCGGTGAGTGTCGTGGCGTTCGTGAATATGTGGTCGCAGCTGTTGGAGATCCAGTAGCCGCCGGAAGCCGCATAGTCACCGTATGAGGCGATGACAGGTTTCACAGCCCTGGTGAGGTCGATCTCCTCCTTGATCTTGCTGGCAGCCAGCACTGTACCGCCAGGAGAGTTGACCCTGAACACGACAGCCTTGACGGTCGAGTCGGCCCTTACCTTGGCGATGATGCTGGCGAAACGGTCGCCGCTGATGTTGTTCGGATCGTCCTGCTCAAGTATATTTCCGTTGGCGTAGATGACGGCGATCTTTTTCTTTGCGGTCAGGTTCAGTGTCGCCTTGGCGGCGGCATAGTCGCTGAACGGTATGAATTTCACGTCCTTGTAGCTGTCCTTGCCGGCAAGGTCGGCGAGTTTTCCCTTATATTCCTCGACTGAAAGAACCTCATCAGCGAGGTTGTGGCTTACCATATCCTCAGGAAGCGCGATCGACAGGTGATCGATGAAGTAGTTGAGTGAATCCACGCTCACGCCTCTGCTCTCGGCGGTCTCAGCTGCCACTGTCTCCCACATCGAGTCGATCATCGCCTGGTTCTGCTCCATATTCTCAGGGCTTGGCGCGTTCTTGACGTACATCTCGCCGGCACTCTTGTACTTCCCGTGGCGGATGAGCTGGTAGTTTACACCGAGTTTATCGAGCAAATCCTTGAGAAACAGCATACTTCCGCTGATGCCAAGCATAAAGTTGTTGCCGCCGTGATGGCCGGTCGTGTAGATCTTGTCGGCCACCGACGCGAGGTAGTAACTTCCTGACGTGAACGCCTCTCCGTAGGCTATAACGGCCTTGCCGCTCTTCCTGAAATCTGTCAGGGCCTTGCGGAGTTCCTCCAGTTTGGTGAGGCTGGTGGCGGCTCCGTCTGTCTTGACGAGGATGTACTGCACTCCCGGATCCTCGGCCGCCTTATGGATTGCCGTGACGGCATCGTAAAGTCCGACGAGAGCCACCTCGCCGCCTTGGATCGAGGAAAGAGGATTGCTTTCCTGGGTCTGTTCCGCGACCGCGAACTTGGACATATCCATCAGCAGGACACCCTCCTTAGGAATAACCGCTCCGGAATTTCCTGAGAATGAGGCCGCAGAGGCGATCATAGAAGCGAGCATCATAAAGCCCATAATAAACTTCACAATGCCCCAGATGAACAGGCCGCACAGTACGGCCAGCACCAGTTTGAAGAAATCTTTTGTGTTCATATTACTGAAAACGTTTTTGTTTTTCCTGTTCCGGGATTATGTGCAAATTTAAGCATTTTCTTAATAATCAATTATTATATTTGTGCCGGTAGATTAATCTTTGTCGTTTTTTTGAAGATGTTTTCGGAGGTGATTGTATGAGAAATGCCATAGTCACGGTTATATTCATAGCTTTGGGCGCGGACCTTTTCGCCCAGTCGGTTGACACTACCTCTATATATAAGGACAGGAAGGACAGTCTCAACGCGACTGTTTTTGTCGGCCATCAAGAGAACAGCATCTCAAGAGGAAAGACTTTGAGGACGGAACTTATCTCGGCCTCGGGGCTTCAGAAGATGGCTTGCTGCAATCTGGCCGAAAGTTTCGAGAACTCGGCCAGCGTGACGGTCGGCTATTCGGACGCGGTCACGGGAGCGCGTCAGATAAGGCTTTTGGGCCTTTCCGGGACATATACCCAGATGCTGGACGAGAACCGTCCTGTGATGAGAGGCATCACCGCTCCTTATGGGCTTTCCTACGTCCCGGGGCCGTGGCTGGAGAGCATCCAGATCGCGAAAGGCTCTCCGTCCGTGATCAATGGTCTGGAATCGATGACCGGGCAGATAAATCTGGAGCACAAGAAACCTACGGAGGAGAAGCCGCTTTTCATCCAGGCTTCGATGATGAGCGACACCAAAGCGGATTTTAACGCGACATCGGCCTGGCAGCTCAGTCCGACGATCTATACCATTCTGTTAGGACACGTCAGCGGGAACTTCAAGACCTACGATATGAACGATGACGGCTTTCGGGATGATCCTAAGATGTTGCAGTTCAATGTGGCCAACAGGTGGCTTTACTATACGCCGGAACTTCAGGTACGCTGGGGCGTGAAGGCTGTCCGGGACCATCGCCAGGGCGGAATGGACGGCTATGACAAAAGCGGAATGGAATCTCGTTGGGCTTCTGATGAGTTTATCCCGGAACCAACAGAAGGGAACTCTTTCGCGAAATATCTCTCTGAATCCCCTTGGGGCACCGACATCACCAACAGCCTCCTGAACGCCTATCTGAAAGTCGGCAAGCCTCTTCGCGAGGATGGTTCCTCCAGCATAGCCGCAATCGCGGACTGGTCGTGGCAGAAAAGCGACTCTTGGTTAGGTGCGTCATCCTACCTTGCGAGCCAACAGTCAGGCTTCGTCAACCTCCTTTACAGGAATAAGTTGAATGAGTCCCACGATTTCACCGTCGGCCTTTCGGGCACGTTCGACCACATCGACGAGGCTGTCGCAAAGTTGGACTACGGCCTGTGGAGCAATGAGAATTGGAATGGGCAGCGTCCATATTCAGGAATCGCGGATCATTTCTTCGGCGGTGCTTACGGGGAATATACGTTCCACGCCGGGGACATATTCACATCAATTGTAGGAGTCAGCGCCGATTGGTACAAGGGAAACGGGTTCAAGGTGGCTCCGAGGGTGACGTTGAAATATTCACCGGCGGAATGGTTTGTGGCGAGGGCGAACGGCGGCAGGGGATTGAGGTATGCTGATCCGGTCGCTGACAACATCGGTGTGATGTCCACCCACAGCAGGCTCGAAGGGGATTGTATGGAGCGGCTGCTTGAGGATTCGTGGACATTCGGAGGGAACATTACTTTCTATATGCCGTTCGGGGTTGATCCTTCCAAGACTTACATCAGCTTTGATTATTTCAGGACCCGGTTCGCGCGTCAGTTGATGGTGGATTATGAGGTGCCGGGAGCTGATGTGAACGGCGGACGTGACATCTGGTTCTTTGATTCCGATGGAAGACTCTCATATTCAGATAACTGGCAGGTGGATTTCAATGTCGAGCCTTTTGACCGCTTCACAGTGGCTTTGACCGGGCGCTACACCAACGCCCGCCAGGAGAATTATGGCGGCGAATTGGTGGAGAAGCCTATGCTCAGCCGCTTCAAGGGTGTGCTGAACCTTCAATATAAGACCAATCTGAGCCGGTGGATATTTGATTTCACCGCTTCCGTGAACGGTTCGGCGAGGGTGTATGACTTTATGAAAGATTTGAAGGACGATGATGGTTCATTGCTTTACGCTGACGGGCGCACTCAGGTTTATCCTTTGATTTACGCCCAGATTACCAGGCGCTTCCGAGGGTTCGACATCTATGCTGGAGTTGAGAATATCACGAATTTCGCCCAGATGCACGTGCTGGTGGGGGACAGGAACGCCGCCGGGGAATGGACTCCCTGGACTCCGGGCTTCGATGCCAGCTGCGTTTGGGGACCTATTATGGGACGGCGGATCAATCTTGGCGTGAGATTGACGCTCTGGAGGGCGACAAAGAACGATTAAATCACTATCTTTGCAGGATGAACCTTGGCGCGGATAACCACGCTGCTGCCATAAGGTTGTAGATTATGAAAAGAATATTATTGATAGCGGTCGCGGCCGTGATGTTGGCTGCGCCTTTTGCCGCGGCTCAGGCTGCTCCTTTCGAGGGTTTTGCGACGGAGGCACCCGCCGACAAGAATGTCGGCGAGGTTGTTTTCGCGACGAATATGCATTGTGACAAATGCGTGAACAAACTCAATGAGAATCTGGCGTTCCTCAAGGGAGTCAAGGACTTGAAGGTCTCTCTCAAGGATCAGACAATCAAGATCAAGTACGACCGCCGTAAGACCGATGAGAAGACCCTTGCGGACGCTATCAAAAAACTTGGCTACAAGGCCGATAAAGTGGAAAAATAACGATTATGAGTCAGAAACCATCAATCCCTAAGGGAACACGTGATTTCGGTCAGCAGAATATGGCCGAAAGGAATTATATCTTCGACACCATCAAGAAGGTCTTCAGGACTTTCGGCTATGCCCAGATCGAGACTCCGGCTATGGAGAATCTGTCAACCTTGCTCGGAAAATATGGCGAGGAAGGGGACAAGCTTCTGTTCAGAGTCCTGAACTCCGGTGACTGTTTCTCAAAGGTCAACTTTGAGGATTACCGCAATGAGGAAGGGGGAGTGAACAGTGTCGCTCTTTCCAAAGAGATTTGTGAGAAAGGTCTTCGCTACGACCTGACCGTGCCTTTTGCCCGTTTCGTGGTCCAGCACCAGAACGAGATCTCCTTCCCGTTCAAGCGTTTCCAGATCCAGCCGGTCTGGAGGGCAGACAGGCCGCAGAAGGGACGTTACCGTGAGTTCTACCAGTGCGACGTGGACGTGATCGGCAGCAAATCTCAGGTCAATGAGCTTGAACTCGTGCAGATTGTGGACAAGGTGTTCAGCCTTCTGGACGTGAATGTGCTCGTGAAGATCAACAACAGGAAGGTCCTGACGGGTTTCGCCGAGATCTGCGGATTCCCGGACAAGGTGGTTGACATCACTGTGGCCATTGACAAACTTGACAAGATCGGCCTTGAGAGCGTTGAGGAGGAGATGCGTGAGAAAGGTCTGACCGACGGTGCGATCGCCGTGATCGAGCAGATTCTGAAACTGTCCGGTTCCACTTCCGGGAAACTGGCTTCGATGCGCTCGCTGATGAACGGCGGCTCCGCTTCCGGACTCGTTTCCGAGACAGGCCTCAAAGGTCTTGACGAGCTTGAGGAACTTTTCGGCCTGATCGATGCTGCCGGTGTAAAATGCCCGGTAGAGATCGATCTTTCCCTTGCCCGTGGCCTGAATTACTACACAGGTGCCATCTTTGAGGTGAAAGCCCTTGATTTCCAGATCGGAAGCATCTGCGGAGGCGGTCGTTACGACAATCTTACCGGAATATTCGGTCTTCCGGATATGTCAGGAGTGGGCATCAGTTTCGGCGCCGACAGGATCTATGATGTCTTGAAAGGCTTGGATAAGTTCCCTAAGTCATTGGCTTCCAGCACCACGCTTCTGTTCGCTTGTATGGGTGTCGAAGAGCTTCGCTACGTCCTTCCTGTCGCCGCCGCGTTGCGCTCAGAAGGTGTCTCCGTCGAGGTTTATCCGGAGCCGTCAAAGCTCAAGAAGCAGTTTGACTACGCCGAGAAGAAATCCATTCCGTTCCTCTCCATCAACGGCGGCAACGAGGCCGAGGCCGGCACCATCCAGCTCAAGAACCTCACCACAGGCGAGCAGAAATCCTTCGCCAAGACCGACATCGCCGGTATGAAGGAGTTTATGAATATATAAGGATAAGAAATCTGTAGAACATATATCTATAGGAAGTCTCCTTCTGAAATTTTGCACGTTACCAAAATTTCAGAAGGAGACTTCCTACAGAGTGATTCAGATCCGAACATTTTTTGAACATATTTTTTGAAATATGTTTTGCATTCCAGAAAAATATTCCTACCTTTGTAGTCCAACATCGCGGGGTAGAGCAGTTGGTAGCTCGTCGGGCTCATAACCCGGAGGCCGG
>SAMEA104315431__coassemble_889_pt1 | contig 15663 bp, 17 predicted proteins | sample SAMEA104315431__metabat2_low_PE_016 | metagenome-assembled genome bin SAMEA104315431 (sample SAMEA104315431) | gut metagenome | biome: Monkey gut; feature: monkey-associated habitat; material: faeces | place: China | collected 2013 | reverse complement strand
GAAACGGGCGGAGATGGCTGTGAATGCCAGATAGACTATTATCAGGCAGACCGAGCGGATGAAAAGGTCACGGTTGACGGAGAAGAATCTCCGGACCTTGTCGCCATTGAAAGCGGCCTTGAGATCCAGCACCGAGACACCTCCTGTTATATTCCTGAATTTAATAGCGACACGGCCCCCGGCGAAGAGGAGTCCGGAATATTGCGCCACGACTGTTCCCAAGGCTATTCCTTTGAAGCCAAGGCCATTAAAGGCTGTTCCTGGGATTCCGAAGGTCAGAAGGATGCTGAAGAGGATATTGCCAACGTTGACTATCACATCGGTCAACATCGAACTGAACGTGTCCTGCATCCCGATGAACCAACCGCGGAAAGCCATCAGGCTGAGGGTCGCAGGAGCCGCCCAGATGCGGATATAGAAATATTCAAGGGCAAGTGAACGGACTTCTTCGGAGCAGCCGACGAAGAGGAAGATCAGTTTCTGGAAGGGCCATTGGATCAGGAGCAGGGCGAAGGCTATGATGAACGCAAGTCCGACTCCCCTCGTAAGGTTACCGACGCAATCGTCCCAATCCTGCCGTCCGAAAGCCTGCGCGGTCATCCCGCCTGTACCGGCGCGCAGGAATCCGAAGTTCCAGTAAAGCAGGTCGAACATCAGGGACCCGACCGAGATTCCACCGATCAGAGCCGCCGCGGAGGTGTCCAGATGGCCGGCCACCGCGATGTCCACCATCCCGACCAACGGAACGGTCAGGTTGGCGAGAATGCTCGGCAGAGCCAAACGCAGCATCTCTTTGTTCAATGCATCCATACGGCAAAGGTAGTCATAAAGTGGAAATATTACGATGTCAAGCCCCAAATACTTTTCAAAAGGACGAATTTCATTGTTTATTGGTTGAAAGAATTTACATTTGTGTGGTTAGTTAGTAGTATATAATATGAACTTAAAAGGAAAAACAGTGCTCATCACTGGAGGCGCTTCAGGGATAGGCAAGATCATGGGACGCATCTGTCTGGAAAAAGAGGTGGCTCATTTAGTGATCTGGGATGTAAATCCGGACAATATCAGAAGGACGGAAATTGAATTGGCCGGAATCTTGGGAAGTGACACCAAGAAGCCAAACGCTGACACCAGAGCAACTATGGTTGGCCACAAGAACAGAATCCATTCCTATCAGGTTAACTGCGCAGACGCGGACATCGTGGCGGAGACATATTCAAGAGTCATCAGCGAGGTCGGGGATGTGGATATGCTGATCAACTGCGCCGGAATTGTCAGAGGCAACAGGACGTTCGACAGGCAGACAGTGCAGGACATCAACCTTACGATGGACGTGAACGCCACGGCTCCTATGCTGGTCGCGCTTCAGGCTCTCCCGGATATGATCAAAAGGAACAGCGGCTGCATCTGCACGATAGCGTCAGCGGCCGGAATGCTGGGAGTGCCTAAGATGTCAGTCTATTGCGCGAGCAAATGGGCGGTGATCGGCTGGACGGAGTCAATGAGGATAGAGCTGAAGCTTGCCAAGAGCAAGGTTAAAGTTTTGTCCGTGGCACCGTACTTCATCGACACGGGAATGTTTGACGGCGTGCAGTCCAAGATATTCCCGATCCTGAAGCCGGAGAAAGTCGCCGCCAAAGTCATCAAAGCCATCGAAAAAGGCAAAAGTTTCAAAGGCATCCCGTTCCCTTACCACTTCATCCGGTTCTGGCAAGGAATATTACCGATCGCGGTCTTCGACTTCATATTCGGAAAATGCTTCGGGGTTTACAGCGTGATGGATCATTTCACCGGACGAAGGAATATTCAGGAAAATGGGAATGAGGCTCTGAATATCAAGAGTAAATCACTAAATTTGAGGCGGAATATTCATAAAGCGTCATAATTTTGGAAAATACTTCGATTGAGAGGATAAAGGAGATCAGGGAGCGGCAGGAGCGCTTCTTCAGAAGCGGGGCGACCCTTGACGTGAAATGGCGGCTGGAGCGGCTCAGAGCGTTCGAGGCTGCGGTGCGCAAATGGGAGAAACCACTGTGCGAGGCACTGTGGACGGATCTGCACAAGTCCTACGAGGAGGCTTACCTGACAGAGGTCAGCATACTTCTCGGGGAGATTCGCAGCCATATTCATAACATAAGGAAATGGAGCAGGCCGCAAAGGAAGGCGACTCCCCTGAAGATGTTCCCGTCACGAAGCAGGATCATCAGCGAGCCGCTTGGCACCGCGCTGATCATCTCGCCGTGGAACTATCCCGTGCAGCTGCTTCTGACTCCGCTTGTTGGAGCCATTTCCTCCGGCTGCACGGCGGTTTTGAAGCCGTCCCCTTACGTCCCGAACGTCTCCAAGGTAACCCAGCGGATGATCGAGGACACATTCAGCGATGAATATGTCGCTGTCGTCCAAGGAAACCGTGAGGTAAACTCAGCTCTGCTGGAGGAACGCTGGGATCTCATATTCTTCACCGGAAGCCCGGCACTTGGCAGAATCGTGATGGGAGCGGCGGCGAAGAACCTTACGCCGGTCGTGCTGGAACTCGGAGGTAAGAGTCCGTGCATCGTGGACAAGGACGCCGACATCAAGGTGGCGGCGAAGCGCATAGCTTGGGGCAAGAGCCTCAACGCCGGGCAGACGTGCATCGCGCCGGACTATCTTATGATACACGAAGAGATCAAAGATGAGTTCCTTAAAGAACTGGAGACCAGTTTCAAGGAACTGCTGGGAGCCGATGCAAGCACGACCGGGCATTTCGTCCGGATTGTCAACGACAAAGCGTTCGACAGGCTGGAGGGCTATCTTAAAGACGGACAGATCGCTTTCGGAGGGCACACGGACCGTGGCGACAGGTATTTCGAGCCGACGGTTCTGGACGGAGTCTCGCCGGACGCTCCGGTGATGCGCGAGGAGATCTTCGGTCCGATCTTCCCCGTGCAGACATTCAAGGAGATCGATGAGGTGATCTCATTCGTCACGTCAAGGGAAAAGCCGCTGGCTTTGTACTATTTCGGCGGGAATGGAGATTACGTCCTACGCCACACGTCCTCAGGCGGCGCCTGCATAAACGACACGATAATGCACATCGCCAATGAGAACATTCCGTTCGGAGGGGTCGGCAACTCTGGTCTCGGCAGCTACCACCACAAACGCAGCTTCGATGCGTTCACGCACTACCGGGCGGTCGTCACAACTCCAACGTGGCTGGATCTGCCGTTCAGGTATATGCCTTACAGGTTTTTCAAGGCTGTGAAACGGCTGCTATAAGGAATAAATATTCAGGAAATGCAACACTTGTCGAACAAAATCGATTTTATAGCAAAATAATGCGAGAAAAACGAAATAATATTCTTAAATTGTCAGCTGAATATAAACGTTCTTAACAAATTATTTTATGACCAACTACAAGAAAAGTCTGCTCGCGGCATTGCTGTGTGCGGCAAGTGTTACTTTCGCGGGATGCGAGAAAGACAACGGACCAAAGAAACCAACCTACGTTCCAGAAGAGATTTCTGAGGCGGCTGTGAATCTGTCTGAGAACGGCACCGCCAACTGCTACATCGTCAAGCCAGGCAGTGTGGTCTCATTCACCACGTCCCACAAAGGAAACTCAGAGACCGAGCTGACCGGTGAAGGTTCCACCGTGAAACTCGTATGGCAGGACAGCTACGGTCTTGTGAAAAACCTTTATTTCGACCCTGAAGTCCAGACGGCCTACGCGGAGATCTCCGACTCTAAGGGCAACGCCCTCGTCGCGGTCTGTGATGTGACCGGAAAGATTCTCTGGAGCTGGCATCTTTGGGTCTGCGACTACGATCCAGAGGCGACATTGTACACCACCGAAGCCAACGCCTCCGGAACGCAGTGGACATTTATGGACAGGAATATTGGAGCTACCGATATGAACAAAGGCTCATTCGACAGCTTCGGAATGCTCTACCAATGGGGCCGCAAGGATCCGTTCCCGGGAGCAGCCGGATTCACAATCCAGAACGAAGACTACAGCTATGTGGCTGACGGAGAGAAAGAACTCTACGGCATCGACGGAAAGGTCCTCTTCAAGATAAAGGATTTGGCTGACTACCACGGCACAATCGAGAATTCAATCCAGTTCCCTACGACATTCTATGCGATGACCTACAAGGCGACCGGAGAAGTGGACGAATATGGTGAGCCTGAATATGTCTGCGACTACATCACAAAGGACTGGGTTGATGTCTCCAATGATGATTACTGGGGAGGGGTCTCGATGAAGAAGACCATCTACGATCCGTGTCCTGTGGGCTACAAGGTTCCTGTCAGCGACACTGACGGCAACACTCCGTACGCTTGGATGAAATTCACGGATATGACCTGGGACGCCGAGAACCACGGGGCGCTTATCTATGACCAATGGTTCCCTTGCACAGGAACAAGGGTCTATGCTTCCGGAGGACTTGACTATCCGGAGGCCAACCCATACGCTGGTGTATGGTTCGGAACCGCCGCTGTCAGGTCCGCTACCTCAACCAGTCCTGAAATGTACGGCCAGTATATGGCTATTATGAAGAGCAAAAGGACATTCAAGGTTATGAAGGACGCCCGCTCGCAAGGTATGTGCGTAAGGTGCGTGAAAGAATAACCTTATAGAAGAAATCAAAACAAAGACCCGAAAGTCAGGATAATGGCTTCCGGGTCTTTTTGTATGCCGACTTTCCACACCTGCCAGGACAACCATCGCAATTTCTGAAATATTTTTTTGCGGATATGTTTTTTGTCAATATATTTGTATCGACAAAATTGTCGAACTCGTTTGTCGGACATCGTTGTCTAACACAAATGTCTATAAAAAGGGCAATCTGAGACGGCAAAACGGTGAGACAAGCGTAAGGAATTATGGTTATGAAATGGGCGATTATAGCGTTCGTGGTCATCGGGGCGGTGAAGATACTGCTTACGGAGGAATATATTCCTGAGAATGATGACGAATAGTGGGGAATGCGGCTGGCGAAGCGCCGGGAGCGATGCAAGTCAAACGGTGAAATGAATATAATGGAACAATGAATATGGCAGAAGAGACCTTAGACACGGCCGCGAAAATCCTCAGGGCGGCGGAAGAGGAGTTTATGGAGAAGGGGTACGGCAACGCGAAGATGATGGCCATCGCGGCGAGGGCCGGGGTGAGCCATTCGATGCTGCACTACTATTTCAGGTCGAAGGAGAAACTCTTTCAGATGGTTTTCGACAAGAAGGCACAACTCATCGTCGGAATTCTGGAAGGGATCCACGGCAAGGGATTTGACCTCAAGGATGTCATCGCACAGTTCGTCAGGAACCAGTTCAACCTTTTGATGGAGAATGACAGGTTCGTCTGGTTCATAATAGATGAACTGATCCACAACGAGGAGAATATGACGAAAGTCATTGACATCGTGAAGTCTAAACTGTCCGATTACTTGATCTGGTTTAACGGTGTGCTGGCAAAAGAGATCAAAGATGGACACATCCGTGACATCAGTGTGAGAAGCCTTATAATGAACATAATCTCACTTAACGCGTCCTCATTCCTGTGCATTCCGGTGCTGAAGAAACTTGAGCCGGAGATGAACATAAACGAGTACCTGATCAACCGCAGGGAGGAGAATGTCGAGTTCATCTGGAATGCGATAAAAAACGACAACAATCAATGAATATCACAATGAAACGACTTCTTATGGCTGCGATGGCTGTGGCCGCGTCACTCCCCTGCCTCGCACAGCGGCGGACAGCCACGCTTGAAGAATGCTACGCCGCGGCGGAGAGGAATTATCCGATGGTCCGGCAATATGAACTGATCGAAAAATCAAAGGATTACACATTGTCCAACGCCTCGAAGGCATATCTGCCACAGGTGACTCTGTCGGCCAAGGCCAGCTGGCAGTCGGATGTGACCAAATTCAGCCTCGACAAAGAGAAGCTGGCGCAGAGCCAGTTCGGAAGTATGATCAACCCGGACGAGCTTGCGGGAATGATCCCGACTATGAGCAAGGACCAGTACGGAGCCTCGATCGACATCAGCCAGACTATCTGGGACGGAGGGGCTGTCAAGGCCCGCAAGGACGCGGCGGAAAGCCAGGCGGAGGCCGATGCGAAAAGCGTTGACGCAAGCATATACGGACTGCGGGCGAAGGTGAATGAGATGTTCTTCGGGATAATCCTGATGCAGAGCAACATAGAGCAGTGTGAGCTTATGCTCTCGAACCTGGAGACCAACTATAGGAAGGTGGAGTCCTACATCGAGAACGGGGTGGCCGGACAGGCGGACCTGGACGCGATCAGAATCCAGCAGCTGAAAACCAAGCAGGAGGCTCTGAATCTCAGGAACACCAAGAGCGCGTACCTCAGGATGTTAGGGCTGCTGACCGGAATGAGTTTTGAAGAAGACTCGGAACTCATCAAGCCTGAGCCGATTATGGCAGGAGGCAGCGCGGAAATCCTCAGGCCGGAGCTTGCGATGTACGAGGCGCAGCTCAAGGCGCTGGAGTCCCAGAACAAACAGATTACCGCCGGCCTGACCCCGAAATTCGGGCTGTATGTCAGCGGAGGCTACGGCAGACCGGGACTGAATATGCTGGACAACGAATTCAAGCCTTACTTGACGGCAGGAGTCAGAATGACCTGGAACATAGGCAATTTCTACACAAAGAAGAATGATCTTAGAATACTTGAGACCAGAAAGGCGGGCATAGAAACCCAAAGGCAGACTTTCCTGCTGAACACCAGCATCGACATCAGCGGCAAGGACAGCGAGATCAAGACCTTACGGGAGCAACTTGAATATGACGATGAGATCATCGCGCTGCGCAAGTCCGTCCTCAAGGCCAACGAGGCGAGGATGGCGGAAGGCACGATCTCTGGTTCGGATCTGGTCGGCTTTATGAACGATGAGTTGCTGGCAGAACAGGAGAAAGCGGGCCACGAGGTGAGGATGCTGTTGGCGATGTACAATCTTAAATACGTGACAAACAATTAACCACGAAAGGTTAACGTATATATTCATTCAACGTTAAAAAAACAAAAAGATATGAAAAAGACACTGACATATTCATTGCTGCCGGTTCTGACTCTGGCGGTGGCATCCTGCGGGAACGGGAACAAGGCCTACGATGCCTCAGGAGTTTTTGAATCGACCGAGGTAACTGTCTCCGCCGAGGGGAATGGAAAGATTATGAGTCTGGATCTCCAGGAGGGAGACCGACTGGAGGCCGGAGCTGTTGTCGGATGCATCGACACGGTGCAGCTTTACCTCAGCAAAATCCAGCTGGAGGCCAGCCGCAGGGCGGTCGGAAGCGGCAGACTGAACATTTCCAGACAGATAGCCGCCCTTGAAAGCCAGATCGCCAAACAGAGACAGGAACTGGACAGGTTCACGAAACTGGAGCAGGCCGGGGCGTCGAACCGCAAGCAGGTGGAGGACATCCAGGCCCAGCTGGACATCCTCGAACGCCAGCTGGCCGCCCAGAAGGAAAGCCTTCAGAACGCCAACAGCAATGTCTCCGGACAGGCCGAGGCCCTTGAGGCACAGATAGCGCAGCTTGAAGACAGAATCCGCAAGTGCGTCATCACCAACCCTGTAAGCGGAACCGTCCTGGCGAAATATTCAGAAGTGGGAGAACTCGCCGTACAGGGACGCGCGCTGTTCAAGGTGGCGGATCTTGAGAACATCAGGCTCCGCGCCTACATCACGGCCGACCAGCTTACGAATATCAAACTCGGGCAGGCAGTCAAGGTCTATGCCGACCAAGGCACATCCGGAAGAAAGGAATATGCCGGCACGCTCGTCTGGATCTCGGACAAGGCGGAGTTCACCCCGAAGACCATCCAGACACGTGACGAAAGGGCCAATCTTGTCTATGCCGTGAAGATAGCCGTGAAAAATGACGGTCTGATTAAACTTGGGATGTACGGAGAAGTCAAATTCTGATGATGAAAGGTTCATTGACAGACCAGACGTTCTCGTTCGGAGATTCTGTGCACCTTTCCACCAGTGAGGAAGCCGACGTGGAAGAACTCAGGAAGTTCCTACAGGACAGGAAGCACAACAATATCACAATCAATGCGATCCAACCATCTGTGGAAGATTGCTTTATGAGAATATGATGGCGAAAGTAATTCATACGGACAACCTTACAAAACGCTTCGGGACATTCACGGCCGTGGATCACATCTCGTTCGATGTGCATAAAGGCGAGGTGTTCGGATTCCTCGGCGCGAACGGGGCCGGGAAGACCACGGCGATGAGGATGCTCTGTGGCCTGAGCAAGCCGACATCCGGGACCGGAACCGTGGCCGGTTACGACATCGCCCGGCAGCCGGAGATGGTCAAAAAGCACATCGGGTATATGAGCCAGAAGTTCTCCCTCTACGAGGATATGACCGTCAAGGAGAACCTGGTGCTGTTCGGCGGGATCTACGGGATGAGCCGTAAGGAAATCGCAGAGAAAACTGACGTACTCCTTAACGAGCTGAATTTCAGTTCCGAGAAGAACACGATGGTCAAGGAACTGCCTTTGGGCTGGAAACAGAAATTGTCGTTCTCGGTCTCGATTTTCCACAGGCCCGGAATCGTCTTTCTGGACGAGCCGACGGGAGGTGTGGACCCGGTGGCCAGAAGGCAGTTCTGGGAACTCATCTATAAGGCGGCCGATGATGGAATCACCATATTCGTGACCACTCATTATATGGATGAGGCTGAATATTGCGACCGCGTCTCGATTATGGTGGACGGTCAGATCAAGGCTTTGGACTCCCCTGCCGCCTTGAAGCGGAGCTTCGGTGTGGAGAGTATGGACGAGGTGTTCCGCCGCCTTGCAAGGGAAGCCAAAAGAAACGGAGAATAAGATGAAATCATTAATAGCGTTCATACAGAAAGAGTTCCGTCACATCTTGAGGGACAAGTGGACTCTGCTCATCATAGTCGGAATGCCGATCGCGCAGCTTCTGCTGTTCGGATTCGCCATCACCACCGAGGTGCGCAACGCCTCCGTGGCGGTGTTCGACCCTGTAAATGACGAACTCACGACTCGCATCATCGAACGGATGGATGCCAGTGAATATTTCAACGTCAGTGAAAGAATCACAGACATCGACCGGATCAACGACATATTCAGGGAAGGCAAAACCAGCCTTGTGATTGTCTTCAGCGACAATTTCTCGAACGACATACTTAACGGAGGAGCGTCCGTGCAGCTGATCGCCGATGGCACCGACCCGAACCAGGCCTCGATGATCACCGCCTACGCCGGCAACATTCTGGCCACCTGCCAGCAGGAAATCGCCGAGAAAAACGGAATGGCGGGAGCGTCGATCACCCCGGTCATCAGAATGCTCTACAACCCGCAGGGCAAGAGCGCCTACAATTTCGTGCCTGGAGTTATGGGCTTGATTCTTATGCTGATCTGCGCGATGATGACGGCCGTGGCGATCGTCAGGGAGAAGGAAACCGGCTCGATGGAAGTGCTGCTCACCTCCCCGATCAGCCCTGCGATGATCATCATCGCCAAGGCGATTCCGTATCTGGTGCTGTCAATCTTCGATCTGGTGCTGATCATTGTCTGCGCAGTGTTCGTGATGGGCGTACCGATCGCCGGAAGCCTGTTCTCGCTGGCTCTGGTCTCGATCCTGTTCCTGATCTGCACACTGTGCCTGGGGCTTCTGATCTCGACTATGGTCGAGACCCAGATGGCTGCGATGATAGCCTCCGGAATGGGGCTGATGATGCCTACGATGCTGCTTTCCGGACTTATATTCCCGATTGAGAGTATGCCACGCATCCTGCAATGGATCTCCACGATCGTCCCGGCGCGCTGGTACATCCAGTCGATCAAGATGATAATGATCCAAGGCACGCCACTCAGTTACACGCTACCGGAAATCGGAGTGCTGTCCCTCATCACAGTCATACTCATAGCATTGAGTGTCAAGAATTTCAAGACAAGATTAACTTAAGAATATGTTATCGTTCCTCATAGAAAAAGAGTTCAAGCAGCTGGCTCGGAACAAGATAATCCCGAGGATGCTGGTGGCGCTGCCGCTGATGGCTATGCTGGTCTTCCCCTGGGCGGCGAACCAAGAGATCAAGAACATCCGTGTGGATGTGGTTGACAACGACCACAGTCCGCTGTCGCAAAGGCTTGTGGCAGAGATCGGAGGCTCGGCCTATTTCAACATCTCCGGCACCTCGGACTCTTACCCGGACGCTTTACACAAGGTCGATTCCGACGAGGCGGATATGATATTCGTGATTCCGCAGAATTTCGAGAAGGATCTTGTGGACGGTCAAGGCGCTCAGATCCAGATCGCAGCGAATTCCGTGAACGGTACGAAAGGCACCCTCGGATCGTCCTATATGGTGTCAATGATCTCAGGATCAACGGCTCTGCGGGAATATTCAGAGAAGGTGAAAGTCACTTCCGCGGGGAAGGATATTCCTTCATTCTCGGTCAGCCCGCTCTACAAGTTCAACCCGTCGCTTGACTACAAGGTGTTTATGGTGCCGGCGCTGATGGTGATGCTTCTGACCATCATCTGCGGCTTCTTCCCGGCCCTCAACATCGTGGGCGAGAAGGAAAGCGGCACCATCGAGCAGATCAACGTCACGCCGGTAGGAAAGTTCCAATTCATTCTGGCAAAGCTGATTCCGCTCTGGATCATCGGAATCGTCATTATGGGTTTGAGCCTGCTGCTCGCCAAAGCCATCTATGGAATAGCCCCTGCCGGCAGCATCTGGACACTTATGCTTTTCACCGGAGTATATATTCTTGTGGTGTCCGGATTGGGACTCGTGATCTCGAACTACGCCTCGACCATCCAGCAGGCGATGTTCGTGGGGTTCTTTTTCATAATGATATTCTTCCTGATGGGAGGGATGTTCACTCCGGTCAGCAGTATGCCGGACTGGGCGCAAGCGATAACAATCGTCAATCCTCTTAAATATTTCATTGAGGTGATGCGCCTTGTTTACCTGAAAGGTAGTAAATTTATGGATATGATTCCTCAGTTCCTGGCGTTGTGCGGCTTCGCGGCCGCGTTCGGAAGCTGGGCGATCATCAGTTACAAGAAATCAAATTAATATTCAAATATGAACAGAACATCTGAATATGCTCTCACCATTGTGGTGCCTGTCTTCAACGAGGAGGACAACATCCACAATCTGGAAAAAGCTCTGTCTTAGTTCATTCCGACGAGTAAGGTCAAGACATGCGCGCTGTTCGTGGACGATGGCTCGAAGGACGGCAGCCTCAGACTGATCCAGGAGGTCTGCGCCCGTAACAAGGACATCTTCTACATCAGCTTCTCAAAGAACGCCGGACTCAGCGCCGCGATAAAGGCCGGATTCGACTATGTCTTCTCTGAATATGTCGGCTGGACGCTGACCTTCAGACCACACCGGAGGATTTCAACCTCCTGCTGGACGGAATGAAGGATCACACCTTGATGACAGGCTACAGGGCGAACCGCAAGGACACGGCGTTCAAGCGCATCCAGTCCAAAATCGCCAACGGATTCAGGAATATGATGACTCACGACGGAGCGAAGGACACCGGTTGCCCCCTGAAGATCATCCGCACGGACGCGGCCAAGAAGATCCCGATGTTCAAGGGGATGCACAGGTTCCTGCCGGCTCTGATCCTGCTCCAGGATGGCGGCAGTTTCGGACAGGTTCCGGTAAGGCACTTCCCACGCACGGCCGGCACATCCAAGTTCCATCTCTGGAACAGGCTCTGGGGACCGTTCGCGGACTGCTTCGCCTACCGATGGATGAAGCCACGGTACATCAACTACTCCGTGGGCAAGGGCAATGTCAATGACGAGCGGAACTAATCTTCTGGAATATGTTTGACAACATTCCAACGTGGCTCACACTCACTCTTGGGTTCTCCGCCCAGGTTTTCTTCGGATTGAGGACAGCGCTTCAATGGCTGAAATCCGAGATGGCCCACAAGTCTGTCTCGCCTGTGTCCTACTGGATCTTCAGCGTGATCGGAGCGTGCCTGATGTTCATCTATGGAGTCTTGAGGAATGATTTCTCCATCATCCTCGGACAGTTCATCGCCTACTTCATCTATCTCTGGAACCTGAACGCCAACGGGATATGGAGCCGGATGAAAGTCCTTACAAGGGTTCTGCTGGCGGCTCTTCCGTTTGTGGCCGCCATGCTTCTGTTCAAGGACGCCCGGGGATATTCACAGAACTTCTTCCGCAACAGCGACATTCCGATGTGGCTCGTGGTGTTCGGATCGACCGGTCAGTTGATGTTCACGCTGCGGTTCGTCTATCAGTTCGTATTCTCGCACCGCAGACACACTTCCGTGCTTCCGAGGGGATTCTGGGTCATCAGCATCATAGGCTCCGGGATGATCATCATCTACGGAATCATCAGGCTCGACCCGGTGCTGATCCTCGGGCAGGTGTTCGGGTTTGTGGTTTACATAAGGAATCTGGTCTTGGGAACAGGTAAAAAAGAATCTACAGATGCGAAATAACAGTCTCCGGCCCGGAAAGGGCAACATATTCTCCCGCCATCCGATGATGACGGTATTCGCCTTCACTTTCGTCTGCCTTTTCCCGGTGATGCTGACGAGGGATTTCACGCCCTCCAATGAGCTGAGGTACCTTAGCATAGCGAATGAGGCCCTTGCTGACGGACATATATTCGCGTTTTACAACCACGGGCTGGCCTACGCTGACAAACCGCCGCTCTATTTCTGGATCGTGATGCTGTGCAGGCTGTTGTTCGGGCATCACAGCTGCCTTGCGTTGTCGATGTTCTCGTTGATCCCGGCGTTCGTCATCACGGGGATAATGGACAAGTGGGTGATGAAAGGCAAGTCAGCGATGGACAGGATGGCTCTGGCCGGAATGACGCTGACCTGTGTGATGTTCCTCGGAACAATGATCGTGCTTAGGATGGATATGCTGATGTGTATGTTCATCGTGCTGGCTCTCTGGACGTTCTACAGGATGTATACCGGATAAGTCGTGCGGAAATCGGATTCCGTGATGCTTCCGGTGTGGATATTCCTCGCCCTTTTCACCAAGGGGCCGGTGGGACTTCTGATGCCGCCGCTGTCCATCGCCGTGTTCCTCGCCGTGAAACGGGACTGGAAAGGATTCGGCAAGTACTTGGGTCTCAAGACTTGGGTCTCAAGACTTGGGGCATCATCGCCGGGCTTGCGGCCTTTTGGATCGGCTGTGTCTGGATTGAAGGTGGTTCAGAGTACATCAACAACCTGCTGGTCAAACAGACCGTAGGGCGTGCCGTCAACGCGTTCACCCACGCCAAGCCGTTTTGGTTCTATCTTGTGGCTATCTTGTGGTGTCTCGCTCCATACAGCCTGCTGCTGGTCGGGACGTTCATCGCATCGCTGTTGCCGGTTAGGAAGACCAATGCCACCAGATCACAATCCCAAGCCGTCATTCAAGACACTTCCGATGCTGTAAGCCGATCAAAACAGCACCGCTCCGACCTCGAAGTTCTGTTCCTCTGCACAATAATATCCACAGTCGCGATGCTGTCATCATTCAGTTCCAAGCTGCCGATCTACCTTGTGCCTGTCTTCCCGTTCTGTGTCTATCTCTTCCCTATCGCGCTTGACCGCATCAGAGAGCGTGGATGGATGCGCTGGACGGTCGGAATATTCTCGATCATATTCACAATCATCGGATTGGCCGCGCTTCTGATTCTTTCCGGAGCGGTCAGTGTCCCGGCAATGGCTAAACTTTTCATTGAATATCCTTTCGCCCGCGAAGCCCCGATAATCAACGGAGTCATCATTCTGACACTGGCGAATATTCTGGGAATATGGTTCCTCATCAAACGCAAAGTCTGGAATATTCCCGCGCTGCTTCTTGGAGCCGGCCTGTTCCTGACCGTGTTCTCGGCTTCGGCTGTCGTCAAGGACATCAATCCGTACATCGGCTACGGAGCGATCTGCGCCAAGGTTCCGGAAGGCACCGATGTCGCCACGGTCTTCCTGCACAGGCCCGAGAACATTGACGCTTACATAGGCCGTCAGATCACGGACTACGGCAAGGAGCCGGAACTTCTTATCGAAGCGGTCTCGGTTTCCGACAGGCCTCTGACGATCATCACCAGTGTATCCCGCTTGGAGCAAACGCCTGAGCTTCAGCGACTTTTCAGCAAGGGGACCGTCCTTTACGCCGGACCTTACTGCCTGACCACGATCAACGAATAAGAAGCTGTTTAGATTTGCTTTGTATTATAAAATGTTATCATATTCCGAGGATCTTGACAGGTCCAAGGAGGCCGGACGGAAGGAGTTTGTCGGTGGACTTGTAGAAGCGGCGGATAGCGGTTACGGGGTGTTTCTCGCCGGGCTGCACATCACCGATCATACGGTTGCGCCAGACGTTGGTGACCTTGATTTCAAGGAGGTTGTCACCTTCTTTCAGCAGAGGCTTTATGTCGGCGGTCCTGAACGGAGCTTTCCAGAGGACACCGGCGGCGATGCCGTTGATGGAAAGGTCTGCGATGTTCTTCACAACACCTAAATCTATGAATATCCTTGCGTTTGTGGCCAGCATAGTTGAATCGACAGCTATCGTTGTCTTGTAAACGGCTGTGCCGGAGAAATATTTCACGACAGGGTTCTCCTTTCTTGTCCAGGACACCAGTTCCGGGAACTCCTCGTCGGCTGTGCCGCCGTTCTTCTGGTCGAAATGCACCTGCCAAGTGGAGTTTACAGTCTGGATAGATGTCGCTTCGACTGGTTCAGCGACCAGTGTATTTTGGTCACTGAGCTTGCGTTGTGCTGAGCCAGCCGATGTGTTGAAGTGGCCGGCGCTCACCAGCGAATCAACCTGGTGAACCTCAGTAGAGTCCGATGTGCAAATCATAGTGGTGTCTGTAACAAACACTGTGTCGATTGTTACCTTGATTTGCGGTCGGTTTGACAGCACAACGAACCTTGCGTCAGCGGAAAGCAGCGGAAGCGAGACGGTCGAACGGCCGTCGCCGTGCTTGACATCAGCGTCCGTAACCTCCCCGTTCTCAGGATTGAATATGGCCGCGAACTTTCCTCCGTCCCGGAAACTGAGTTCCACATTGGAATCCTTTCCGGAGAAGTTCCTTACCCAGTAGATCTGGGTACTGTCCGAAAGGGTTCTGTGGACATATTTAAAGTCTCCGTAACTGTCCGGAGCGTTCGCCGGCGCCTCGACCGCATCTTCCTGATCGCTTATCTTGTCTAAGTGACCTGTGGTGCCACCAGTCGCTTCGATGTTTGGTGAGCTATGTCGAACCAGAGGCTCAGCGACCATAGTGTTCCACTCTGCGATCGGTGATGTAACCGCCGCACTGAAATCCGGAGCGATCCCACTGCGTCTCAAGCAGTCTTCAAGTCCTTTGGCGAACACATTCTTCCTGCGCGAATGCCAGATGTCATCCACGATCGAAGTGAAAGCCCTGTCGTCAGCCTTCAGCCCAGCGCAACTCTTCGGCTCCTTGCCGCAGATGACCACCCCAGCATCGGCGAACTCCTTGATCTTCTTAAGAATATCCAAGGACATCACCTCGCAGTTCCTGTCCATCCACAGAACCTTGTATCGCACTCCAGAAGGAGCCACAAGAACCCCGTTCTCGACCTTCACACCTGATCTGAGCACTGTAGGATTGGCAAAATCGTAGTTGTA
>SAMEA104315431__coassemble_886_pt1 | contig 15675 bp, 13 predicted proteins | sample SAMEA104315431__metabat2_low_PE_016 | metagenome-assembled genome bin SAMEA104315431 (sample SAMEA104315431) | gut metagenome | biome: Monkey gut; feature: monkey-associated habitat; material: faeces | place: China | collected 2013 | reverse complement strand
GTTGACAGCGGAATGGCCTTCGAGGTGATGGAATCCGTCTCCTCCGGCTATCCACTGTATATGACCGAGGCTGACTATCAGCGGATTGACTCTCTTCTGAATATTCAAGACTACGTTCGTGGGCAACTTGAGGCGGACCGTCAGTCGTTGCTGTTCCCGACCGGAGACGCGATGGTCACCAATGTCAGAACGGATCCTTTGCATCTGTTCACTCCTGTGCTTCAGCGGCTCAGGTCCAGTGCCGCCAACTCGAACTATGACATTGTCGATGACTGCATATTCACAAAGGACGGCCACGGGCTTGCCTTCTTGACCTCTCCATATGGGACGAGTGAGTCGGGGATGAATTCCAAGGTGGCGGAACTTGTCGATGAGGCCATAAATAGGCTTGGGACAGAGCATCCTGAGGTCTCAGTCTCCGCTGTGGGTGCGCCTTTGATAGCCGTCACCAACGCTGCACAGATCAAAAAGGACAGCATACTGGCCATTTCTTTGGCCCTGCTCCTTATCGGTCTGTTGCTTGTCTTCACATACAAACGCTTCTCGGACATCCTTTGGATTGTGGTCTCGATCACTTTCGGCTGGCTTTTCGCCGTCGGAGGCATCGCCCTGATCCGGGACAGTATGTCGATCATCGTCATCGGAGTCGCGTCGGTGATCATTGGCATCGCCGTGAATTATCCGCTGCATTTTATGGACGGCCTGAAATCCGGCGTGAGTCCTCGGCAGAACCTTAAGGAAATGGTCGAGCCACTGCTGATCGGCAACATCACCACAATCGCCGCTTTCCTGTGCCTCGTCTGGCTGGATGCCGTGGCGATGCAGGATCTGGGACTCTTCGGCTCGCTGATGCTGGCCGGAACGATCATATTCGTGCTTGTTTTCCTGCCGGTCTTCACCAAGGCCCGCAAGAAGGAAGGCGGAACGCTGGAGCTTGGGCGCATCCTTCCGGACAAGGCCCCGTCAAGCGGCTGGCTTCTGGTCACCGTGATGGCCGTTACGGTCGTGATGTATTTCCTTAGCGGACGGACAAGTTTCGATTCCGATATGAGGAACATCAACTTTATGACAGAGAGCCAGAAACGGGATCTGGAGATGTTGCAAGGCGGTTTGGAACAGTCGGGCTACAATCAGATCTACGCCATCGCTGAGGGTGACGACCCGGAGACCGCGCTTGAAGTTAACGACAAGCTGCTCTTGAGATTGGACTCTCTGAAAGGCTCTGTGGCCTTTGTCAAGGGTGCCGGCAATTTCGTCCCGTCGGAGAAAGAGCAGGCTGAAAGAATTGCTAGGTGGAACGATTTCTGGGGTGATGGCCGTGCGGAACGGTTGGCAAAGGAACTCTCTGACGAAAGTCGCAGGCAGGGGTTCTCGGAGTCCGCGTTCAGCCCGTTCACGGACATCCTTACTAAGGAATATTCAGTCTCTTCCACCGATGATTATCCTTTGAGGGAATCGTTCGATGGCACTTATATTCTTAATGATGATGGAAAATATCTGATTGTCAATCAGGTATATTATGAGGATGATTCACGTGCCGCCGCCATAAAGGAATCTCTCCGCACAGATGGTACGCTTGTCTTCGACACAGGGGACATCAGCAACCGCCTTGTGACCGTCCTGTCCGGAAGCTTTGACTACATAGGAGCTATATGCAGCCTTGTGGTGTTCCTATTCCTGTGCCTTAGCTTCCGCCGTCTGGAACTTGGCCTTCTGTCCTTCTTCCCGCTGGCTGTCAGCTGGTTCTGGATCCTTGGACTGATGAGCCTGTTGGACATCCGCTTCAACATCGTCAACATCATCCTCGCCACCTTCATCTTCGGCCAGGGCGACGACTACACGATCTTCATCACCGAAGGTCTTGTCTATGAATATGCCTACGGGAAGAAACGTCTTGCCACCTACAAGAACAGCGTGTTCCATTCCGCCGTGATAATGTTCATCGGCATAGGAGCCTTGGTGCTGGCCAAGCATCCGGCGATGCGCTCTCTCGGTGAGGTGACCGTGATCGGGATGTTCATCGTTGTGGTGATGGCTTACTATCTGCCTCCCGTGATATTCAGATGGCTCACGGAAAAGAAAGGAGTGAAGCGTGACATTCCGCTCACCTTGAAGAGGTTGGTATATTCAATCTATGCACTTGTGGGCTATGTGCTGCTGATGTTTCTGTTCGCCTATCCGTACACATTCTTCCATTTCCTGTTCAAAGGCGGTTCGGAGGAGAGCAAGCTGAAATACCATCAGTTCATCCAAAGGATGTCCAGGTTCCTGTTGAAAAGAGTCCCTGGGGTCAGGTTCACGCAGAGCGGTGAGAATGATTTCAGCAAGCCGTCCGTGATCGTCGCCAACCACCAGTCGCATCTGGATCTGATCTGCCTTATGGCCTTGAATCCGAAACTGATATTCTTCACCAACGAATGGGTCTGGAAGAATCCGATTTACGGCTATGTAATTCGCAAGGCCGATTATATTCCTGTGAATGATGGAGTTGAGGCTCATCTTGATAAGATCCGGGCTTTGGTCGAGCGGGGATATTCATTGGTGATTTTCCCGGAGGGGACGAGGACTGTGGATGGCTCTATCGGACGCTTCCATAAGGGGGCGTTTTACCTTGCCGCCGAACTCGGACTGGACATCACTCCGGTGTACATCCACGGGGCTTATGATGTGCTTCCGAAGACGGATTTTATGCTTCGGGAGGGCTCTGTTAATGTTGAGGTCGGTCCGAGAATCCCTTGCTCGAAGGATTACCGCTCGATGACGAAGGAGTGCCATCGTTTGTTCGTGAACCATTATGCCGAGCTGCGCAAGACTTTGGAAACTCCTGAATATCTTGCTGCTTATGTCAAGTACAAGTACCTCTACAAGGGTGCCGATGTGGAGTCTCGTTGCCGCAAGGCTTTGGCACGTGTGAATGATGTGGCGTTTTTGCGTGAAGTCCCTTCGGGAAATCATTTTGAGATACACGGCTGCGGGCAAGGGGAGTACGCCTTGATCTTCGCCCTGATGCATCCAGAGATCGAAGTGAATGCCTACGACAGGGACGAGGACAATGTTATGCTGGCATCGAACATCTCGTGCCTCCCAGCGAACCTTCATTTCCATCTGGAGTTATGAGACGGACTTTGATGATTCTTTTGGCTGTCTTGCTGTCAGCCTTGTCTTCGCAGGCGCGCAGACTTTCAGTGTTCTTCCCCGAACCGGACAAGGCCAACGGAGCCGCCGTGATTGTCTGTCCCGGAGGCAGTTACTATTGGCTTTCCAGAAAGGTCGAAGGCACGGAAGTCGCCCGGAGACTTGCCGAGGCCGGCTTCACGGCGTTTGTCCTCCACTACCGTCACGCCGGCACAAGATATTTCCTTTTCGGTAATATGGCAATTCCTCAGAATCACTACCCAAACGCGTTGGATGATCTCCGGGAAGCCGTGACGGAAGTGCGGCGCAAGGCTTCTGAATATTCCGTTGACCCTTCCAAGGTTGGTGTGATGGGCTTCTCCGCCGGAGGCCATCTTGTCCTGAACAGTGGCGAGGAAGTGATTGAGGATCAGGGAATATCCTCGCTTCCGTCATTTATCGTCTCCGTCTATCCTGTCGTCACGATGACTGATGAGACAATAGTCCACAAACGTTCCAGAAAGGCCCTGCTCGGAAAGCATCGGAATGACTCGGAGCTAAGGCACCGCTTGTCAATGGAACTGAATATTCCGTCAGATATGCCGCCGGTCTTCCTTGTGAACTGTCTCGATGACCCGACCGTTGACTATCGCAATTCCGTGGTGATGGACAACGCCCTGACAAACTCCGGAATCCCGCACAAGTATATTCAATTCCCCACCGGCGGCCATGGCTTCGGCACCTCCTCCCCCAAAGCCGACTGGTTTCCCCTTTTTCTGGATTGGTTTGAAGACTTGCCGAGCCAAGGCCAACGGCAGTAGCCTTGAGACTGCTTGGCGGCTTCCATTTCAGACTTGACTACTTTCTTGTGCTGTGGGAGGTGTTGCCTTTCGTGTTGCCTTTCGTGGTAAGATTTTGATTTACCGCTCTTTTTGCCTAATTTTGCAAGATTTATCGACTTTCAGAAATTATCGAGATGACAGAGGATATTGAATTCCAGTCGGTGGAAGCCATAAAGGACTTTCAGGAAAAGAAACTGCGTGAGGCCCTGGACTATCTGGCGGCCAATTCCCCATATTACAAAAGAATGTTTTCCCGTTTCGGGATAGATGTCTCAAGCATACATCATATTGAGGATCTGGTAAAGGTTCCGTTCACGGAAAAGAAGGACCTGCAACTCTACAACGAGGATTTCTTGTGTGTGCCTAAGGACAAGGTGATTGATTACATCACGACCTCAGGAACGCTTGGGGATCCGGTCACATTCTGCTGTACGGAGAAGGATCTCCAGAGGCTCGCCTATAATGAGAAGAAGTCATTCGAGTGTGCCGGTGTGCATCCAGGCAATGTCGTGCAGCTGATGACGACGATCGACAAACGCTTTATGGCCGGACTTGCGTACTTTCTTGGAATCAGAGAGTTGGGCGCAGGAATCATACGTGTCGGCAACGGCGTGCCGGAGCTTCAGTGGGACACGATCCAGCGCATCAAACCGGACACGATAATGTGTGTTCCTTCGTTCATTCTCCGTCTCATCCAGTACGCCGAAGAGCACGGAATAGACTATCGTAACTCAAGCGTCAAGAGAATCATCGGAATCGGAGAAGGACTTAGGAATCAGGACTTTTCGCTCAACCTCCTCGGCTCGAAGATCAAGGCGAAGTGGGATGTGGACCTCTATGCTACATATTCATCGACAGAGATGGGTGCCACGTTCTCTGAATGCCAGTACGGTGTGGGCGGTCACGTGCATCCTGAGCTCATCATTGTGGAGATTATAGGTGAGGACAACCTTCCGGTTCCTGACGGGGAAGAGGGTGAGATTGTGGTCACAACTCTCGGGGTGGAAGGAATGCCTCTTCTGCGTTTCCGTACCGGTGACATCGCCGCCAAGAGGGTCGAGCAGTGCAGGTGCGGAAGGAACTCTTACCGGTTGACTCCGCTTGTAGGCCGTAAGAATAATATGATAAAGCTCAAGGGTACAACGCTTTACCCACCTGCTATAAACGATGTGCTGGATAATGTGGACTATGTGGCCGACTATGTCGTGTACGTCCAGGATTCCGAGGCCGGGACCGATGACGTGGTCGTTAAAGTCGCGTTGGCCCACGATCCCGGCTGCGATGTAGTTAAGGATTTGAAGGACCGTTTCAGAGCGAGACTCCGTGTCGCGCCTAATGTGGAGATGCTTCCGAAAGAGGAAATCATGAAGGTCAAGTTCCCTGCCCAGAGCCGCAAACCAGTGAAATTCGTGGATTTAAGAAATAAGAAATGATGATTGACGAAACCATCTTCGATGACATAAGGCCTTACCGTGACGAGGAGATTCCGGCGGCGATGCACCGCATAGCAGACAACGATTTATTCCCACTGCTGTCCTCGTTCGCCTTTCCGGACAGAAACGTGGAGGATGTACGTGCGGAAGTCCGGAGCATCAGCACAGTGTATGACTTCCAAAAGCAGATGATGTGGTACGTCAACGAGCAGATTGTAAAACGCAGTATGTCGTCCTACACAGTTTCCGGAATCGAGAATCTGGATCCATCCGGACACTATCTTTTTGTGTCCAACCATAGGGACATCATGCTGGACGCCTCCGTACTCCAGAATGTTCTGCATGCGCACGGATTCCAGACCTCAGAGATCACATTCGGGGCCAACCTGATGAGTTCCAGCCTTGTGATTGACATCGGCAAGTCCAATAAGATGTTCAAGGTGGAGCGAGGAGGCAACATGAAGGATTTCTACAAGTCCTCCGTCCATCTGTCCGAGTACATCCGCCACGTCGTCACCGAAAAAGGAGAGTCCGTCTGGATCGCGCAAAGGAACGGCCGCACCAAGGACGGCAACGATGCGACCGATCAGGGAATCATCAAGATGTTCGGCATCAGCAAGCGTGAGGACAAGATCAAGGCCCTCTCGGAATTGAATATAGTACCTCTTTCAATCTCCTACGAATGGGAGACCTGCGACTATATGAAAGCCTTGGAACTTTACCAGTCAAGGTCTGAAAAATACGTCAAAAAGCGGGGCGAGGACCTTTCCAGCATCCTTTCCGGCATCACCTCCTTCAAGGGCAACGTGCATCTTACATTCTGCCAGATGGTCACGGAGCAAGACCTGATGGCCTACGATTCACTTCCCGGCATTGAATATAACCGTGAGGTGGCGAGGCTCCTTGACCGCAGGATCCACGCCGGTTACAGGCTGACTCCCAACAACTTCATCGCCCATGACATCCGTTTCGGAAAGCACGAGTTCAAGGGCATAAAGTACACAGAGGAACAAAAGGAGCGTTTCCTCCATCATCTTCATAAACTTGAGAAATACGATGTCGAGGAGCCTGAGGTGCTTATGGACATATTCCTTGGAATATATTCGAATCCTGTGGATAATTGTTTTGAGGAAATATGAATAGGGTAGTGATAACAGGAATGGGCATCTGGTCGTGCCTTGGAAAGACTTTGGATGAGGTCCGGGATTCCCTCTACATGGGAAAATCCGGGATTGTCTTTGATCCGGAAAGGAAAGAGATCGGTTTCCGCTCCGCTCTGACGGGCAAGGTGGAAGTCCCTGATCTTAAGAAAGAGCTGAGCCGCTCCCAAAGGGTGTTCATGCCTCAGCAGGCCAAGTTCGCCTACTGCGCCACGAGGGACGCTCTTCGCGACGCCGGAGTGGATGAGGAATATCTCGCCTCAAATGAGGTCGGTCTTCTTTACGGCAACGATTCCTCCGCTCTTCCCGTGATTGAATCCGTGGACATAATCCGCGAGAAGAAGGACACGATGCTGTGTGGCTCCGGAGCGATCTTCCAGTCGATGAACTCCACCGTGACCATGAATCTCGACTGCATATTCAGACTTAAGGGAATGAACCTGACAGTGTCGGGAGCCTGCGCGAGCGGTTCGCACGCCATCGGACTTGGTGCGCTTCTGATTCAGCACGGCCTTCAGGAAATGGTTGTCTGCGGCGGTGCCCAGGAGGTCCATCCTTATGCCGTGGCTTCTTTCGACGGCATCTCTGCGTTCTCTGTAAGGGAAAAAGAACCGGAAAAAGCCAGTCGTCCTTTCGACCGTGACCGTGACGGCCTTGTTCCGAGCGGAGGTGCGGCGACGGTGATTCTGGAAAGCTACGAGTCCGCTGTCCGCAGGGGAGCGAGGATCTATGGCGAAGTGCTGGGCTACGGCTTTTCCGGCAACGGCGACCACATCTCCACGCCGAACGTGGACGGCCCGAGACGATCCCTTGAAATGGCTGTCAAGCAGGCTGGAATAGACAGGAATATAATCGGCTACATCAACGCCCACGCTACCTCCACACATGTCGGCGACGCCAACGAGGCCAAGGCGATCGCCTCCGTTTTCGGTGACAGGACAGTTCCTGTGACCAGCACGAAATCCCAGACAGGACACGAGATGTGGATGGCCGGAGCCAGCGAGGTGATCTACTCGATGCTTATGATGAAGAACGACTTCATCGCCGCGAACCTCAATTTCGAGAATCCGGACGAGGATTCAGCAAGGCTTCTGATCCCGGCCGAGAGGATGTCAAGGCATTTCGATGTGTTCCTCTCCAATTCCTTCGGCTTTGGAGGTACCAACTCCACATTGATAATCAAGAATTTGTAATATGCCGGCCATCAGCGAGACAGTGCGTGTCAAGGTCCGCTTCTCGGAAGTGGATCCGATCAGGATGGTCTGGCACGGAAACTACATCAAGTACCTTGAGGATGCCCGTGAGGCTTTCGGCCACCGCTACGGAATCAGTTACCTCCAGATCAGCGAACACGGCTACTATGCCCCGATATACGACCTTCAGGTCCGTTTCCTTCGTGCCGCCACCATCGATGACACCCTGCTTGTGACAATCACTTGGAAACCTGCTGAGGGAGCGAAACTCTGTTTCGACTACGAGATTCGTAATGAAAAGGACAATGAGTTGATTCTCAAGGCTTCGACCGTTCAGTTGTTCACAACCGAGGACGGCGGGTTTGATCCGGTTGGTCCTGCATTCTTCCAAGAGTGGAAAGACAAAATGCTATCTGAATAGTCAAGGTGGAGAAAAGCGTCATCATCATAGGAAGCGGCCTCGGCGGACTGGAATGTGGCTACATTCTGGCCAAGAACGGTTTCCGGGTGACGATTCTGGAACAGGCCGCCAAACCGGGAGGCTGCCTTCAATCATTCCGACGAGGAGGACGAATCTTCGACACCGGACTCCACTATGTCGGTGGCCTTGGCGAAGGCCAGTCCCTACGTCCTTTCTTTGAATATTTCGGACTGATGGACCTGCCTTGGAGGCAAATTAATCCCGATTGTGTGGATGAAATCGTCATTGGCGCTCAATCCTACCCGCTTGCCTCGGGACACGATCGTTTTGTGGGACGGCTTGCGGAGCGTTTCCCGGCGGAAAGAAACAACCTCAATGAATATGCCCGTTTCCTCAAAAAAGTAGGAGACGACATATTCAAAATCTTTGAAGGCGACAGTGTTGAGATGAATGACCTTCTGGGGCGAAGCGCTTATGAATATCTTCGCTCCGCAATCAAGGATCCCCTTCTGCGTCAGATCCTTAGCGGTGCGTTTATGCGAATGGAGCTGCGTGAATCCCTGCCGTTGTACGTCTTCGCCCAGATCAACGAGTCGTTCATCCAAAGCGCCTGGAAACTGGAAGGTGGCGGAGACCAGATAGTCCGAAAGTTGGTTGATTCCATAACCTCTATGGGTGGCACGGTCAGGACTAACGCCAAGGTGACTTCGATCAGAGCCGTTTGTGGAGAGGTCTCCGAGGTTGAGGTGAACGGGTCGGAGACTGTTAGGACCGATTGGGTGATTTCCGATGCCCATCCGGCTGTGACACTTGGCCTCATCTCTGATGGTCTTCGCAAGGTCTATAAGGAAAGGATTTCGGCTTTGGACAACACGTTTGGTGTGTTCACGGCCAACATTTGCCTGAAGCCCAAAGTCCCGGCCAGTCCAGACGGGAACATATTCATTCATCGTGAAGGTGTTGACCTTTGGCATTCGGATCCGTCAGTCACTGAGTCTGTTATGGTGCATTTTTATCCTGAGCCTCGTGGTGGTGTGACGCATCTGGATCTGATGAGTCCGATGTCTTTCATTCAAAGCGATGATGAGTCCGATCACGGTCTTTCTTTATCCGGCAAAATCGCATCTGATTCTGAGGGGTCCTACAAATCGGCGAAGCAGAAAAAGTTCGAGGAGTGCCTTGATCTGGTCGGAAATAGACTTCCGTGGCTTGAAGGCAGCATTGAAAGCTTCTACACCAGCACCCCGCTGACATATTCCCGCTACACATCCACACCCCAAGGAGCCGCATTCGGCATCCGTCACGATTGGAGAACCCCTCTGCGCACCATCCTATCGCCCCGCACTCCACTGAAAAACCTCCTCTTCACCGGCCAGAGCCTCAACCTCCACGGCCTCCTCGGTGTCTCAATGACCTCCGTTCTCACCTGCCGCGAGATTCTCGGCAACGATATCATCGTCCTCCGCTGATTCTCGTCTTTTCCCCTAATGAATATTCCCATCGTCATTTTATGATTACTATTTTATGACGATGAGAAATTATTGCGTAAGTTTGCACTGAAATTATAATTGAATATCTTATGTCGAAATATGCTTTTGTGACCGGGGGAAGCCGTGGAATCGGCCGCGCGGTCTGTGTGAAACTGGCTCAGATGGGGTTCTGTGTCGTGATCAATTATATTTCCAATGATGAGGCGGCTCAGGAAACCCTTCGTCTTGTTCAGGAGGTTGGAGGCTGTGGAGAGCTGCTGAAATTCGATGTCGCAGACACGGATGCGTCCGTCAAGGCGATAACCGGTTGGCAGGAAAGTCACCAGGAAGACTATGTGGAGGTGCTGGTCAACAATGCCGGTGTGCGGAAGGACAATCTTCTGCTTTGGCTTGAGCCGGAGGATTGGTTCAAGGTGATGTCAACTGATCTGAACAGTTTCTATAACGTGACCCGTCCGTTCCTTCAGCCAATGGTCTCGCACCGCAACGGCCGCATCATCAATATGGCCTCGCTGTCCGGTCTCAAAGGACTGCCGGGCCAGACGAATTACTCCGCTGCGAAAGGTGGCCTGATAGCCGCCACAAAGGCTCTGGCTCAGGAACTTGCTCCGAGAAAGATCACGGTCAACGCCGTCGCTCCCGGTTTTGTCGAGACCGACATGGTCGAAGGTCTTGACGAAGCCTCGCTCAAAGCCCAGATTCCGGCCCGCCGTTTCGGCAAGCCGGAGGAAGTCGCCTCCCTTGTCGGCTTCCTTGCCTCGCCTGACTCCTCCTACATCACCGGACAGGTCATCTCCATCAACGGAGGACTCTACTAACCTTGATTGTCAGTCTGCTGTAACGAGAGATACTTTGTCCCTCTGTCAAAGTACAGCTAATTTGAACTGTCTTATAATCTCCAGGCCGGAACGACCGATATTGTCAAACCATCTTGATGGATAGTCTCCTCCTGCTCGTATGTTATAATCTGGCAATTGTGGCAACCTGTTGCCCTTGCCGCCTCTGTAAGGCCTTTTATTTCACGGGAACGATTCTCGGCTGTCAGTTCCCAGCATACTTGAACCAATTCGTGTGGATTTTCTCCTTTTTGGATCAGAAAATCGCATTCGGCCGCATTCTCGTTAAAATAAAAGATTTTATCATCGCTTCCCAATGAACGGTGAAGGAATGCGAAGATGATATTCTCCAGTTCTTTTCCCTCGTCTGAACTTTGCGTGTAAAGCACGGCTCGTCTCAGCCCATTGTCCGCTATGTAGTATTTTGACGGCAGTGTGGTCTCTTTAAGTACAGATTTTGTGTAGCACGGAACCTTGTATAGAAGGTATATGTTGCAAGCGTAGTCCAACCAATCGTAAAGTGAGTCCTTACCTACTTTCATTCCTGCGGATTTCAGTTCATTGTAGATGTTGTTCACACTCGTCGGTTTTGTCAGATTCTCGAATACTCTCTTCAGAAAATACCTAACTATAGATGGGGATGTCCTTATTTCATAGTGTTCGATTAAATCTCTGAATAACATTGTGTTGAAGTAGGATTGGAGAATCTTTGTCCTTGCGCTTTCCGTTTCCGCAAGGACGGCTTTCGGGTAGCCCCCCTCATTGCAATAATGTTTGAATGCTGATTTTATGATAGCCTCGCCATCCTCTGTGTAAGGATTTGGATTAAGACCACGAAACCTGAGATATTCTTTGAAGTCAAGTGGGTATTCAACGTACTCGTCCGGCCACCCACGTAAGGCGGAAGCCATCTCTTCAGACAACATTTCTGCCGTACTTCCGGTGATGAATATATGTTTGCAGTAGTTTTTATAGGTTCTAAGTACGAATAACTCCCACCCTTTTATCAGCTGTATCTCATCAAAAAACATATACACATCTTTCAGTGGTTTTTCCGGGTGCATGTCTCGATATGCTTGAAGTATGTCATCAAAGTCAGAAACTTGCATTGAGGAGAATCGTTCGTCATCGAATTCCACATACAGGATATTCTCTTTAGGAATGCCAGATGATAACAGTTTGTTTATTGTAAGCCGCAGTAAAGATGATTTCCCACATCTACGTATTCCAGTTACGGTGACTATATCCTCTCCGGAAACAGGAAGTGACAGATTTCTTGCCACCAAACCATTGAAAGGTAATTCTTCTTGATGCGAGGCGATTATTGACTGAAATGTTCTGCGAAGTTCCATATTCATTATTTTTATGCAAATATAAGACTTTCCTTTTTATAAGGAAAATTTCGGCATATATTTTCCTTGCAAAAAGGAAAGATGGACCTTGGTCACTAAGCTTGTGGTAGTTGAGCTTGTCGAAGTGACCAAACTGGCAAAAAAAATCACCGGGAGAATGTTACATTATCCCGGTCTTTTCGTTTATATTAGTGAAAAGTTCAAATGATGATCGAAGACTTTCTTACAGAAGCGTTCCTGGCCCTCCGGGGCCGATGGAAGACGGAGGACACCCTTCAGGATGCCTTCTGTAGGCTTTGGGGAGGGAAGTACAAGGTCGGAAGCGTGAAGGAGGCGATGGGACTGCTTTCAAGGACGGGCAGAAACCTTGAGATCGATGAATATCGGAAAGCGCGCGGCCGGCGGATGGTCAGCCTGGAGGGAAGGCAGATTGAGGACGAGACCGGTGACGCTATGGAGAAGGAACTGCTGTTCCGGAAGGTCGAGGAATCAGTGGACAGCGAACTGACAGACCTTCAGAGGCTTATCGTTCGGAAACACGAATATGAAGGGCAGTCATTCGAGCGCATCGCCAAGGACCTTGGAATGCGGCAGACCGCTGTCCGGATGCATATCTCAAGGGCACGAAAAATTTTAAGGGACAAATTCAGAAATGAGTATGAGACAGATTAATGAATATATAGACAGGTACTTCGAGGGCACTCTTTCCGAAGCCGAGGAACTGAGACTCAGGGCTTTCCTCGCCTCACCGGAAGGACAGGCTCCTGAATATGACGAAGTCCGCGCCGTGATGGGTTACTTCGTTGTCGGCAAGTCCATTTCACGGGATGATGCGAAGGAATATTCCAGTGTCAGGAGGACCGTCTGGAGCAGGATAGCCGTGGCTGCCGCCTGCGCTGTCATATTCATTGCTCTTGGTGTGAATTTTTATAATAAGGAAAACATCTGCGTCTTATATGTCGGAGGGCAGAAGGTGACTGACAAGGAAGTTGTAATGAACGACGTCGACAACATCCTTGCGGACCTTCTCTCCGGAGGGACGGATGTGGATGAACAGTTAAAAGAAATATTCGGAAAATGATGAGACTAAAAGTATTTTTGATAGTGGCATTGTGCCTGCTGGCATTGCTGCCGGTGTATGCACAGAAAGGATTGCAGATTGACAGTCTTTTCAACGGGAGGCTGGTGAATGTGTCGGCTATGACGGAGTCCATAGTCAGCGGCAAGAAACTCAGCCCTTATAATCTGGATTATTTCCGCAGTGTGCGCTTTGTCGCTGATGATGGCAAGATCGCGAAGGTTGCCACTTGGATCCGGAATGATTCGATGATCGCTGAGGAAAAGGATGTGGAGTCAGAAGGCGGTCGCCTTGTCTATGCCCTGCTGAAATTTCCTCGCAGGATGGACAAGAACAGATACGTCGGCTATCAGGTTAAAAGGATCGGAGGCAGTGATTATGTGACTGTCGTGTATATGGAGGGTGCCGCCACGGTGGAAGACCTTAAGGTGATATTCAAACATAGATAAAATTTAAGATTATGAAAAAGATATTATTGGTTGTTTCGGTCGTATTGTCAGGCGCGCTTGCCGCTGGCGCTCAGACTGTCGCGGATACTCTGTCGTGCAGATCCATTGAGTCTGGCGTTGACACCGTGGTTCGCGGCGATGTGAAAAGGGATGTAGTCAAGGACGAGGAAGTCTCTCGTCATAATGACCGTTTGCTGGATTTCGACATACCGTTTTACAGCAAGGTGAAAAAACGTTACCACGCTCCATCCTATTGGCTTGATACCCCTAATGTCGGCTTTGGCTTCTTGAAAGCATATTCCTCTGATCCTTATGATTTCAGCGTGCAGAATTCCTATGAGATTTTTGCCAACGTTGAATTGGATTCTCATAACGTGACCAGAAGAAGTTCCTTTGCCTTCGGCCTTGGAGTGTCGTGGAAAAACTTTTCCATGACCGGCCGTGAATCGATGGTGAAGGACGATTCCGGCAATATCTCCGTCAATCCATATCCGGAGAAAGCGGATCCCAGGGTCTCCAAATTACGGATTGCAAGCTTGACCATGCCTCTGACTTACAGCTGCGCCTTGGGTAAGGGCTGGGGCTTTACATTGGGACCGGTCTTGAACTTTAACGCCTATAGCTCAATTGTCAACAAATATTCTCTTGACGGAGAGAAACAGAAGGACAAGTACAAGAAAGTCCATTGCAACGCGTTTACTGTGGACTTGATGTATCAGTTGAATATACACGGCGTCACATTGTTTGTGAAATATTGTCCGATGCCTTTGATGGACAAATCCTATTGGCCTGATTGGCAGTATGGCTCGGCGGGAGTCGCCTTGTCTATCTTCTAGGTGCATTGAGCTGTAATAATCATTCTCCTATGCACCTCGTGGTTGTAGCGAGGTGACGGTGGTTAAAAAGAAAACGGGGTGGCCAATTGGTCGCCCCGTTTTCTTTATCGCTCGATGGTGGCCTCGCGGTCTGGTCCGAGAGAGATTATACTGATCGGAACTCCGAGGTAGCTTTCCATGAACTTGATATAGTTCTTGAATTCCTGCGGAAGCTCACTTTCCTTGCGGATTCCTGTAAGATCTTTCTTCCAGCCAGGGAATTCGGTGTAAACCGGATCGATCTTGGCCGCGATGTCGAACGGAACCTGATCTGTCTCAACGCCATCCACCTTGTAGGATGTGCAGACCTTGATGGTCTCGAAATCATCCAGACAGTCAGACTTCATCATGATGAGGTCGGTCACGCCGTCGATCATCACGGTGTATTTCAAAGCCACGAGATCCAGCCATCCACAGCGGCGAGGACGGCCGGTGACAGCTCCGAACTCGTGTCCGACCTGGCGGATCTTTTCACCGGTCTCATCGAAAAGTTCAGTCGGGAACGGACCGCTGCCCACACGCGTGCAGTAGGCCTTGAATATTCCATAGACATGCCCGATCTTTGACGGGGCGACTCCCAATCCGGTGCAGACTCCGCCGACCGTGGTTGAGGATGATGTCACGAACGGGTAGGAACCGTAGTCGATGTCGAGCATCGATCCCTGAGCTCCTTCAGCGAGCATCGGCTTGTTTTCCAGCCATTTATTCACGAAATACTCGCAGTCGATCAGGTTGAATCCCTTCAGGAACTCTATCGCGCTCATCCACTCTGCCTCATCCTTTTCCGGATCGCACTCGAAGTGCAGGTCTGAGAGCAACTGAATATGTCTGGCCTTGAGTTTCTCGAATCTTTCTTTGAAATCAGGGGCGAGGATGTCACCGACCCTGAGGCCGTGTCTGCTGATCTTGTCTGTGTAGGTAGGTCCGATGCCCTTGAGGGTTGATCCGATCTTACCCTTACCAGCGGCAGCTTCGTAGGCCGCGTCCAGAAGTCTGTGGGTCGGTAGGATCAGGTTCGCTTTCTTGGAGATGAACAGTTTTTCTTTCGGGTTGATGTTCATCTTCTCCACATTCGCGCATTCCTCCCGGAGCGTGATCGGATCCAGAACGACACCGCTTCCGATGATGTTGGTGGAGCCTTCACGGAATATTCCTGAAGGGATGCTGCGAACCACGAAGTTCTTGCCGTCGAAATGGAGGGAGTGCCCCGCGTTAGGACCGCCCTGGAATCTCGCCACGGCCGGATAACGGCCTGCAAGCACATCCACAATCTTACCTTTTCCTTCGTCTCCCCACTGGAGGCCAAGGACTACGTCAAGTTTTGAACTCATATCTGATAATATTCGTTTGTATATTCTCTAAAAACAGTTTGGCCTTTGCCAAGCATTCTTGTTCCCATTCTTTGAGGAAGCAATGGTGGTGGCTTGCCCAA
>SAMEA104315431__coassemble_779_pt1 | contig 18062 bp, 9 predicted proteins | sample SAMEA104315431__metabat2_low_PE_016 | metagenome-assembled genome bin SAMEA104315431 (sample SAMEA104315431) | gut metagenome | biome: Monkey gut; feature: monkey-associated habitat; material: faeces | place: China | collected 2013 | reverse complement strand
CCATCACCACCCAACACACTTTTCGGCAGCACTTCCTCCCCTTTCCATCGCCCGAAAGTGCCGCACAACACTCCTCGGCGACATTTTCGCACCTTTCCGTCACCCAAGAGTACCACACAATGTGTCCGGAAAACTATTCAAACATTTTATTACAGAATTATTTTCATCAGCGAAGAAAAATTGTTACATTTGCTCCGTACTTGCCAGATGGGTAAGATTTAGATTTAGGAGGAAAGAATATGGCAACACCTATCAGACCTATCCCGATCCTGAGAGGAGAGACAGCACAGCGTTTCATACAACGGGCTGACGCTGCCGAAAAGGTTCCTCATACGCAGGATAGCGGGATTTCCAAAGAAGATTTCAAGAAAGTTCTTGCCAAGGCAAACTTCCAATAGGATGGCTTTCCTTGCAGAATTCTGTAGTATTAAGGTTCTTACACGAGACCTTCTGGCCTCGTGCAAGACATTTCGCTGTGGTGACAAGGATTTAGACGAGTTCTTTCTTGAAGATGCTGTTCTCCACCACAACGCATTGTTAGGCAAATCATATTGTTTTATCCTTGACGAAAATCCAAGAATTATCGTTTGTGCGTTTACTCTTGCAAATGACAGTGTTCACGTGGACACGATTCCCAATGCCCGCAAAAAAAGAGTTAACGCCAATATATCACACTCAAAACAGATGCGCCGGTACCCAGCGATCCTAATTGGCCGTCTCGCTGTAAATGAGGATTTTGCTGATAAAGGGATTGGATCCGAGCTTCTATCAATTCTTAAACTGCTGGCTATTCATCAAGGCAACCTTTCAGATTGCCGTTTCTTGGCCGTTGATGCCAAGAATGATCCAAAGCCTCTTCACTACTACGAGAAAAACAATTTCATCTATCTATATTCCAGCGAAGAACAAGAAGCCTGCAACCTGAATCTGAGTATGCCACTTAAAACACGTTTTATGTTTTTCGACCTGCTCGATCTGAAGTAGTCAACACGATTCAGATCTAAAAGCGGTTGATCTCGTCATCGGCGGAACCGCTGCCGTGGTACTTATCCTTGAAACTGTTGAAATTATAGGTGATTGAGGCGATGACGCAACGGTTGAAGCTGTTCACCTTTCTGGTCTGCACCACAAAATTGACTCTCTTCACATCACTCAACCTTGACCAGTCAAACAAGTCCTCAGCCTTCAACGTTATCGTAAGCCTTTTCTTAAGCAATTGTTTCTGAACCATCACGTTGCAAGATGCGCGGCTGTTCTGGTCATAGATGCCGTGATGTCCTTTTAGGTTCCAGTAAAAATCACCACGCAAAAGCCAGTCGCCTTTCAGTTCGACAGCGTTCTGGAAAGCCAGGAGGCCGTAAGGACGATTATAACTAGTCTCGGAACCGTTGTACGCAAGCGTAAAGTAAGGCTTGTACACTCCTGCCGTCAGGGTCGGCCTCCAGCAGCCAATAACCGGAGCCACAACGCATTGCGCGCCTAACTGCTGGAATCTGTCGGCATTTGTTGACATCCAGGCTACCGTTCCGGGTTTGCCGGCGATGGCCACAACCGTAGGATGAATATAGTCCTTGATATACTGGTAATCCACTTTGAAATCGAAAATGCCGTAATCCAGACTGAACTCAGCGTCATAGACATATTGCGGTTTCAGATAAATGTTCCCTTGTTCGTAATGGTATTGGTTGTTGTAACTTACACTGTTGTTCAGCTGACGGAACGAAGGGCGGTTGACCCTGCTGCTGAAATCAAGGTTCAGATCCACTTTCCCGAGAGACGAAGAAAGCGACAATGAAGGCAGAATGTCCGAATAGTCAGTCTTGTTCTTCACTTCACCTTGATCCGTATTGATGGCGTGGACATATTCATAGCGAAGCCCAAGGCACCCTCTCCACTTTTCAGAAGACAAACGGTAGGAGACAAACCCTGCATACTTGGTCTCATTGTTCTTGAACCTGTCATCGGCAATCTTGCCTTCTTCATTGACGGATGTACCCCAGGAACTGATCTTGCTGAAATCCGTTCCGAAGTCAAACCCGCTGCTTTCGTTGACCGTCCAAGCGAGCACGCCTTTGAAAGCGGCCGCACGGTTTCTTTGATCATTCTGAATATGGGTAATTTCCTGCGCCGCATCAATCCGGCTTGTCTCAGTCACCAGCTGCCAATGATTCAACCGGGAATATACATAATCGGCATCCACATTAAGTTGCAGTTTATCAGACAGCGCACCGACATAATAAACATTGGCGTTGTGGAACCTTTCCTTTTCCGACTCATCCGTCTTGTTGTCCGTGGAAGTCAAAAGTTCCCCGTTCCGATATACCTGCATATAGTCGTAAGGAGAATCGAGCAGCTTGTAATCGGAGATGGTCCCCATATATTTACCTCCGACAGAATGGTTCTTATTCAGCGCATAGTTCATCCCAAGGCTGTAATCATGTGAACGTGAGCGGTCTGAATATTCAGACACCGAAATCTCGTGGAATGTGTCCTGCTCGTAATTGGTCTGGTCGAGGTCGTAGCGGATGTCGCTTCTTGTGTTGTCACGCAGGTACGCAAGGAAAACATCCGCAGCCCCTTTGTGAATATTAAGGTTCACATCCTCATTGCCAGACCAATTCTTATGCCGTGAAAGTTCCGCGCCGACTATGCCGGAAAGGCCGTCGAACCTATGGCGAATGGTTGTGATGGCTATGACACTCCTCGTGCCGGCGTCATATTCAGCCCCAGGGTTGGTTATGAGCCTCACGGACTTCACATTGGCGGAGGGAAGGAGCGACAGTTCGGAAGCGTTCACCATCTTTCTGCCGTCAATGTAAATGACGGGCTCACCTTTCCCGAAAACCTCGTACTTGCCGTTGGCATAGAGCATTCCGGGAATATACTTGATCACGTCAGCGGTCTTTCCAACGTTTTTCAGACTGGAACTCTGAACATTCAGCGTAAGTCCGCCTTCTTCCCTCGAAATGTATTTGCGCCGCGCTACAACTGTGGCGTCATCCAGCATACTCGCGTCAGTCTCCATATAGATTGTCCCCAGATCCAACGCCGTCACAGGCATCTCAACGGTTTTGTACCCTATGCAACTGATTCGGACAAAATCCGCCTCGCCAGAGAACTGAATGGAAAACTTTCCACGCTCGTCACTCATTTCACCGGCGACAAGCGTGGAATCTTTCTTTGAATATATCGCCACAAATGCGAATGGTACTGGAGTGCCACTTTCCTCCTGAATCACTCCCGTGAGAGTCTTTGTGGTGTCAGCACTTATTCTGACCTCTGAATATGAGCGTTCGGCGGACAGTCCGGGACGCTCACCAAAGGTCGTTTCACTTCCCGAATATGCGTGCGCCGAGATGGTTATGCATAAAAGGATTGACGCATAAAAGGATTGACGCATAAAATTCAAAAATATTCTTTAATTAACAAATTTAGCAATTCTTAATAGATTAGCGGCTTATTTTTAACGCTTACTTCAATGAATATTCCACAACGAGAGCGGTGGAAGGTGAAACGACGGTGGAGTCGGTGATCTGGACGGTCTCGCCGGTGAGGACGTTGCGGCCGGTGGTTAGGTCTGAGGCGATCTCGGAGTAATGGGACCACGGGATGGTTTTCGGCTCCGGGGAATTGTTCACATAGACGAAGACCTTGTCGGTGTCGTTGTAGCGGAAGAAGGCGTAGGTGTTGTCACGGCCGAGGAAGTGCATCGTGCGGCCGGTGTGGATCACGTCCTTGGTCTTTCTCCACTGGAAGAGGGTCTTGGCATAGTCGTGAAGCTCAGCGAGTTGTCCCTGCGGGATTGTCTTTCCGCCTACATTGACGGTGGCGGAGGCGCGGCCTTCTTCGGTGAAGAGATCCACCTTGTCGCCTTCCCATCCGCCTGGGAAGTCCATCCTCAACTCGCCGTCGCTCTTGTAGGTCTTGCCGGTGGCGAAGGCCATCTCGTCACCGTAGAAGATCTGCGGGATTCCACGGACTGTGGCCAGAAGGGTGTAGGCGATCTTCATCTTGTCGGGGTTCTGCCTCCAGGCGTCGGCGACACGATAATGATCATGGTTGGACAGGAATATCAGCATCTTGGACACTTCATGATAGGTTGCGTCGTGAGAGAGGGCTGAATATACCCGGACCATTCCCTGTCCCCACTGCGGCTCGTCCTCGCAAAGAGCGGCGTTGATCGCCTCCTGGAGAGGGAAATCCATAATCGAAGGCAAGTGGGAGTCGAAACCGTCACGGTTGGCGTTGCCGCCCTGCCAGTAGGCAAGCTGGTCGATGTTGGAGTCCCAGCACTCACCCACGATGTTGAAGTTTGGATATTCATTCATCACGGCCTCGCACCACTTGCTCATAGGGACTTTCTCGTTGTACGGGTAGGTGTCCACACGCAGGCCGTCCTGGCCGGAGAACTCGGTCCACCAGATCGCCCATTGCTGAAAGTATTTCAGCATGAACGGATTGTCGAGATTCATGTCCGGCATCGAAGGCACGAACCAGCCGCTGACCTGTAAATTCGCATCGTACTGCGACGCGTTCGGATCCATCGCCGTTGAAAAGGCGATGTTCGAGCCGGTATATTCAGGAAACTGATGGATCCAGTCCTTGAACGGCAGGTCCTTCATCCACCAATGGCCTGTGCCGCAGTGGTTTGTGACTATGTCCATTATCACCTTGAGCCCCTTCTCGTGAGCCTTGGCGACATATTCCTTGTACTGGGAATTGCTGCCGAAGCGAGGGTCGATGCGATAGTAGTCGCCGCACGCATAGCCGTGGTAAGACTCCTGAGGCTGGTCATCCACCAAAAGCGGAGTACACCAGACGGCGGTCGCACCGAGATCGGCGACATAATCCAGATGATCTATAATGCCCTGAAGGTCACCACCGTGGCGGCCGAACGGCTCATTGCGGTCAGCCTTCTCGGCGGTGTCATCGGTGTTGTCATTTCCTTTGTCGGCGTTAGCAAAGCGGTCAGGGCAGATCAGATAGATTAAATCCGATGTTGTGAAGCTTCCACGCTCGGCGGAACCCTCCTCCCTCGCGGCAAGCTGGTACGGATAGCGGAAAGACTTCCCATCTTTCGTGAATATGATTCCGTACTCTCCGGGCTTTGCCGATGGACTCACGGCTACGTCAACAAACAGGTAGTTCGGACTTTCAGCCTTGTGGATTTCCTTGACGCTGACACCTTCGTCCTCGATCCTGACATCATAGTCGGCGATGGCCTCGCCGTGGATCATCAGCTGGAGCGGAGTCTTCATCCCGACCCACCAGCTCGGCGGCTCGACCTGAGAGATCCTGGCCTCCGGAACGTTTATACTCCAATTCCACGGAGCCTTCATCTGAACGCTCACGAGGACGCTGTCGCTGTCAAGGCAGCGCTTGAAAACCAACTCGGAGTCCGTGCAGGAAACGACCTCGAAAGACGGATTGTCGGCGGACAGAGCCGGATGAGCGTGCTTCACCTTGTTCAGATAAGCGTAGAAATCCGTGGTGGCGTTGTGGTGCCAATCCGGCATCGGATCCTTCTCGAAGAACTCGAAACGATGGTTGAAACCGACCTCCTGACCGGTGTAGATCAGCGGCTGGGCGTTCGGAAGGGTCCAGCAGAGGACCGCCATAGCCTTCCAAGCGTCACCCATCCTTTCATATTCAGTACCATTCCAAGAGTTCTCGTCGTGGTTGGAAGTGAACGAGAGTCTGTAACCGTTTGAAGGATAGGTTGTCGCATTCCACTCCACATAGCGCACAAGGCTGTCGGCGTCCGCCTTCCCCTGGGCGATGTCATTCAGCAAATGGTGCAGTTTCCAAGCATAGGTGGCATCGAAACCGGCCTCGTGCAGCCAAGTCTCCTCACCCTCGGCAAGGAAGTAGAGCCTGCGGGAATATTCAGACCTGAATTTCGAGAAAGCCTCCGTCCAGAAGTCCTGAGGCACCTGATAGGCCACGTCGCAGCGGAATCCGTCGATGCCTCTGTCCAGCCAGAAACGCATACTTTTCTCCATCTCGGCACGCATATCCTTCGACCCGTAGTTGAGCTTCGCGATGTCCGTCCAGTCATATTCGACAATCGTGTTGCCCTCCGCGTCACGGACGTACCAGTCGGCAGGTTTCTCCGTCACCCACGGGTGATCCGGAGAGGTGTGGTTCGCCACCCAGTCGATGATGACCTTGAGACCGAGATCGTGCGCGGTCTGGACGAAGTGGTCGAAATCATCAAGGGTTCCGAACTCCGGATTGACGGCGCAATAGTCCTTGATCGCGTAATATGAGCCCAGCGTGCCCTTGCGGCCTTTCTCGCCGATCGGATAGACCGGCATCAGCCAGACGACATCCACGCCAAGTTCCTTCAGTTCAGGAAGTTTCTTCTCCGCAGCGGAGAAAGTGCCCTCAGCGGTAGCCTGACGGGTGTTCAGTTCATAGACCACGGCGTCGCGGGTCCAGTCACGCTCAACGGCAGCCTCTCCGGGATCGCGCCCGCAGGAGAGCACCAGAAGAGAGGCAAGCAGAATGAATAGTGTGCGTCTCATATAATGTCAAATTAACTATTGCAGAAAAACGACTGATGAATATGCTCCCAGAGTCAACCTGGAGCCATTTACCTTCACGGTTCCGTTCGTGGCGACGGCGTTGTCCAGCTTGTCGGACGTAAAGTTGACGGAGGCGTTGCCAGCGGAGAAATTATGGACAACCAAGACCTTCTGGCCATCATAGGCACGGTACCATGCGGAGACGGAAGCCACAGAAGATGCAGCCGGACAGTAGTCGAACGAACCCTTGGCCAAGGCCTTGTACTGATCCCTCAGCACACCGAAACGGCGGTAGACATTGAGGATGGAACCGTCGTCCTTCGCCTGGCTCTCGACAGAGATTCCGGAGGAGAGCATCGTCCTGTCCACCTTGCCGCTCAGCTTGCCGTCAGCTAGGGATGAACCGTCGGCGTTCCACATCATAGGTGTGCGGACATATTCATCGCCTCCGGATTTGGTTCCCCAGTAGCCAAGTTCCTCGCCCTGGTAGATGTAAGGCTGGCCGCCAGCCGTAAGGAGAACCGCGCCGGCGAGTTTCATCTTGGCGACGTTCTTGCCAAGGTCGCTGCCGGCCCTGTCCTCATCGTGGTTGGACAGTTTCGTGGCCTCGATGTAGTCGGAACGGTAGCCGGCGTACAGTTTTTGATAACTCTGGATCGTCCCGACGAACGAGCTGCCGTTGCCGCTGTTGATGCAGTCCTTGAGCCTCCACCAGAAGCTGAACTCGAACAATGCCGGAATGCCTTTGTAATATGGAGCCACCTCAGCAGCGTCGCTGAACTGCTCTCCGACCATATAGAACTCGCCCTTTCCTCCGACTGATTTGAAGGTAGCGTTGCAATGGTCGTAGAACTTCTTGAGGAATGTCGGATTCTCGTCCGAATTGGCGTTATGATAGATGTGCTTGACAGCGTCCAGACGGAAGCCGTCCACTCCCATCCTGATCCACTTGTCTGCGGACTCGCAGACGGACTTGAAAGCTGCGGATTGCTCGCAGGTGGCCGCCGGGCCGTAGTTCAGGTCGGCGAACCAGTCTGTCCAGAAATGCGAGTGGTACATCGTCGTGGTCATTCCAGGCAGAATGATGTCCTGAGCGTTGGTGTTCGAAAGCGCGAGCGGAACGCCATAGGAAAGCTGGTTCTTTCCGGACGGAGCGCCGTACTTGTAGGAGTCCCATTGGGTCTGGCTGGTTCTCACAAGCACGCCCCAAGAGGATTCAAACTCCAGTGACAGAGTGCATTCCTTAGCCCCGCTCTTGTAGAACTGCGCCATGTTGTCATCGCCGTAATACAGCCATATCCCCGAGTTCTGACTGCCGGTGTTGGACACCTCGTCAACCTTGTCCATCCTCAGTGTCAAAGGCTTGCCGGCGTTGTCCAGGGCAAGGGTTAACCTCACCTTGAGCTTGCCGTCAACGCCCGTCACGGCGGAGAACCACTGGCCGGAGTCGTAGCCGCGCGCGCCCTCGGTGGCGATCATCGGAATCTTGCCGTCACGGATGTCGGCCTGCGGGTTGTCGGAGAAGATATAATAGTCGCGGTGCTGACTGCCCGCGCTTTTTTTCGCGTCAAGGAACCACGGATGATCCTTGGATGTGTGGTTCAGCACATAGTCAAGATAGATCTTGATCCCCTTGGCGTGTGCCGCGTCCAGAAGGGATTTGAAGTCGGCCTCGGTGCCATAGTCGGGATTGACGCCGGAATAGTCCAGGACATCGTAGCCGTGATAGGATGAAGCCGGGTGGATCGGAGAAAGCCAGATGGCCTGGACTCCCATCTCCTTCAGATAGTCAAGTCTGGATTGGATTCCCTTGAAGTCGCCGCAGCCGTCGCCGTCACTGTCGGCGAATGAATATACCAGCATCTGGTAGGATATTCCCGATTCGCCGGTGCGTTCCACTGACGGTGTGTCAGGTCCCGGAGTCGGATCAGGAGTTGTGTTGTTCTTGTCGCATCCCACAAGGAACGCGGCCGCCACGATCAGGCTCAAAAGGCCAAAGAGGAATGATGAGCGTTTCATAATTTACGAATATAATAAATCAGACGCACCCGGGCATATTTTCCCATCGGGTGCGTCTGAAAAAAGTGGATATTACTTCTGGATGGTCACGGCGAGGGTCTTCGCATTGAAGATCACCTTGTAGTCACCAGCCTCGGGAACCTTGATGTTTCCGCCCGGCTGAACCACAGTGAATTCCTTACCTATCTCAACGGTAGTCCCTTCAGCCACACCGTAGGTGTTGGAGTCCGCCCAAGAGAAATCGTAACGGATCTTGAATTCGCCTCCGATAGTCACAACAGGACTTGTCCAGACATCTCCGTCCTGGGTCATAACGAAGTCCTTGCCCCAGCCAGAACCGTTGATGTCTCCGATCAGCGAGAAGAGAGCCTTGTGATTCTCCACGAGGATGGTCTTGGCGGCGTTGTCATAAGTGACATCATAAGTACCTTCCACTCCGACCTGGATGTTCATTCCACCTGTCGCGAAAACTGTCCCAAGCACTGGCTTAAAGACATCATAAGGATTCGTCGGATCAATCGTGCTCTTTGAGTTGGCCTCGGTGCCTCCAACAGCATCGGCCCAGTCGTGGCCAAAACGGAGCTTGAACTCATCGTTTGCGGTCAACGCCACGCTGCGGGCGATCCAAACCTCATCATCGGTGTTTGTCATATCGGTGTCAGTGTCCCAATTCGTGCCGCCTATCGTTCCGATCAAAGACCAAACGGCTGGCTTCTCAGGCTCCGGCTCGCCACCGCTGGCAGAAGGCTCGTCCTTTCCGTACATTGAGGTGCTGAGTTCAACAGACTTCTTGTTGAGGTCGAGATAGATACGGTACTTGCCGGCGCTAACCGGAAGATTATCACCTCCACAATCCTTACCCCAATTATAGTCCCATTTACCGTCAGCGCGGAACTTTATCTCTGTGTCAGAGGTAAAATCGACATCAGCCCAGAAGCGGACATAGTCAGCGTTATAGTTCATCTCGGTGTCCGGCAGGCCAGAGTTGCCCCAATCATTGAATCCACCGACAATTCCGATGACATTCGCGCCCCAGTCCTTTGTAAGCATAAGAGAGTTCTTGTCAAGGGAGAACGCATAGAAACGCTTGCTGTAGCAGGTGATGTTCTGCGCTCCGTCACCGTTGACGAGCTTAAGGCTCTTCGCCTCCGCTTCCTCAGCCTGGGCCTCAGAACCCCAGTTGCCGGTTGACGCATCCCATGAAGCGGCACCTGTAAACTTGATTCCGTTGGCAGCCTTCTCTCCGAAGTCAATCACACCTGTGAAGGTCTTGCCGTCCTTATTGTAGTTATAAAGGAACTGGCTATTGTCGTGGCTCCATCCGCAATAGTCGCCCATCACCCAGACGTGATCATAGATATCCTTGTCAAGGATCAGCTGGCTGTAAGGAACGAATGTGGCGGAGATCACGTTGGACTGGGTGAGCGAAGACTCCACGGCCGTGTTCTTGTTGTTGGCCACCCAGGAATCGAGCCTGAGGTAGACCGTGAACTCAGCGTCAGCGACACCACCAAGGTTGAGGATGGCAGAGTTGAGCGCAGACTGCTTGACTGTGACAGTCGTCCCGCTTACCGTGGCCGCAAGCTTCTCCTGTTTCGAGAAGTCCTGAGAGTCAGAAATATAAAGAGTATAAATTTTCGCGGCGTCAATGTTATATGACGGCTCGGTGAACTCGAAAGTCAGGTCAGCGCCGTCGGACGAGAGCGTGGTTCCGGCCAGGGTTCCCAAAGTCGGGGCCACGGAGGATGATGGATCGAAGACCAGCTTGTCCTCATCCGTCGAGCAGGAAGCCGCGAGGATTCCCGCAAATGCGATTATCGTGTAAAATAACTTTTTCATAATCTGTTAATAACCAGGATTCTGCTTAAGATTACCGTTAGCGTTGAGGTCGCTGGACATGATCGGATACAGATTGAAGCGATCGTCAACAGCCTTTCCGGCCTGCACGCCTCCCTTGAATTCCCAAAGGTACTTGTCGGAAGTGAAGAGTCCGAACCTGATCAGATCCTGACGGCGGAAGCCCTCGTAGTAAAGCTCGCGGCCACGCTCGTCGATGATGTTGTCAAGAGTGAGGGCGATGCTGCCCACACCCGCTCTCGCGCGTACAGCGTCAAGGTACTGCTGTCCCTTGGTCTTGTCGGCGGCTCCCCTGGCGGCGCACTCGGCGTACATCAGATAGGCGTCGGCACCGCGGAAGACAGGCCAGTCAGTGTCCACGAAGCCATCGGCCTGAGCCTTGCCGCCATCGTGGTTCACATTCAGGAATTTCATTGACTTCCAACCGTTAGACCAGCTGTCGGACTCACGGCGCAAGGCATCGACGTACTGATCGAACTCCTCGCCCCTGTAGAATGTGGCGCGAAGGTCAGCGTCCTCGAACTTGCTGGTGAAAGCCCCTGTCAGGGAAAGACCGCCCCAACCTGAGGAGATACCGATCGCAGCGGCGTCCATCTTGCCACCCGTGCAGCCGAAGACGAGATAGTTAGTGGCTCCGTAGGACTGAACAAGGATTCCGTCCTGCTCCACGGCGAAGATGATCTCGTCACCGTTGTAGGTCGTGTTGGCTGTCCAAAGGTGGTTGTCGGCCATGAATAGCTCCTGCCAGGCGCTGTACTTGCCGGCGCTCTTGGTGTGGAGAGGATATTCACTGATAATCTTCTCACAGACAGCGGCAGCCTTGTCGTACATCGCTGTACCCTTCCAAACCTCGGCGTTGAGGTAGAGTTTGGCGAGAATCATCTGCACCATACCCTTGTCGCAGCGGCCATATTCATTCTTACCCGGCTCGGCGAGGTCGCTGCCGCCAAGAAGGTCGTTGCACTCGCTCTCCATCCAGTCGAAGAGGTCGGCGCGGGAGATCTGCTCGGCTCCGGTTGAACCCACAGACTGATGCTCTGTCGCGAAAGGCACGTTGCCGAACAAGTCGATGGCATGGTAGTAGCTGAAGAGCCTGAGGGCTCTCGCCTCGGCGATGTAGGCGTTCTTCAGGGAGTAACCGCTGATGTCGCTGGCGTTGGAGCGGCGTATGAACTCGTTGCAGAGACTGATCTGGAAGAAGATACGGTAGTACATCGAAAGGACGAACTCATTTGATGCGTTCCAATTGAGATTGTGAATGTCAAAGAGGCCGCCATCGTTCCAGCAGCAAGTCGCCACATCCGTGGAGAGTTCCTCCATATTGAAAAGCGCTCTCATGTACTGGCCATAGCCGCCGTCCACACCTTCGATGTCCGGATCGCTGCTCGGCCCGGAGGATGCGGAGCAGGAAAGTCCCTGATAGCACTTGGCGAGAAGGGCTGTGAAAGCCTCCTGGCTGTTGAGCACGTCCTCAGGAAGCTCGATGTTAGGATCGATAGGCTTCACGTCAAGGTCACCTACACAGGACGTGGCCGCTGAGGCGAGCATTGTCGCGGCGAGGGCGACCGCTGTAAATCTGATAATATTTTTCATTGTCTATGTCGCATTAGAAGTTGAACTTGACACCAAGGATGTAGGTACGAGGCCTCGGATACATGTTGTTGTCGATACCGGAGAAGATCTCAGGGTCGATTCCACCGTACTTGGTGAAGCAGGCCACGTTCTGAACGGTCGCGAAGACGTTGAACGACATCGGAGTCTTCTGGCCGAAGTTGAACGAGCGGCTGAGGGTGATGTTGTCGATCTTCAGGAAGGATGCGTTCTCGACGTAAAGATCGGACAAATACTGGGCGTATGACGAGAAGTTGTGCTCCTTCGCCGTGGAATAACGGTTGTTCACGAAGTTGTTGCTCGAAGACGCGACAATGTGGTCGCCGTTGGAGGCGATGTTGTTGTAGACATAGTTGCCGACATTTGAATGGGCGCTCATTGCGAGGGTCCACTGCTTGTACGCCACCTGCGTGTTGAAGCCGAATGTCCAGTCCGGAGCGGCATTGTGGAAGCAGTACTTGTCGTTGTCGTCGATCTTTCCGTCCTTGTTCAGATCGACATAGAGGCCTTCGATCGGCTTGCCGTCCGTGTCATAGACCTGCTTGTAGACGAAGAACGAGTTAGGGGCGTGGCCGGTCTGATGGATCTGGACCGTGTTGCCGGTACCGCCGGCGATGCCTCCGGTAGTGATTCCGAAGTAGTCGGCGCGCTCGTCATCGGTGGTAAGCCTGGAGATCTTGGTCTCATTGAAGGTCGCGTTGAATCCCAGGGTCCAGCTCCAGTCCCTTGTCTGGACAGGAATGGCGTTGAACTCGAACTCGAATCCCTTGTTGGTAAGGTCACCGATGTTGGCGTTCAAGTAGTTGGACAGGTTGGCGCCGGCGGCGACAGGGGTGCGGTTGAGCAGGTCCTTGGTGTCGCGCTTGTAGAGATCCACGCTACCGAAGATCCTGTCGCCGAGGAAGCCGTAGTCAAGACCGATGTTGTAGGTCGTGGTGGTCTCCCACTTGAGGTCGGCGTTATAGCCAAGCGGCGTGATCGGAGTGATCACCTTGTTGCCGAAGTAGTACATCGACTGGTTCGTGTTGTACTTGTAGGACGACAGTGTCGGGTAGTCTCCGGACTGGAGATCCTGCTGGCCAGTCTGTCCCCAGCTGAGCCTGAGCTTCAGGGCTGAGACCACACCGCTGTCCGCGATGAACCTCTCCTTGCCGAAGTTGTAGCTTACCGCCACCGAAGGGAAGAGACCCCACTTGTTGTTGGCGAAACGGGAGGTGCCGTCGTCACGCAGGGTGGCGGTCACGAGAAGGCGGTCGTTGAACGAATAGTTCACACGTCCGAAGAAAGACACGAGGAAGTACTCGGTTCTGAAGGTGTTAGGACTGCTAAGATAGTAGTCGGAAGCGGTAGGAAGGGTGCCGTCAGCCTTGTACTTCTCGTTGAAAGTCGAATTGTAGAAGTGCTGCCAGGAGTAACCTGCCATCGCGTTGAAGGTGTGCTTGCCGAGAGTCTTGTCGTACTGGGCATAGAACTCAAGGGTCTGGTCACGCCTTATCTGGGAATAGTTGTTGTGATAACCGGAACCGGACTCCTGGGTGTTGTGGAATGACATTTCCGTGCCGGGAGCGACATCAACCGTACCGTCTGACTTGGACCAGTCCAGACCAAGGTTGAGGTTGAGGCTCAGGTCCTCGAATCCATGAACCTTGTAGTTGAGTTGGGCGTTGCCGATGAAACGCTTGGCGTTGGACTTGTCAAGCTTGTCGTTCAGAAGGGCGACAGGGTTCATCTGGGCCTGTGTGTTGCAGTTATCGATGGTCTGCGTGCCCTTGCCGTAGTTCCACCACCAGTAGCCGTTCAGGCCGTTCGCGTCGTAGACAGGCTGGGTAGGATCCATGCGGACAGCGCCGCCGATGGCGTCCTGATTGGCGAACCTGTTGTCCATGTTCATCAGCTTGCCGTTGAGATTGACAAGAAGATGGTCGTCAAAGAAGCTCGGGTTGAGATTGACAGAGATGGTCTCACGCTCAAGGTTGGAGGTCTTGAGGGTACCGTCCTGGTTGTGGTAGCCGATGGACACGCGGTAAGGCATGCGGAAGATGTCGCTCTTCCCTACCCTGCCGGACACGGCCACGTTGCCGTCCAGAGTCCTTCCGAGACGGAAGATCTCCTTCTGCCAGTCGGTGTTCTCCTTGCCGAGGGCGGCGTAGGCCGAACCTCCGTCACCGAGATACCATTTCATAAGGTCACGCATCTCATCGCCTGTCAGCACGTCCACGTACCTGGCGTTCTGGCTGACGCTTCCGGTGAAGTCCGCGCTCACGTGGATGCCTTCGGCACCCTTGGAACCCTTCTTGGTGGTGATCATGATGACACCGTTGGAGGCTCTCGATCCGAAGATGGCGGTCGCCGAGGCGTCCTTCAGGACAGTGAAGCTCTCGATGTCGTTAGGGTTGATGGAGGAAAGCGCGTCGGAGACTCCGCTGATGCCTGTCTCGGAAAGAGGCAGACCGTCAACCACAACGAGAGGGTTGTTGTTGGCCTTCAGAGAGGAACCGCCACGGATTCTGATGGTGCTGGCTGAACCCGGAGCGCCGTCACCCATCGTGACGACAACGCCGGCAGACTTGCCCTGGAGCAGATCCGATGGTGATGTCACCATACCCTTGTTGAGCTGGTCGGCCTTCACGGAGGAGATCGAGCCAGTCATGTCGCTCTTCTTGACGGTACCGTAGCCGATCACGACCACATCGTCGAGAAACTCGGTGTCGGTGGCAAGAATAATCTTGGCCGGAACCTCGGAAGCCTTGAAAGACTGTGTCTTGTAGCCGATGCAGCTGATTTCGACAGTGGCATCCGGGCCGGAAACGTTAAGGATGTAGTCTCCGTCGAGACCGGTCGCGATACCGTTCTGCGTACCCTGTTCCATGACAGTGGCACCGATGACCGGACCGGCGGCGTCAACTACAACTCCCTTCACCTGATACCCGCTCTGAGCGGATACGGTAGTGCCGACCAGGCAAAGAAGCAAGGTCGCCACGGCAGCTATAATCCTTTTCATCTGGAATGTTTGAATTGTTTGAATATTCATTTAATATGATTATTAAGGTTATTATTGTTTCCTTTCCTTTATGAGACGGACGCTCAGCGCGCCAAGCACAAGCAGGACACCCGCAGTGACGAGCATGTTCGCCTGGACTCCGCCCAGAAGTCTCAGCACCACTCCGCCGAGCGCCGCGGCGACGATCTGCGGAAGGCAGATGGTGCAGTTGAACAGGCCGAGATAGCTGCCCAGATGCTCCCCGTCGAGAGCGTTGGTCAGAAGTGTGAACGGAAGCGCGAGCATCGCGGCCCAGGCGGTTCCGATCAGCAGGTACGACACGCAGAGCAGGTACTGGTTGTGGATGAACGCAACGGAGATGAAGCCGACGGCTCCGATCAGAAGGCTCACCACATAGGCCAGTTTCAAGGAGCGGAACTTAGGAAGTACAATCGCCCACAGGATTGATCCGACAGCCTGCACGGCGAAGACTACCCCGACCCAGTTGCCAGCGGCCTGATAGCCCTCGGAGGCCGTGTCGGTGGCGTTCCAGCAGTTGGCGGCGATGGCTCCGTTGGAATAGGTCCACATGTACATGAACGCCGCCCAGCAGAAGAACTGCACGAGTCCCACGGTCCAGAATGTCTTTGGAGCATGGAGCAGCAGTCTGATGAGTCCCGGATTGTCCTTCTCCTCCTCAGCCTGACGCTTTGGATCGATGGAATGGAACTCGGCATATTCCTGAGGATTCATCTCCTTGACATTCAGGAAAGTGTATAGCACGCAGAGGATAAGGATCGCGGCGCCGCACCAGAAGCTCCAGATCACGGACGGCGGCACCTGTCCCTTTGGGGCGATGTTGGCGATGCCGATCCAGGTGAAGAAAATCGGGAAAAGGTAGCCCACCAGGCTGCCGGCGTTGCAAAGAAGCGACTGGATCGAGTAGGCCTGAGCCTTCTGCTCCTCGCCGACCATGTCCCCGACCATCATCTTGAACGGCTGCATCGCGACATTGATTGAAGTGTCAAGGAATATGAGCGAGAACAGTCCGAACCACATGGCGCCGTTGAGTCCGAGGATCAGCCTTGAGGAGAAACTCAGGCTGCCGGCGTTCGGAAGGAAGATCATCACGAGAACCGAAATCAAGGCTCCGATCAGCAGATAAGGCTTTCTGCGTCCAATCCTGCACCAGGTTCTGTCGGACCACTTGCCGATCAGAGGCTGGACGATCATGCCCATCAGAGGCGGGAGGATCCAGAAGAAGCTCAGCTGGTGCGGATCCGCTCCCAAGGTGGCGAAGATCCTGCTGATGTTCGCGCTCTGGAGGGCATAGGCGATCTGCACCCCGAAAAAGCCGAAGCTGAGGTTCCACATCTCCCAAAACGTAAGTTTGCTCTTGGATTGCATTTTACGGTACTAATTTCAGTGTCATTTTCGGCGTAAATATAGTTGATTAGCACCGATTTGTTATTATTGAAACGATGAACGGAAAGAAAAAGCGGATGAATTGCTGGCTTTTGATGACGAAATGAAAGATATTTTTCTTAAATTGCAGTACTTTGGCGATTGTGAATAGTTAACGGTCACCCAACCATCATTAACGGCATGAAACTAAGGACCTCATCCATAATCCACGCTTTCGCGCTGCTCCACGTGGCCACGGCGGTGCTGTGCAGGTTACTGAACCTCGGGGACGAGCTGGCCCTGACCACGCTCACGATTGTCCTCACGGTCATCCTCTGCCTGAGGTACCGGCAGAGCGTGGAGTTCTCCTCCATCGTCATCATCATCGCCAACATTCTCGGCTACCTCCTCGGCAACGGGATCGCCGCGCTTGTGGAAACGTTCATCAACCACCCCCTGCTTTCCCCCGCGATCGCCACATTCACGACCACCGAGCTGATGGGCTGGGGACTGGTCTTCTTCATGAGACGCTACGCCGACAGGTACGGAAAAGAGTCCAAGGCAAGAAGCTTCGAGATCACATGGCTCGCCGTCGCCGTGGCCATCATCTTGATTGTCAGGATCATAATCTACATATTCAGTTCCACCCTCTTTGAAGGTGGATCCGTGGTGAACGCGGTCGCCGCATTTGCCGACAACACCTTCATCCTTCTGGTGATGGTCTGCCTGACGATCCTCTTCGTGGAGCAGACCAAGAATATGTCGGACCGGAAATCCTCGGCCGGACACATCCTCGCAACGGCGGTCTTCCTGATAGCGCTTTCCGCGGTCGCCGCGGCCCTGGTCGGCTCCGGACTGCCGTTCGAATTCCGCCGCCCGTCCACCGCCAAGAGTTTCCTTGAGCTCGCCCTGGTGGCGTTCATAGCGGAAGTGATGATCTATTCAGTGATCTACATGATTGAATATGCCATCACGGCCCGCCGCAACGCCGAGAAGGAGAAGAATCGCGCCGACCTCGCCAAGTTCCAGTACCTCAACCTCAAGCAGCAGGTCAACCCGCATTTCCTCTTCAATTCGCTGAACATTCTTGACGCCCTCGTGCTGGACGGAAGGGACAGGGAGGCGAGCGAGTATATTCATAAGCTGGCGGGAATCTACCGCTACATGCTCCGCAACGAGGAGGAGGGCACGGTGACGCTCCGGGACGAGATGACCTATGTGGAGATGTACCGCGACCTGCTGAAGGTCAGGTTCCAGGAGGGGTTCAACGTGGAGGTCCGCATCCGGCCCGAAGACTTGTCCAGGCACGTGGTTCCGTGCTCTGTTCAGCTCCTTATTGAGAACGCCACGAAACACAACGCAGTGTCTCCCGCCAAGCCGCTGGAAGTCAGTGTGATGTCCGACGGGGAGACACTGACGGTGACGAACAACCTCATTCCGAAAATCACCGAGGCGCAGTCCAGCGGATTGGGTCTCAACTACATACGCCAACAGTACAGGGATCGTTCCGGCAAGGGGATCGAGATCATCCGTACTGACGATTTCTACACAGTAAAGTTGCCACTCTTATGAAAGTCCTTATTATAGAAGATGAAATGATGGCCCGCAGGAGCCTTGAGAAGATGCTGGAGGCCAATTTCCCGGACATCGAGATTGTCGGGGAA
>SAMEA104315431__coassemble_766_pt1 | contig 18493 bp, 12 predicted proteins | sample SAMEA104315431__metabat2_low_PE_016 | metagenome-assembled genome bin SAMEA104315431 (sample SAMEA104315431) | gut metagenome | biome: Monkey gut; feature: monkey-associated habitat; material: faeces | place: China | collected 2013 | reverse complement strand
GGAAAACTTTCGAAGAACTGCCATGGATTACGAGTTCCATTCTGATACGGGCGAGGCAATGGTTCAACTTGCCTTCTGCCGACTCATGTATAACAAATTATGCGACTGAAATTTAAACAGCTTCTTACTTTGACACGCTATGTCTGTCCTTTCCTTTGCATTGAAGCTATATGCTTTATAACAGATATTCTCCCCATAAGGTGTCGTGATTTGCAATCTATTATAAGTTAATAGATTAGGTGATTGTCTTTAGCGTGATTAGACTAAAGGTAGGTGCGATATTGCTTGATTATCAATTGTTTATCAATCACGCACCACATCACGCACCTAAGCACGCGCTTTGCCGCCGCAACTGTCTCCTCTTTTGAGGCCACATTCCTATTCTATCCGCTTCCATTTGAAAAACATATTCCTTTTCACAAAATTACGATTATTTGACGAATACCGAGGAACTTATCATTCCCAAATTCATGGAATTGACAGAATTTACGACATGGCCGTCAGTGGCCGAGGTCAAGTATAAATGATTTGGAACGGTTAGTCACGTGAGCGCCATATACATATAGGCGTTGCAAATGAAGCTGGCAGCAGGGTGAATTGCTCTGCTGTTTTGATTTTTTGGTACCCTGTGCAAACCCTGTACAAACCACAGGCACGCAAGAATGGCTCTGGCAATGCTGGGAGGCCATAGTGTGTGGCTGACCCCCATGTTCAGAGGGAGGGTCAGCCACAGTGATAGTTGATTGAATACCGTTGGTGGCGTTTTATCGTGTCCGTGGTTTGTAAATGATTGGCATTCTTTGCGGATAATGCCCTTAGAAGCTGTTTTGAATTGTTTGAGGAATATGAAAATAATAAGTTGCTTCAGATTAAGAGAAGATTTTCGAGGATGGATCTATTTTCGAAGATGGAGTGTGCCGGTGGCACATGACTGATGAGAAAAGAGATATCGACCGAAAAGATTCCTTAAGAAGATGCAGCTTATTTATTTTGAGGGTTACTGAAATGTTCCTTGAGGTGAAAATCTTCAGACAAACAAATCAGAACAGCTTCTTATCCATGAATGGGGCGATGTTGCGCGCGGAGGAGTTCCCTGCGTCTGGCGTCCAGCGCGGGAAGTTCCGATTCCGGCATGGCGAACCTGACGAATCTGGACCAGAGGTAATCCACGGCCTGGTCGGACGGGTGGATCATGTCGGCGGCATAGAAACGGTAGTCCCGCAGCTCGTCAAGCACGATCTCGTAGGCTGGAAAATATTCACAACGCTCCGGGAACTTCGCCAGAACCTCGTCCAAAGCAAGCAGAAGGGTGCTTTTGCTGATCTGGTTGCCATGCGCCCCGTCCTTGAAGTGGCGGATGGGAGAGACGGTGAACATGAATTCCTTCTCCGGATGCCGCGCGATCATATTCATGAGCAATGTCGCTGTCTCGCGGACTGAGAGGCGTCTGCGGGTGAACTCCTTCGCGTCGATTTTCAGGCAGTTGGAAACGGTCTCGCCTGAGCGGGTATATTCATAAATCCATGCCGTGCCGAGGGTTATGATGACTTTGGAGGCTGCTTTCCACCGGAGCGAGGCTTCCTTCAAAGATGCATTGGCGACTTGCAGGAACTCGTCCTCGGTGCGGCGGGCGAAGGATGTGTGGTGGCTGAACGAGCAGACGAGGCCGGCACCGGCGCCCATCTGGACGCACTCATCTTTGGAGAACGGGATTCCGGATGTCAGGCGGGCGACGGAGTTACAAACGGAGACGGGATTATAAAGTGTTCCGAACGGGTTGAGGCAGACGTCGAAACCGAGGTCAACCATCTTCTGTCCCATGTTGTCGGCGAAGCAGCTGCCGAGGACGAATATCCTGTCTTTCAGCGAGATGCTGACAGCACCGCGGCCGGTTTCCACCGGGGTCTGTAATTTGAGTTCTTCCATACGGGTGCGAAATTACAAAATAATCAGTAATTTTGCATAAACTGCCTCGGAGGCGGGATTTTTCCTTCCGGGCTTATGAATATGAGAAAGAGCGTAATTGTAATAACACTTCTTCTGGCGTCGGCCTTCGCCGGTCGTGCCCAACAAAAGGCTACCTTTACCTACGGTGCTGATTTTCAGTACTATTTTGACAATCGGGAATATGATGGCGCTGGCAACAAGTTCGAGACATCCGGCACGGTTCACGCCGCCAGGCTGACTCCCACGGTCGGTGTCAAGGTGGCGGGCGGCCGGTTCACCCATCAGCTTACGCTCGGAATCGATGTGATGAAGAATATGGGTGAGGCCCCCGTGTCCGAAAGCGACAAGGATCTTCAGAACATAGGACTTTTCCGGGAGATGACATTCTGGTACGGCCTTGAAAGCCGGCGCAGAAGCGGAAAATTCAATCTCTTGGGGGGAATATTCCCGCGCGGGAACTCCGTTTTCGGCTCGGGTTATCAGGGCTGGGCGGAGGATCCTGTGAAGGCCGATCAGGTTCCGTCCCTGTTCATCTCCGATGTCAACCAATTTTATGACAACAACATAGAAGGATTACTCCTGAAGTACGAGACCCGGAAAGGCTATTGCGAGGCCGGTTTGGACTGGATGGGAATGATCGGGCACGGACGGCGTGAGCGCTTCCAGATATTCACATACGGCAATTACGCCCTTGCCGGTGATTTCCTGCGCGCCGGGTGGACGGCGACTATGTACCACTTCGCCAACACGCTTGAATATCGGGGCGTGGTGGATAATATTCTTGTCTCGCCTTTCGTGTCGCTGACCGCCGGGAGACGCGACTTCCGTTGGAACTCCAAGCTCAGCTATATTCAAGGAATACATCAGGACAGGATCAACGAGACGGGGCTTGAGCCTGCGTTCGGCGGGCTGCTGACGTTGAACCTCGCGTACAAGAAACTGGGCGTTCAGAATGATTCCTACTATGGCACGGGCCAGATGCCTTACTACTTCACCATTGACGGAGGAGGGAATATGCTCGGACAGGATTTGTACGCCGGAAGTCCGTTCTACCGCGTCTGTGACTATGGCGGGAACTGGAAGCATTCCGGGTTTTATGACCGTGCCGAGATCTACTGGCAGCCGTATATCGCTGATTTCGTGCGTCTGAGGCTTTCCGCCGTGTTCCATTTCACAGGTGATGGATTCCAGGGCAGCCAGCAGAAGCTGAGCGTCCTGTTCGATCTCGGGCGTGCCTTGAACTCCAGGAAAACGGCTAAGGCTTCGGGAGGCTCACGCAGGCAAAGGAATTTTGAAATATATTTATAAGGTATGAAAGTAATATTCAAGTCTATCATTGTCGCCGCTTCCGCCGGATTTCTGTTGGCCGGATGCGGTTCAGGTCCCAAGGACGGGGAATATGTCATCCAGCTTCTTACCACGAATGACGTGCACGGAACCTATTTCGATTCCACCTATGTCGGGAACGGGGTGAAGAAGTCCCTTTTAGCCGTCAAGCCGATAGTGGACAGCGTCCGTGCGGCGGCCGGTGCGGACAAAGTTGTCTTCATCGATGCGGGGGACTGCCTTCAGGGAGACAACGCCGCGTACTATTTCAACTATGTGGACACACTCTCTCCTCATGTCTATCCACGCCTTGCCGCCTACATGGGCTACGATGCCGTCACGGTGGGCAACCATGACATCGAGACCGGTCACAAGGTCTATGACCGCATCGCTCGGGACCTTGAGTCGCACGGGATTCCGTTTCTGGCTGGAAACGCTATCCGCACTGACAACGGGGAACCGTATTTTCCTTTGTACAAGATCTACAAGAAGGGCGGACTGAAGGTCGCCGTACTGGGTTTCACAAACGCCAACATGAAGAACTGGCTGTCGGAGAAACTCTGGAGCGGAATGACGTTCGAGAGCCTTGTTCCTCTGGTGCAGGAGGATGTGGACAAGGTGAGGGCCAAGGAGAAGCCTGATGTGGTGATCGTGTCCGTGCATTCGGGAACAGGACCCGGAGACGGCTCGATGCTGGAAGGACAGGGAATGGATCTGTACAAGAGTCTGCGTGGAGTGGATTTCGTGGTCTGCTCTCACGACCACAGGCCGTTCGTGACCTGCTGCGACAGCATCGGGCTCATAAATTCCGGAAGCCATTGCCGCTTTGTGGGGCACGGAACGGTGAATGTCACCGTTAAGGACGGCAAGGTCGTTTCCAAGACCCATTCCACGGAACTCATTCCGGTTGATCCCCACAGGATTGACGCCCAGATGGAAAGGGACTTTTACGAGGACTATCAGGCTGTGCAGGTCTTCACCACCCAGGAGGTCGGTGAGTTGAAGGTTGATATGCGTACCCGTGACGCGTACAAGGGAATGTGCGACTATGTGAACCTTGTCCACACGCTTTGCCTTGGCTGCGCTCCGGCGCGGATCTCGATCGCGGCTCCATTGACCTATGACGGATTCGTCAATGGTGGGACTTTGATTTACAAGGACTTGTTTACAATTTATCCGTTTGAAAACCAGCTCTATGTGATCACGATGACAGGTCAGGAGATCAAGGACTATCTGGAGGCCTCCTACAACCGTTGGATCGTCACTGCCACGAAACCGACCGACCACGTGCTGAACATAGTCCAGAAGGACGACCCGCGCACGGGCCAGAAGGGTTGGTCGTTCATCGAGCGTGCCTACAACTTCGACTCCGCCGCCGGAATCGACTACACCGTTGATGTCACAAAGCCTTTCGGCTCAAGGATCGTGATCACCTCTATGGCCGATGGAAAGCCGTTCAGTATGGACGAGACCTACAACGTAGCGATGACTTCCTACCGCGCCTGCGGTGGCGGCGGACTCCTCGCCGAGGTCGGAATCGACACGGACAAGATCGCCGAAAGGACCGTTGAATATTACCCGGAGATCCGCGAGATTCTCTATGAATATCTCAAAAAGAACCGTGTGATCGACCCGGCCGTCATCGGTGACCCTGCCAAGATCGGCCACTGGTCTTTCGTGCCGGAGAACATCGCAGGTCCGGCGATCGAGCGGGATATCAACCTCATATTCAAGAAATAACACTAAAATATTCAGATAATGATCAAGCGAATTTTAACAGCATTCGCGGCACTCGCCGCCACTCTGACAGTCTCCGCCGCCGAATATGACGGGAAATGGATCGGCTGCGACTATGAGGGTGATGTCCTGAAAGGCAGCACCGTGCTCCCTGCCCGCTACCTTCGCAAGGAAGTGACACTTGACGGCAAGGTGAAGGAGGCGACCCTCCGCATCAGCGGCCTCGGAGTCTATGACACTTGGATCAACGGGGAATATATCACCCGTGACCAGGAACTTTCCCCGACCGTGTCGGAGTACAGGATAAGGGTGTATTTCAATGAGTTCGATGTCAGAAAGACCCTCAAGAAAGGGCAGAACGCTCTTGCCGTGAGCCTTGGCTGCGGCCGTTATACCACGATGAGGGAGCCAGGTATGAAGGGCTTCGGGGTACCGAGGCTTTGGTACCGGTTGGACATTGTTTACACGGATGGCCGCACGGCGACCGTTGTCAGCGACGAGAGCTGGAAGATCACCTGCGAGGGACCGATCAGAGCCAACAACGAGTTCGACGGTGAGACTTACGATGCCCGTAAGGAATTGACCGGCTGGACAAAGGTCGGTTACGATGATTCCGCTTGGGCGAAGGCCTCATTGATGGACGCTCCGGGCGGCAAACTGGTTCTCCAGCCTAACCCTAACATCGCTGTTCAGGACATCGTGAAGCCGGTCTCCATCACCAAGACCAATCACGGTTACATCCTTGATATGGGACAGAATATGGTCGGCCGCCTTCAGATCAAGGCGAAAGGTCTCAATGAAGGCGACACCATCACGATGAAGTTCGCCGAGCTTCTCAAGGAGGACGGCACTCTCTATCTTGCCAACCTCCGTTCCGCCAAGGTGTTGGACACCTACATAGCAAAGGACGGCAAGCCGATCGTCTGGCATCCTGAATATGTTTACCACGGTTTCCGTTACGTTGAGATAAAAGGCTTGAAGAACGAGCCGAAACTCGGCGATTTCGAGGGACAGGTGATGTACGACAAGATGGCTGTCACCGGTCATTTCGAGACCTCCAACGCCGTGATCAACCAGATCTACCACAACGCTTTCTGGGGAATCAGGGGCAATTATCGCGGTATGCCTACCGACTGCCCTCAGAGGGACGAGAGGCTTGGCTGGCTCGGCGACCGCACGATGGGTTGCTACGGCGAATCCTACATATTCAATAACCACGCCCTTTACTCCAAGTGGCTGACTGACATCCATGACGGGCAGAACGAGGCCGGCAGCATCTCGGACGTCTGCCCTCGCTACTGGACTCTCTATCAAGACAATTTCACCTGGCCGGGCGCGTTCTTCACTGGTGCCGACATGGTCTATCGCCGTTTCGGGGACGACCGGTCCATCAAGGATCACTACGGCGCGATGAAGAAGTGGCTTGAATATATGAGGTCGAAGTACCTGAAGGATGGCGTGATGATCAAGGACACCTACGGGGACTGGTGCATGCCGCCTGAATCTTTGGAACTCATTCATTCACAGGATCCTGCGAGAAAGACAGCCTCGCCTCTGATATCCACTCCATTCTACTTTTTCCTCTTGAACAAGATGATAGAGTTCGCTCCGATCGCCGGTCATCCGGAGGATGTGAAGATATTCAATGAATATGCCGCCGCGGCCCGTGAGGCGTTCAACGCGAAGTATTTCAACGCTAAGGAAGGCTTCTACGGCAACAACACCGTGACCGCCAACCTTCTTCCGCTTTATTTCGGAATGGTTCCGGCCGGTCGTGAGGGTGATGTGTTCGAGCACATCGTGCACAAGACCGAGGTGGACTGTGACGGCCATGTGAGCTGTGGAGTCGTCGGAATGATGGTTCTGATGCGCACTCTCACCGAGTTCGGCAGACCTGACCTTGCCCTTAAGATCGCCACGAACGAGACATACCCAAGCTGGGGCTATATGGCGAAGAACGGCGCGACCACGATCTGGGAGCTCTGGAACGGCAACACGGCCGATCCTGCGATGAACTCCGGCAACCACGTGATGCTTCTCGGCGACCTCGTGACCTGGTATTATGAATATCTTGGCGGCATACGTCCTGCCGAGCCAGGCTACAAGTCAATCGAGCTGAAGCCTTACCCAATCGAAGGCCTTGACTGGGTGAACTGCTCTTATGATTCGCCTTACGGAAAGATTGTAAGCAACTGGAAGCGCACCGGCGACAAGTTCGAGTGGACCGTAGAGATCCCTGCCGGCACCACCGCCACCGCCCTTATCCCAGGTCCCGACAGCTCCCGCGAGCCCAAGACCCTCGCCCCCGGCAAGCACCACTTCGTGACCGAACTGTAATTCCTGGTCGCTGAGCCTGTCGAAGCGACTATAATAAGTAATCGTGTGTGGCGACAGTGGAAAAAAGGCAAATGGCAAATTTTGCACGGTGGACCAAAATTTGCCATTTGATTTTTCCACTGTCGTTTGTTTTGGATTTATGCTTTTTCCACCGAACTCAACCGAGAAAGTGTAAGAAGCACAGTTATTTAAAACAGTGTTTTTGGATAGTAAGTGGTGATTGCTGTTATAGGTAGAAAGTACTGGCGATAGCGAAAAAATAAAATCCCAAATTTTGGTAGCGTGCAAAATTTGGGATTTTCCTTTTTTTCGCGTTCGCCCTGAACGATTACTCCACAAGGCAAGAATCCATCAGTTCAGAGATGACCGTCCGGTCAAGGTTCTGCCCGATGAAGACAATCTTGATCATACGGTCGCCATAGACCGGATCCCAGTCCTTGCGCAGATTCTTGTCCCTGCGCATCATCTCCTGAAGCTGATCCTCCGGCATCGTGGCGAACCACAGGCCCGCGTCCTTGATGGATTTCTGTACTCCGGACTGCTCGAAGAGGTAGCACTTGTCCTTCTCGTCCGCGAAATAGCACAACCCCTTGGCACGGATCACGTTCTTCGGCCACTTCTTTGAGACGAGCCAATCGAACTTGTTGATGTCCAAAGGCTGACGGCGATAATAGACGAAAGTGCCGATGTTATATTCCTCGACCTCACCGCCCTCGTGATCGTGATGATGGTGCTCGTGCTCCTCGTGGTGGTGCTCGTGTTCGTGTTCCTCGTGACGCTCATCATTATGCTCGTGTCCATCGTGATCGTCATCGAAATCCGCCTCGTTTCCCTCTCCCTCGATTGCGTTGATCCAGGCGGCTGAAGTAGCAGTTTTGTCGAAGTCGAACATCTTGGTGTTCAGGAGTTTGTCGAGATCGATGTCTCCATAGTCGCACTCGAAGATCGTCACTTTCGGGTTCAGAGCCTTCACTATGCTGCGGACCCTGCCAAGCTCCTCGGGCTTCACCTCGGACGCCTTGTTCAGAAGCACGATGTTGCAGAACTCGATCTGCTGGATCACAAGATTCTCAAGGTCATCCTCCTCCAGATTGTCCTTCTTGAGAGCGTCCCCGCAGGCGAACTCACTCTGCATCCTCAGGGCGTCCACAACGGTGACTATGCAATCGAGTTTCGGAATATTCGATTGGGCATATTCAGGAACAAGCTTAGGGAAGGAGCAGATGGTCTGTGCGATAGGGGCGGGCTCGCATATTCCACTCGCCTCGATGACGATGTAGTCGAACTTGCCGGAGCGGCAGAGGTCGTTCAGCTGGGCGACAAGGTCCATTTTCAGCGTGCAGCAGATGCAGCCGTTCTGGAGAGGGACAAGGCTGTCGTCCGTGGTGCCGACAACGCCGCCTTTCTGGATGAGGTCCGCGTCGATGTTCACCTCGCCTATGTCATTGACGATGACGGCGAACTTGATGCCTTTCTTGTTGGAGAGTATTCTGTTGACCAGAGTTGTCTTGCCGCTCCCGAGGTATCCCGTCAGAAGCAGCACCGGTATTTCCCTGTTTTCCACTGTTATTGTCATAGTTTTACAATTATTGTCAAAATGTCATACTGGCGCAAAAATATAATAATTACCTAATTTTAACAAATCAGATGCCACCTTGCCAGTTGAAGTCCTTGTGCAAATGAAGATATTTTACTAAATTTGCGCTCAGGCAGGTAAAAAGAAAGCCTTGATGAAAGATGCTTGAAGGTATTAAGACAGATATCGAAAAGTTGATCGCGCTGTACGAAGCGGAAAAGTCTGAGCGTGTAAGGCTTCAGGCTGAGCTTGTGCAGAGCAAGGCTGACAATGAGTCCTGCAGGAAGCGGATTGAAGATTTGGAACAACAGGTTAACAACCTTCATCTGTCTGAGGCTTTCGGAGCGGGCGGAGACAGTTCCGCCGCAAAGGAAAAGATAGAGAGACTTATCAAGGAGATTGACAAGTGCATCTCTTTGCTTGAGAATTAGGAATGGGACAGAACATCAAGATAAAGATTGCGGGCAATGAATATCCCCTCGTGGCTTCCTCGCCGGAGATGGAGAGGATGATGAGGCTTGCGGCGGACGCCATCAACCAGAAATTGACGGCCTACGATGCGAAATATCCTAACAAGACCCTTTCCGACAAGCTTTCCTTTGTCGCCCTGAACGAGGCGGTCGGCAGGTTGGCCTACCAGAAGAGACTCGCCGATGCCGACGCGGAGGCGAAGAAGCTTCAGGAGGATGTTGAGTCCTACATTAAGAATATTGAAAAAGACGGCCGTTAGTCCCACGTGCTCAAATCAACAAGTTCCACGGAACTGAGTTTACTCGAGCCGGCAATGACAGGCCAAGGTTACCTTCGGGGATCGCGCTTTTGGCGTGACGATGGATTTCTGAACCGGTGCGGATCTCAAATCTTATTCATTAAGATTTCTGACAAGCGACTAACGGCTTTTTTAATGTTTTTTAAGACGATCGATCAGTTTCCGTTCCGGACTGTCGGTCGTTTTTTGCGTTGGCTTGTTCGGGATTTTTTGGGGGGCGGATAAGATAGGAAGACAACTCTTCCCGGCCCGCGTTTGAAATGTTTTTTGATTAGAACACTTAAAAATATTTATGATATTATGTTACAATTGTTTATAGGAGCCCTGATCGGTGCGGTAATCGCGTTGGCGGCTTATATAATTGTCCAGAGGATAGTTCTGAAAGGACAGAAGAACGAGATCATCGCCAAGGCTGAGATCGAGGCCGAAGGAATCAAGAAGGACAAGATCCATCAGGCCAAGGAGAAGTTCCTCCAGCTCAAGAGCGAGCACGAGCAGTACATCAATGAGAAGAACAGTCAGCTTAAGGATGCGGAGAACCGCATCAAGCAGAAGGAGAACTCGCTGAACCAGCAGAATTCTGAGCTTCAGAAGAAGCTGCGCGACGCTGACAACGCCAAAAACAGCCTTCAGGCACAGCAGGAGGCCTTGGCGAAAAAGACTGAGGAATATCAGAGGCTGAGTGCCCAGGCCAACAAGCAGTTGGAGACAATCGCCGGAATGAGCGCGCAGGAAGCCAAAAACATCCTTATGGAGAATATGAAGGCTGAGGCGAGGACAGAGGCGCAGGCCTACATCAACGACACGATGGACGAGGCCCGTCTGAACGCTTCCAAGGAGGCCAAGAGAATTGTCATCAACACGATTCAGAGAACGGCCACAGAGACCGCCATCGAGAACGCCGTGACGACTTTCCCTATCGAGAACGATGAGATCAAGGGAAGGATCATCGGACGTGAAGGACGTAACATCCGTGCCCTTGAGGCCGCCACCGGTGTCGAAATTGTTGTGGACGACACTCCGGACGCGATTCTTCTTTCAGCCTTTGATCCGGTGCGCAGAGAGGTGGCGAGACTTGCCCTGCATCAGCTGGTCGTTGACGGACGAATCCACCCGGCACGTATCGAGGAGGTTGTTACCAAGGTTCAGAAACAGCTTGAGGACGAGATACTTGAGACAGGTAAGAGAACCTGCATTGACCTCGGTATCCACGGACTGAACATCGAGCTGGTGAAACTGATCGGCCGAATGAAATACCGTTCATCCTACGGCCAGAATCTGCTTCAGCACTCCCGTGAGGTCGCCAACATCTGCGCCATTATGGCCGCTGAGCTCGGTCTGAATCCGAAGCTCGCCAAGAGGGCCGGCCTCCTGCACGACATCGGTAAGGTCTCCGAGGAGGAGCCGGAGCTTCCACACGCATTGCTTGGTATGAAACTGGCCGAGCAGTATAAGGAGAAGCCAGAGATCTGCAACGCCATCGGAGCCCACCACGAGGAGATTGAGATGACATCCATCATCTCTCCTATCGTGATGATCGGTGACGCAATTTCCGGTGCCCGCCCTGGAGCCCGTCGTGAGGTTATCGAGTCTTACATCAAGAGACTCAAGGGAATGGAAGACCTTGCCGCCGCTTATCCGGGAGTCACCAAGAGCTACGCCATCCAGGCCGGCCGTGAGCTCCGTGTTATTGTCGGCGCCGAGGAGGTCAGCGATGATCAGGCCGGAAGACTCTCCGCTGACATCGCCCAGAAGATCCAGGAAGAGATGACATATCCAGGACAGGTCAAGATCACAGTGATCAGAGAGACCCGTTCTGTGGCCTACGCGAAATAATCTTTGAATATAACGGCAAATGTTTTGACGCTATGACACATACTTTCAAGAAAGCTATGGCGTTGGTGGCTGCGCTCCTTATCGGGAGTGTGGCCACTTTCGCGCAAGCCCCTGAGGCGACCGCCAAGTGGTCTGTCTCAAGCAAGGCTGTTTCCGACAATGTTTTCGAACTGACTTTCAAGGCCAACATTGAGGATGGATGGCATATCTACACCATTGATAACGCCTACAATCCGATTGTCATCGACTTCGCTGACAGCCCTGAATATTCATTGGAAGGAACTCTGAATCAGGTCACCCAACCGACCGGACTCAAAGGAGAGAAAGTGTTCTTTGACTCTGTGAAACTCACCCAGTTGGTTAAACTGACCGGAAGTGAGGCGACAGTGACAGGAGAGGTTTCCTGGAGTGGTTGCAATGACCAGTTTTGCGCCGCTCCGGAGACGTGGGAGTTCTCTGTCCCGCTTGCTGCGGATGCATCAGTGGCAACGAATATGGCCGCAAACGTGGACGACTCTGCCGCGACCATCGCTTCAGATGATGCCAAGGACTCTGGATCCCTTTGGGCTCTGATCATCGAGGCCATCCTCTGGGGATTCGCAATGCTGATGACACCGTGCGTGTTCCCGATGGTGCCGATGACGGTGTCCTTCTTTATGAAACAGTCCACGACCGCTGCGGAAGGCCGTTTCAAGGCTTTCATCTATGGTCTGTTCATCGTGCTTCTCTACACGGTTCCTATCAGTGTCATCATCGGCTTGACCTGGATCATCGGAGGCAACACGGTCACCGCCGACATATTCAACTGGCTAGCGACACACTGGCTGCCGAACCTCATATTCTTCATCGTGTTTATGATTTTCGCTGTCTCCTTCTTCGGTGCCTTCGAGATCGAGCTGCCGTCCAGCCTTGCCAACAAGAGTGACGCGAAATCCGGCGGCAAAGGACTCGGCGGCATATTCTTTATGGCTCTGACCCTTGTGCTGGTGTCGTTCTCCTGCACCGGCCCTATTGTAGGTACGGTGCTGATCAAGTCCACGCAAGGCGAGTTCTGGACCCCGATGGTCACTATGCTGGCATTTTCTGTCGCCTTCGCCCTGCCGTTCACGGTTCTGGCGATGTTCCCGTCGCTGCTGAAGAAGATGAAAGGCAAGTCCGGTTCCTGGCTCAACAGTGTCAAGGTCGTGCTCGGTTTCATTGAAGTCGCTCTTGGCTTCAAGTTCTTGAGCGTCGCCGACCAGACCTATCACTGGGGCCTTCTCGACAGGGAAGTCTATTTAGGAATATGGATCGTCACGTTCTCGCTGCTTGGTTTCTATCTTTTAGGCAAGCTGCGTTTCAAGAACGATGATCCGGTTGAGCATATCTCAGTTCCTCGTCTCGGACTGGCGATAGCGGTGTTTACGTTCGTGGTCTATATGATTCCGGGAATGTGGGGCGCGCCGCTGAAGGCTTTGTCAGGTTATCTGCCACCGCTTGAGACACAGGATTTTGTGGTTTACAATTATGCGGACACTCCTGCCGGAACGGTCGCTTCGACAGGTACGGGCGACGGAATGATGCGCGGATCAGTCACTGAGCTTGTCGAAGCGACTGAGAAAATCGGCACTTCGACAAGCTCAGTGACCGGTTCGGCGACCAGTAGCGTCTCCACCTACGGCCAGAAGTACGATCTCAAGATGCCCCTCGGCCTGACCGGCTACTTCACTTTGGAGGAAGGCCTCGCCGCCGCCAAGGCGCAGAACAAACCAGTCTTCGTCGACATCACCGGCCACGGCTGCGTCAACTGCCGCGAGATGGAGCAGCGCGTATGGAGCGATTCGAGAGTCCTGAATATTCTTAGAAATGAATATGTCCTTGTGGCTCTCTATGTGGACGACAAGACCAAACTTGACGAGGCGGAATGGCTGATCACTCCGGAAGGCAAGACACTGAAGGAGATCGGTCGAGTGAACTCCTACATCGCCCGCACACGCTTCGGGGTGAACGCCCAGCCAAATTACGCTCTGCTTGACGCTGATGGCAATCAGATGGTTCCGGTACGTGGCTACAACCTTTCGATAGACGGTTTTATATCCTTTTTGAATACCGGTCTGGAGAAATTCGCGAATAGATAACCTGTCAAATCCAAGAATGAATAATGTCCTGGGAATATCTTGGTTCCCAGGACATTATCGTTATGGTGCCATCGGTCGTGTCTTTGCCAATCACCGAACTTTAAACGTGCCGTTCGTTATTCGGTCAGGCTTTTCGGGAGCGGTGGCATAGCCCCTTGCTGTGTGCAGACGTATGCCGAGACATTGACTGCGGTCTGATGAGCCTCCCTGACGGTCTTGCCTTTGATGAGGGATGAGATGAAAGCCGCCGTGAATGAGTCTCCGGCACCGACTGTGTCAGCGACTTGCACCGTAGGTGTTCCGAGGACCGAGATCCCTTCCTGTGAGAAAACCATACTGCCTTTAGTCCCGCAAGTCAGGATCAACATCCGTAGATTCCCCAAAGCCATCAGCTCATTGCACAATTCATCTTGGGAGCGGCCTCGCAGACTCAGCAAATCCTTCACGATGAGTAGTTCCTCGTCGTTGATTTTAAGGATATTACATTTGCTGAGGGATTCCCGGACAATCTCCTCGCTGTAGAAATTCTGCCTGAGGTTTATGTCGAACACCTTGAGACTGTCCTCGCTGTCAGGCATAGAATCCAGAAACGCGTTGATGCTCCTTCGTGAGTTCTGGCTTCTTTGCGCCAATGATCCGAAGCATACAGCCCGGGTGTGGGAAGCTATCATCCGGATTTCCTCAGTGAACGGGATATTATCCCAGGCCACATTCTCTTTGATGTCGTATTGGGGAACTCCGGCATTGTCCAGTGTCACCTCCACGGTGCCTGTCGGGAAATCCGTCTTCTCAAGTTGATATTCAAGTCTTTTCTGATTGAAAACATTGATGATCTCGTCTCCGAGCTTATCCTTGCCGACCGCACTGATAACCAGTCCGTTCAGCCCGAACCGCGAAACGTGGCAGGCAAAGTTTGCCGGTGCCCCGCCGAGTTTTTTCCCCTCCGGCAGCACATCCCAAAGAACCTCACCTATTCCTACAACATAATTCTCGTTCATATCCTGTCAATATAATCATTTGACCACAAATATATGATTATTTTGCATATAAAGGAATCCCTTGCTCTCCGGAAACGACACATATCGAGACCGTAGTGTGGCACAGTCTTGGTTCGGGTAGGCTGTTCATAAGATTCCGGATGCACATCTCGCCCTTCTTCCAGAAGAAATTCGTCAGTTCCTTTTCTTACGCTGTCAAAGTGTGTGTCGGAGACGTGAATAGTAATGTGCTGTTAATGAAGGTGTTCGTGAATGCTGCCTCTTCAAAATGACCGGCGGCTTTTCGTAACTCACTCTGAATCAATGGGCGTGTTCCCACGTCGTGATATTCAGAGAGTTGCGATTTCTTGCCGGGTGGGTGGCAAAAGATTGGGGAAGGCACTGTCGCCGTTTGGGACTACGATCCCATTGTGGCAGGGCAAGATGTGCTCTGCCGCTAAAACCTATTATCTGAACAGCCGGTCGATGTCCTTGACGGTGTGCGGGAGGGCGAAGACGACCACTCGGTCGTAGGGCTCTATGCGGGTGGATCCGATCGCGATGTAGGATTCGCTGCCTCGGATGAGGCCGCCGATCACGGCGTCTTTCGGGAACGAGATGTCTTTCAGGGTGCCTTTCGTGATGGCACTGTTCGGGGCGACGGTATATTCAAGAACCTCCGCGTCCGTGCCGCTCATATACTTGACCAGGCGGGCCTTGCCGCTTAGGGTGAACTTGAACAGGCGGCCGGCGGTGATCAGTTTCTTGTTGATGACCGAGTCCACGCCCATCTCCTCGGCAAGGTGGATGTACTCGATGTTCTCGACCTCGGCGATGGTCCTGTCAACGCCGAATTTCTTCGCCACCACGCAGGCCAGCACATTGGCCTCGTCGTTGCCGGTCAGGGCCAGAAATGCGTCGTAGTCCTTGATCCCTTCCTCCAGAAGCAGGTCGGAGTTCCTGCCGTCACCGATGACGATGATCACATTGTCCGGCAGCCTTTCCGACAGAATCATTCCACGCTCCTTGTCCCGCTCCAGAATCTTCACGGAACTGATTTTCTGGCTGAGCCTTGCGGCGACCAGCTCGGCGATGTCCGATCCGCCGAGGATCATCACCTTGTCGATCTCTATGTTGCTCTTGCCGAGGAACTTCATCAGGAATGCCATACCTTCGCGGGTGGCTATGATGAAGACCAAGTCATTGAACATAAACTTGGTGTCGTACTTCGGCATAATGGTCTTGCCACCGCGTGAGATAGCGATCACACGGAACTGCAACTCGTCACTTGTCGCTATGGCGGCGAACTCAGCGAGCTTCATGTCCAGAAGAGGGGAGTCCTCCTCCAGTTTGAACACCTCGACCTGAAGCTTTCCACGGGCGAAATCCATCGACTCGGTCGAGGACGAGTGCTTCAGCAGATCGAAGATCTCGTCGGCCGCAAGCCTTTCGGGATAGAACATCAATTCGATGCCCATCTGCTTGAACAGCAGCTTGTTCTCGGCCGAGAGAAAGTCGTTGTCGTCAATTCGGGCTGTAACTTTCTTCGCTCCGAGATTTTTGGCCAGAAGTGCGCTCACGATGTTCACATCCTGTGGCACGAAAGGCACGACGGAGATGAACAGATCAGCGTCCTGCACGTCGGCCTCGCGCATCACCCTCAGCGAGGATGGCGCTCCTTCGATGGCGATCACGTCGGCTATCGAGCTGATGTTGGCAAGCCTCTGCGGATCATCGTCAATGACGGTTATGTCATTGGCCTCAAGACTAAGCATCTTCGCCAGATGCGAACCTACCTCGCCGGCTCCCTGAATGACGATTTTCATATCAACTTTCTTAAATATTCAAAAATTCCGTTCCCCTTGAGCATAGCAAGCGGCACGATCCACTCCGGGAAAAGCGCCGGAACATCAATCCTGCGGTGTGTGTCGGCATATTCCTGAATCGCCTTGACATCTGGCCTGACCTCCAGTCGCCGGAACTCCTTGTGCGCCTCCCAAACCGCCTTGAAGCAGTCTTTCTTGCCTGTCAGCAGATAGACAAGCGCAGAGCAGCCGTCCAAGCACATTCTTAGGAATATGGTGCCTCGGGCGCGTCTGCAAGCCTTGACGGCAGCCTTTTCCGGCGTCAGCTCCCTCACTTCCTGCAATGAATATGTCTTCGCGAGGTTGTTCTGGAGCATCAGCAGATTGTTCCGGTAGTTCAGCTTCAGTTTCCACGGGGAGTCGTTCGGCAGTGTGCCGCCTCCGAGATGCCACACAACCGACTGAGGCACAACGAATATGTTCTTTCCCTCCAACTGAAGTCTCCAGCAGAGATCAATCTCCTCCATATGGGCGAAAAACCTGTCGTCCAGCCCTACCATCTTTGAATATTCCGTCTTGCGGACCATCAGGCACGCTCCTGTGGCCCAGAAGACCTTGGCCGGAGAATCGTACTGGCCGTTGTCCTTCTCAACTCTCTTGAGAACCCTTCCGCGGCAGAACGGATAGCCGAAACGATCCAGAAGGCCGCCGGCCGCACCGGCATATTCAAAACTGTCCTTTTCGTACCAGGAATGGAGTTTCGGGGCGCAGGCTGCGCACTCGGGATGACTGTCCATCCAGTCTGTTAGAGGTTTCAGCCAGTCCTGGGGAACTTCGATGTCAGAGTTTATGAGTACAAAATATTCAAGATCTCTGGCATCCGGCAGCTCGCAGACAGCCTTGAAGGCCCTGTTGTAGCCGCCGGTGAATCCGTAGTTCTTGTCCAGACGGATCTGCCGCACTGTCGGGAACTTCTCGGACAGCATCTCCATCGATCCATCCGTGGAGGCGCTGTCAGCGACAATGATCTCCGCCCCGTCCGTGGCCGAGGCCAGCAGACCGGGCAGGAAACGCTCAAGATATTCCTTTGTGTTCCAGTTCAGTATGACAACCGCCGTGCGCATATTCCTAAATTACTCTTTGTGGCAGTCGCCGTTGCCGTGGCAGCATTCGCCGTCCTTCTTGCCTTCTCCGTGACAGCACTCGCCATCCTTGTGACCCTCGCAGCCGCCTTCGCCCTTGTGGCAGTGGCACTCGTGCTCCTCCTGTGGGAGGAACTCGCCGTGGAGGCCTTCCTTGAGCTCTTTCTCCGTAGCTTCCCTGACGCTGACCACCTTGCCGGTGAAGTTGAGGGTCTTGCCGGCCATCGGGTGGTTGAAGTCCATCACAACGGTGTCTGGCTTGACCTCGTGAACGGTTCCCTGTACGACCTGGCCAGTGTTGCTGAGCATAGGGATGATCTGGCCTACGACGAGAAGATCCTCGCGAACTTTCCCGTCGATCTCAAAAGCGGCCTTAGGCAGCTCGAAGAGACGGCTGGCGTCGAATGTGCCGTAGCCTTCCTCAGGGGTGAGGGTGAACGCGAACTCGTCGCCCGGCTCCTTCCCCTCGACCTCGCTCTCGAATTTAGGAAGAAGCATATGTGTCCCGTGAATGTAGCCAAGCGGACGCTCCTGCGTCGCCTTGTCGGCGAGTTTTCCGTCCACAATCAGTTCGTAGGTCAGCTCGACCACATTGTTTTTTTGTACTTTCATAATGATGTTTTATTGTTAATAAATTTATTTTCTGTTTGTTATGTACTGTTTCTGATTCCGCGTCACGCGCTGAAGTCGACATTTCCGAACGCTAAGGTAGGAATAAGTTTTGACTTACAGAACCTCGCATCGTTTCCGGCGGCCAAAAGATTGTTCCAAAGGGTGAGGAGATTGCCTGTTATGAGCATCTCCCTTACCGGATGGACGATCTTTCCGTCCTTGAAAAGGAAGCCTTCGACTCCGAAGGAGAAGTCGCCGGTGGCTGAGTTGCTGTTGCCGCCGTTGAAGCCGGTGACAAGGATGCCTTCGCCG
>SAMEA104315431__coassemble_733_pt1 | contig 19534 bp, 10 predicted proteins | sample SAMEA104315431__metabat2_low_PE_016 | metagenome-assembled genome bin SAMEA104315431 (sample SAMEA104315431) | gut metagenome | biome: Monkey gut; feature: monkey-associated habitat; material: faeces | place: China | collected 2013 | reverse complement strand
AGATTGACTACGCCGGGCAGTCAGTCAACTTTGGGGTGTTCCTTGACAGACGTGCCGCACTTGATGCCGGGGGCGGAAGATTCGTGTCGTTTCTTCCCGAGTTGAATCAGACAAGCGGATGGGCCGCCGGGAAATATGTATTCGCTCCGGGAGCAGGGGTTTTCTCCGCCAGCGATTACGAGTGGCTGTGGTTCAGCGTGAGCAAGGACTTTAACACTTTAAGGTACGTGTTCAAGGACAAGGGACAGAAAACCTCAAAGGGTAACCACTACATCTGCGGCATCTCCTGCGTGAAGGCGACCTCGACGAGTGCCACCACTTTGGCATCTGGCTATGACGTGATCTATCAGGCCAACTTCAACAGCAGTGACACTGATGGGATGTACTTCAAAAGAAACTAAATATTAATCTCTAATCACAAATTTTATTCACAATGAAATCACACTTGTTAACACTGACCGCAGCGGTTCTCGCGATTTTCGCGTTTTCCTCATGCAAAAAGGATCCCGGCTACGGCGATCCTGCAGTTAAGGTTAATCCGGGTGAGCTGAATTTCAAGGTGGACGGAGGTTCCGAGACAGTGAACCTCACCGCCACGGTCGAATGGACCGTTGAGAACTCGGCGTCCTGGGTTAAGGTTGAACCAATGGCGGGAGATCCTTCCAAGGAACTCCAGCCTGTGAAAGTCACCGTCTCAAAGAACGAGGATGTGGAACGCACCGCCACTGTCACATTCAAGCAGACCGACGGTGCCCTCACCGCGAAACTCACCATCAATCAGGAAGCATATATCCCTGAGGTACAGACCATCGACGTTTCGTCGATGAGCAAGTTGGCGAACATCTACAAATACCAGCGCTTCCAGCTCACCGGAGTTGTGAAGAGCCTCAAGTCCGATGGCTCGTTCAACCTCGTTGACGGCACCGGCTCCGTTCAGGTCGCAGGTCTCAGTGCCTCTGAGGTCGCTTACGGCACCCAGGGAGGCAAGCTTGACAATGTCAAGGAGCGCGGCACAGTCACGATCATCGGTTACTATGAGGGCGGCAAGTTTGTCTATGCCTACCTTGTGAAGTATGAGGAATATTCAGAGCCAAGCCCTGACACGGCCGCTACGAAGGCATTCCCTTACACCGCCGACTACAAAACCGCCGAGAACGGGGTGGTTGTCAACAATGCGATATTCCCTTATGCGTTTGACGCACTTTGGTCTTGGAGCGCCTCGACAGGTTGGAGAGCTTCCGGCTACAAGAACGCCGACTACACAACCGAGGCCACTCTCTACACAGAGAAGATTGACCTGAAGAACGCCGAGAAGCCTATCCTTGTGTTCGATCACATTGTCAGAGATTTCGCCGGCATCGAGCTTGCAAAAGAGCAGACTTCCCTTTGGGTAAGAAAGGATGGAGGCAGTTGGAATCAGATAGCCATCACATTCTCCTATCCTGATGAACTCGGTTCAGAGGTGATGACTTCCGAGGAAATCAAACTTGACTCTTACATTGGTTCTGTAATCCAGATCGCTTTCAAGTATGTCAGCGACGAGAGCAAGAAGGCCGGTACCTGGCAGATCCTCAAGGTCGAGGTAAAGAAGAGCGAGGAGCCAACCCAGCCGGACAACTCATCCGGTACAGAGGACTATGACAAACCGGGTTGGGACTGGAACAAGTAATCCTTAATTGAATACAAGATGAAAAAGACTATAAAAATGCTTTTCGTGGCCGCTCTTGCGATAGCTTCAGCGGCTTGCGCCCGTGAAGAGGTTCTCGATGGCGGGCAGACCAGAGGAGAGCTCAGGACTTTCACCTGCTCCTTTGACGAGGAGACCCAGACAAAGACCGACATCACCAAGCAGGGTAAGACAGTCTGGTCAGAGGGTGACAAGATTTTCGTCACCAACGGAACAGAATCAGACACCCTTACGGTTGACTCCAAGTTCGCCGGTCAGAGATATTTCGAGTTCAGCACCACTCTTGAGGGTAAGATATATGTTGTCTATCCTTGCACCGCCGCCAAAGGAGTCAAGGACGGGAAGTTCACTCTTGAGGTTCCGAGCAACCAAAATGGATTGTTCGGCAGTGCCAATATCGCTTGCGCCGTCGCCGAAGACCGCTATGTGAAGATGAAGAACGTCACGTCAGTCCTTCGCTTCAAGGTTTCAGCCGATGCCGCAGCTGCGGTGAAGGTTGTGTCTATCAACTCTGTGAACAACAAGGTTTCCGGACTTTTCAGTGTTGACATGACATCAGGTTCTCCTGTTGTCAGCACAATCGAGGGTAACACATATTCATCAGATGTCACTGTCGCTGTCGATGGAAACAATGGTAACGCTTTCTATGCCACCGTCATTCCTGGAACTTACACGGCAGGTTTCACTATGACCGCCGTTACACTTGACCTTCACAACGCCAGTGAGAGTAAATCCACGGTTTCCGACAAGGAACTGGCTGTCAATGCCTACTATGATCTCGGAACTATCGGTGATGCTCTTAAGCCACTTGCCGGAGAAGGCACACAGGGTAACCCTTGGCAGATCTCCAGCCTTGCTGACTTCCTTGCTTTCGCTTATTATGTGAACGACGGTAACAATATGAAGGATCAGTATGTGAGACTGATGGAGAACATCAAGAATGTAACCACTCCTGTCGGTTACTACGATGCCTCCATCAATGTCAAGAAGCAGTTCATCGGTGATTTTGACGGTAACGGCAAGACCGTAAGCCTCAACATCAACCAGACAGCCAGAAAATCCTGCGGACTCTTCGGAGCCATCGCCGAGGGCGCCAACATCCACGATGTTACTGTAGAGGGTACTGTCAATTCAACATTTGATGACGCTGCCGGTGTCTGCGGTCTCGTCAATGCGGATAACGGTGCTAAGATCACCAATTGCGTCAACAAGGCTAATGTGACATCAACAAGCAGCTATGTCGGAGGCATCGCCGGTTGGGTGGATTCCAAATCTAACTTCGCTATTGATAATTGCTCAAACGAGGGAAACATCAAGGGTGGCCGTTCTGTAGGAGGTATTTGCGGTTCTGTCAGGACAGGAAACATCACCAATTCAAAGAATTCCGGAGCGGTTGAAGCCACTTTGACCAACAATAATATTTCTGACAAAGGCGTTGATTTAAATGGAGTCGGCGGTATCGTCGGCTTTGCGAATGGTTCTTTTGTAAGCCGTTGCTCCAACTCAGGGACTGTCACTTGTGTCAACAAGGGCGGCGGTATCCTCGGACACGGAAGCTGGTACACTGTCTCCTATTGCTCGAACACTGGTACTGTCTCAAGTAACGGATTCGGAGTCAATGGAGGTATTGTCGGATCCGCATGGGACAATGCAAACATCCTGAATTGCCAGAACGATGGTGAGGTCAATGGCACATTCAAATCTGGTTGGACCGGCGGTATTGTCGGTTCTGCAAGGTCGGCCGGCAAGACAGGAAAAAGAGTCATCGCGATCAAGAATTGTGTGAACAACGGTAAGGTCAATGTCGCCGGTACCGAGGGCAGCACCCAGGGTGTAGGTGGTATTGTAGGCCATACCTGGTCTTTCTCAAATGCGCCGAACAGGGTTGAGATTTACTATTGTACAAATAATGGTGATGTCACTGTGACCGGTAAGGAAGGTGGTTCCGTAGCGCAGTCTGGTATTTATGTAGGTGGTATTGTAGGTCAGTCCTATGATAATAACAATTGGACTGCGATCCCGATTTACGCCTGCCTTAACACTGGTAAAATTCACGGTGGTCAGTTTGTCGGTGGTATTATGGGTTGTTTTGATGGAAGAGGCCCAAAGTCTCGTACTGACATCAATAACTGCGAAAACCGCGGTGAGATCATCACAAATTCAGACAGAGCGGGTGGTATTCAGGGCGGAGGCCGTGTCAACCAGACACAAGGAGGTTGCGGATCTCGTCTTGACAATTGCCTGAATACAGGTGCTGTCAAATATGCGAATGCCGAAACAGCAAAACCTTTAGTAGGAGGAATAGCAGGTGCATTCAGTGGTGGACGTATCTACAATTGCTACACAAGTGGAACCGTTACACCTGTTTCTGGTTCACCTGTAGAGAATGTAGAACTCACTTTAGGTGCAATTGCAGGTAAGTCTTTGAATGCCAACGCTGAATGCTCATATTCATACTATCTTGAAGGTGTGGCTGCGAATGCGATTGGCACGGAGTCAGCCAGAAAGGTTACAGAAGGTACAGTCTGCTCAGCGACCGCTGAAGGTGTCTTGGCTGCTGCGGTTAAGGTTAATAACGTAAGTTGCACCAATGTTGTTGATGCTCTTAACGCTATGTGGCCGACAAACGACTTCTATTATGATTGGACCACTGGACCTAAATACTCTCTTACCGGCAAGGTCAGCATCGGCGACGGCCTTGACCTTGGCAACGGTGGTAAACTTTAATCTTGGAGGATAATACTATGTACAAGAAAATATTGACAATATTCGCTCTCGCCGCTTCGCTTCTCGCCTGCAACAAGGTTGAGAACGAGGTCGTGGCTCCTGAGAACGGTGCGAAGACATTGACGATCACCGCCACTATCGGGGATCCTGACACCCGCCTTTCATATTCAGAGGCGACGGACGGCAGCTACAAGGCAAGATTCAACAACGACGATGTGGTTTGGGCATACTTCGCCAAGGCTGACAATTCGGTAGCCGGTCCGGTGACGAAACTTGCCATCGATCCGAAATCTATCTCTTTTGACGGTAAGACGGCTTGCTTCCGCCAGCCCGCTGTGTCCATCCCTGAAGGCTCCACAAAGATCATCGCTTATCTTGCGAACACCGCCAACACCACGAACTTCGATGGTGGTGACGACATTGTGTCCGACATCAGCTCACAGGCCAACCTCACCGCAGCCCTGAACAATCAGGTCATCTACGGAGCCGTTGACTTCAAGGATCTGACCTCCACTAACCCTGACGCCCTTGCGGCCAGCATTCCTTTCTCCTACAAGACAAGTCTGCTGAAGTTCAGCCTCGCTCTTCCGGAAGGGACCGAGGTTGACCCGAAGGCCGCTGTCTCAGTCAATTTGACAAGCGGTAAGATTCACAATAAACTCCACATCTCCGGTGGCGTTCTCGGCGCCAAGAGTGAGGAGGGCGAGTTGAAGCTCGGCGCTACCATCGCAAACGGCATGGTTTCCGCCGCCGCTGCAGTCTGGGCAGCTGATGACCTGAACTCCAAGATATTCGTGAATGTCGGTGAGGACACGTTCATCGCTGACTTCAAACCGGCTGCTTCCATAGTTGCCGGTAAGGTTTACACTGTTGAGAGAACGCTTGCCAAGGTTTCTATGGCGAGCCAGTGGATTTCTGATGAGGCTGGTTCCGTTGATTTCCCTGACGGAGGCTCCGCCGCCGTTACCGAAGGATTCCTTTCCTACGCCAACGGTAAGATTTCCTGGACGAAGAACGAGACCGGCAAGCCACGTTCCGCAAAACTCATCTTTGCCAATGGTTCCACCTTCGAGGCCGTCCAGATCGGTCCGGATTCTTTCAAGGGGACCTGGTCATTCACTACCAAGACATTCGCTGGTGCCGGATCTTTTGTTCCGAAAACCGATCCTTACACATTCGAATCTGTCACTTTTGGCGCCCCAAGGAACACAGAGGCTCTCAAAGATGTTGACGGCAAGACTTACACGAACAACATCGGTGTGAAAGGACTGTTCTTTGACACGATACTTGATGCTTGCCTGGATGTCGATTATGAGGCTAAGACAGCCCGTATCGGATTCTTCCTTGACACCAGAGATGGTATCGGCCAGTCTGTCAACGGGAAATATGCCACTTATTTCCCTGGACTTGCGACCAAGACTGATACTGCCTGGGGACAGCCTTGGCTTTACACCGAAACAGAACTTGGTGATCCGGACTATGTTTGGATTTGGTTTAAGATTTCTGACGACTTCAACACCATTATGTATCAGAACAGGACAACCAATGATGTAGAGCTTCAGACCTTGACCCAATACTCCAACAGTACAATGAATTTGATCTGCGGCTTCGGTGTTGTTCTTTCCAACACGAATGCGTTCAACCACTCGACCGTCAGCGCCTATGCGAACTTCTTCCAGTGCAACCCTGCTGGTAAGTCAGGCGAGTTCTTCACAAGAAAGTAATCCGTGGCATAACGTGTGTTATCTGACTAAAATTAAGTAGCACACCTCACTTCCGATCCGGGCGGCCCGTTACAGGCCGTCCGGATTTTTGCTTTCACGCAGTTTGCTTTCCCACCCCAACATAAGGCATCGTTCTTTATCCGCAGTATCCATTCGCACCTAAAACCACATCTCGCTGACAATCTGCCATTTGCTATTCCAAGTGTGAATATATTCGCACACTTAGAAGTCGCAGGCCCCGTTGCAGGCCCCTCTGTGGCATATTCACTCTCCCAGGTGCGAATAATCACCAGCTTGCCGCTTCAGGTGTGCGAATATTCTCACACCTGAGAGTCTTAGTCATCATTGCGGGACGGATGTAGCCTCTTTGTACCATTAAGTGTGAAGAATCTCACACTTAAGGCAACGCGATCTCATTGTAGTGCCATCTGTGGCTTCAGCATATTCACTAATCAGCATATTCGCTGATCATAAGAAAAAATATTTCTGTTTCTTAAGACGGATTTTCTGTTTCTTTTCATCTTTTACGTTTTTTGTGCATATTATTGCAGTTCAAATGTTTGTTTAAAATTTGGACATTATGGACAGTTATGAAAAGAGACAGAAGCTCGCTCCGTTCGTCAACCTGCGGAGCGACGTGGGCTTCAAAGCCGTGTTCGCGGACAGGAACAACAAGGACATCCTCATCGGGGTGCTGAACCTTATTCTACCCCCTGAGGCCAGGATCGAGGACATCAAGGAATATTCCGACCGCGAGCAGCAAAGGGATGTCACCTATGGGAAGAAGACGGTGCTGGATTTGGTATGCGTGGACAAGGACGACAGGACGTTCGTCGTGGAGATGCAGGCGGATCCGGAGGACTACTTCTTCGAGAGATGTGTTTACTACGCCTCCGGACTCTATCATCTGGAGTTGTCAGATGGAGAGCGGTATATGGGGTTGCACCCTGTCTACGTGGTGTCGTTCCTTAACTACCGCCTGAGGCACGATGACGAGTCCCTGTGGGACACCGACCACTTCATCTCTTACTGGCAGTTTACCGAAAAACGCACCGGAATGGTTGCGGATCAGACAATTAGTGTTATCTTTGTGGAGATGACGCTGTTCACCAAAGCACCCGAGGAGTGCGTCACGGAGTCCGACAGGCTGTTCTACATATTCAGGAACAGCGGAGGCTTTCAGAAGATCCCTGAGTGGATCGAGGAGAACGGAGGTATCTCCAGAAGACTGGCCGAGGCGTGTGAGGTGGCGGCGTTTGACAAGGTGAAGAAACTTAAATACGAGATTGACAAGATGAACGAGTGGGACATTCAGGCACAGCGGGAATATGCCGTGCGCAAGGGCTTGGAAGAGGGCTTGAAAAAGGGACTTCAGGAAGGCCTGGAGCAAGGACTGGAGCAAGGTCTGGAGCAAGGACTGGAGCAAGGTCTGGAGCAAGGTCTGGAGCAAGGACGCGAGGAGGCAAAACTCTCTATCGCAAGAAAACTTTTCGAGGCAGGAACACCGATTGATGTTATTATCAACTGCACGGGGGTTGACAAAGGAACAATCGCTTCGTTCGCTAGATCTGAGTAGCGCAATACACGGCAATCCGTGAGCCCCGTTGTGGTTCACGGATTGCTTCCTATGATATGGCCTTATACATTTGCGGATGTTACTCCACGCATTTGCGTAGCAGACCGTAACGTTTCTTTATGTCCAGTTTGATTTCTAATGAAGGCGAGTGCCCTTTCTTGCTCATCGCTTTTTCCACTTCCGCAAAGTCCCCGATAGCCATAAGGTCCACGAAACCATTGTCATACATTGTCTTGATCTCAGACATAAGCTCGGTCGCGTCAATCTTGATAAGATCACTTACGATAAGGCCATTGAGCATTGCATCGGTGTAAGTCGCCGAAGGAAAATCCCTGTTGATAGCCGTGAGCAACCTCTCGAACCAAGCGACGACTTCAGGCCTCCTGTCCGGCTCAAAGAATGAGATTTGCACGACAGCGTTGACGACAGTGAATTTCCAGAAATTAGCCAGACCGGTTTCCTTCATAAAATCCATCAGAGCATCGAGTTTGTTTTTCGCCAAGTTATAAATTGTCGGGACGATGATTTCCATTGAACTGTCCGCAATGTGATAGTCCAAAAAGTCATCATTCTGCCTGAGGAGCTCCAGCACGGCGTTCAGACTGGAAGAATCGTTACCTACCTCACCAAGCAGCATTACGCAGTGGCCGATCACACCTGCGAACGGCTTGGATGACATTTCCTCCGGAATACCATCGCAGGACAGACCGATGTTGAATAGAAGAATATTCTCAAGATCCCTTCTTAGGCTGTCGTGAGGCAGCGAAAGGATTTCATCCACCTGAGCGTCTGACAGACACATATTGCCAGGGTCGGAAATGATTTGGAGAAGGGATGGATTCTCCACGTCTAAAACCACCGGATATTGAGGATGTTTGTACGAATATGGCTGGTCCCATCTCATCGCATCCTTGCGCTTTTTCTGAAAATCAGATAGTCTCTGGATGAAATCCTTTCCGAAGAGGTCTTCTTCACCTTCCTCCTCCTCGTCTTCTGGAGCGGCAAACGGGTTGTCTTCAATTATGTAATTGAACTTCGCCCCAAGATTAGTCCTCAATGCCGGAAGATATCGGTCGGCCTCTTTCTGGCTGCCGACAACAAGCAGATGCTTCCCATCCTTTCCATATTCATATTCAATCAATGGAATGGCCTCGGTGTCTTCTTCAAGAATATATTTGGCCAAGGCGAAATCCTTGCAAGGTGCTATCCCGGCCTCATCGGCGAATTCGATCGCGCCATAGATAAGGTTGTGCGCCTCGTTGTAGGAGATTTTCTTCAGATGATATTCCCTACTCATAGTTTGGATAAAATCCTTATAGTCAACATCATCCATTCTCAGCCGATAGAAAGCATCCTTCACTCCAAGGCAGTATTTATCAACAAGATAGACCCCGATGGTTTTCCTGCCACCCTTGTGCAGCCTGGTCACCACAATGTGGCCCAAACCAAATTCATCGTAATCTTCATTGATGAAGCAATCCCCTATCTCCAAGGTTCTTGCCTTCTCTCTTACATACTGTTCCGGAGAAAGGAACGTCTGCTGCTTCGCGGTCTTTTTCTTCTTTGCCATTTTATGAATATTTTCGTAAAGATACGATAATTAGCAGATTTTATGACCAATGAGCCAGCACGATTCCGCAAATTGATGAATATCAAAGGATGGAAATCCACCGATTGAGCGGAAACAAGTTACGAAACGCTGCCCTCTGAATATGACTGGCAGGATTTACGAATATATTCAATAATAGGTGGTTAAGGAATTGCTTGAATTGTTTGAAATATTCGGTAACTTTACGGGGAAAATGAAAAATGGATGGATTATGACTATTCGGAGAATCTTTTTGGGGATGGCGGCGCTGTGCGTGTTTTCGGCCCCGGCGGCCGCGGAAGGGAAACTGATCGATGACGTGAACGTTTTCGTAGGCACGGACGGTTTCGGGAACGTGTACCCGGGGCCACAGGTGCCGTTCGGCGGGATCCAGATCAGCCCGGACTGCGATGACAAGGACTATGACTGCGCGGCGGGGTACAAGTACTCCAAGCCGTTCATCCAGGGATTCAGCCTCACGCATCTGAGCGGAACCGGAATCCCGGACATGGGCGATTTCCTCTTCCTGCCGGGAAACGGTTCGAAGATGGAGCCGTCAACCTACGACCACACCCGGGAATGGGGCGAGCCGGGCTACTACGGAGTGATCCTGAAGGACTACGGAGTCAAGGCCGAGATGACGGCAGCCCGGCGAAGTGGAATATTCAAGTTCACATTCCCGCAGTCGGACAGTTCGTTTGTGATGATCGACCTTGACCACACCCTCAAATGGGATTGCCTCTGGTCCACGGTACGCCTGCTGGACGAGCGCACGATCATCGGCAGCAAGGTCGTCAACGGTTGGAATCCAGGACGTTATGTCTATTTCGTGGCCAGATTCTCAAGGCCGATCGAGGAGTTCAACATATTCCAGGACGGGCAGCCGGTGATCTACAACACCAAACGCTTCCGCAGCTCACTTGAAGCGTGGGGGCAAAAGCTTAAGGCCGTCGCAAGGTTCAAGACCGGAGCCGACGAGAGCATATTCATAGATGTCGCCGTGTCGGCTGTCGGCACAGACGGCGCTCTGAACAACCTCAAGGAGCTGGACGGCAAGGATTTCGCCGCTGTGAGGGCCGAGGCCGAGGATCTCTGGGAAAAGGAACTCGGGAAGTACGAGCTGGATTCCGACGACAAGGCGCTTAGGGAGACGTTCTACACAAGCGTTTACCGCACCGCCCTGCATCCGTTCCTCTTCGAGGACGCTGACGGACGCTTCCGCGAGCACGACGGCACTATCGGGAAGGCCGATGGCTTCACAAATGTCACAACATTCTCGCTTTGGGACACTTACAGGGCGTTTCACCCGCTTCTCAATCTCGTCAACAAGCCGCTTCAGGCTGACATCGCCAACTCGATGCTCGCCCATTTCGACAAGAGCGCCGAGAAGATGCTCCCGATCTGGTCGTTCTACGGCGGCGAGACCTGGTGTATGATCGGCTACCACGCCTGCTCTGTGCTGGCCGATATGATGCTCAAGGGCGTGAAGGGATTCAACTACGAGCGCGCCTTCCAGGCGATGAAAACCACTGCCACGAACCCTCACTACGACTGTATTCCTGAATATACCACCCTCGGCTACGTGCCGTTCGACAAGGAGAAAGAATCTGTCTCAAAGACACTTGAATATGCCTACGACGATTGGTGTATAGCCCAGGCGGCAAAGCTTCTCGGTCACGAGGAGGACTACGAGTTCTTCTTGAACCGTTCGATGAACTACAAGAATCTCATCGACCCGGAGACCGGGTATATGCGCGGAAAGGATTCCAATGGGAACTGGCGCGATCCGTTCGCCCCTATCGCCTACCAGGGTCCTAACTCCGTCCACGGATGGGGTGACATCACGGAGGGATTCACGATGCAGTACACGTGGACAGTGCCGCACGATTTCGGCGGATATGTCGAGAAAGCCGGCCGGAAACTGCTCCAGAGCCGCCTCGACAGCCTCTTCACCATCGAGCTGCCCGAGGATATTCCCGGAGCGCACGACATCTGGGGCCGCATCGGAGGCTACTGGCACGGCAACGAGCCTTGCCACCACGTCACCTACCTGTACGACTGGTTCGGCGAGCCTTGGAAGTGCCAAAAATGGGTGCGCTATGTGGCCGACAATTTCTACGGCAACGAACCCGGCTCTCTGAGCGGCAACGACGACTGCGGCCAGATGTCAGCCTGGTACATATTCAATTGCCTCGGCTTCTATCCTTTCTGCCCTGGGTCTGATGAATATTACATCGGTTCTCCGTGTGTCAAGGGACTGAAAGTCAGGTTATCGGACGGCGGAACGCTGGAGATGACGACTGAAGGTTGGAGCAAGGACGCTGTTTACATCAAAGCCGCCTACCTCAACGGCAAGCGTCTCGACTCCCCTGTCGTCAGATATTCAGACATCAAGGACGGAGCTAAGCTCCACTTCGTAATGTCTCGCAAGCCGGTCAAAGGCTGCTTCAAGAAACCAGCCGCATAGCCAGCCTTGCCTGAACCATTCAAGTTTTTGAATATATCAGCCTCTGAACGGATCAGGTTCAGGGGCATTTTTGTCGTATGACAGAATCTTGGCGTCACCGGAAAGGATATTGTAGCCGTGCTCGGCGAGGCTTAGAAGCTCAAACTCACCGGGATAAACCTCAACGGGGGCGATGAAGCCGACCCTTTGACGGATTCCCTCCACGATATCACGCCCGTATGCGCCACCCCCTGTCAGCAAGATCACATCCACCTTGCCGAAGACATCGGCAGCCTCGGAAGCGATATATTTGGCGATATTCAAGACAAAGGCCTCCATCCAGACTTTCGCCCTGACATCTCCGTCCTCGCCTCTGCGGACAATCTCCTTGAGGTCGTTCGTGCCGAAAAACGCCACGGCTCCACCGTGTCCCATAAGCTTCTTTTTGATCTCCGCTTTGGTATATTCCCCACTGAAGCAGAGGTCAACCAATTGAAAGCCAGGGCAGGAGCCCACCCTTTCCGGAGTGAACGGCCCGTCTCCTCCGACACCATTGTTCGAGTCGATCACCTTCCCGTTCCTGTGAAGCGTCACGGTGATGCCGCCTCCGATGTGAGCCACAATGGCGGTGATGTCATTTTGAATATGTCCGTGCTCCCGGAGGTAACGCCTCACGACAGCCCTGGAGTTGAGTGCGTGGAAAAACGGCCTGCGCTGGAACTCCGGCAGACCTCCCACACGGCATTCCGGCAGCATCTCGTCAGCCATCGGCGGATCAGCTATGTACGCGCGGCAAGGACCGAAAGGCATTTCCACACCTCTTGCCGCATTCTTCTCGGTCACCTCCCTGGCAAGATCATCAGCGATGATCGCACTCAGGTTGCAGGCGTGCCGCCCATACTTGCAGCCACGCAACACCTCCCGCATATCCTCGTTCACCGAATATATTCCCGTGACAACCGGGTAGAAAAGTCCGCCACGCGCCATTATGATGTCAATATCTTGAGCGTGAATTCCTTTCCCACGCATAAATATTCGCACATCATCCCGCCGCAGCGTGTCCTGCTCCATCACATCCTTGAACCCCGCCAAGTCTTCCGCACAATGGGAAAGGTTCTCTTCAAACGCCAGTTCCCCGTCCACAAAGTATCCTATCTTCGTCGAGGTGGACCCTGTGTCAATCGCCAGTATTCTTCCTTTTTGCTCAGCCATCTGCCATTTCGTTTATATACTCAGACAAATTTACCCGAATGCCCGGACACTGCGAAAAAAAAGTGGCAACCACCCCTCCCCATCCGCCAACACCCAAAATTAGTTGCGAAATAATGAATATGTTGGTGAAATCCCGCCACCCACCCCAACGGCCATCAATGCGATGAAGGATCCGGGAGACACTTTGCCCCACCCAAACGGCCTCTCGCTGGATAAATCAAAACATCTTCTTGATCAATTGGTGTATAGTTCCTTAAGTTTTTTGTAAATTTGTAATCTTGCGGGTGCAGGGGATTCTGCGTCTGCTTTTTTGTTTGGAACAATCATAAGACATTGATATGGCGAAAGGTAAGGTACTGGAGGACACTCCGCTGATCAAACAGTTTTTCTCTGTAAAAGCCCAGCATCCGGAGGCGGTGCTGCTTTACAGGGTGGGTGACTTCTACGAGTCCTATTCTGACGACGCAGTGCTGGTCAGCAAGGTCCTGGGCATCGTCCAGACCAAGAAATCCAACGGGGACAAGGGCTACATCGAGATGGCCGGATTCCCGCACCACGCCATAGATGTCTATCTTCCCAAACTTGTCCGGGCAGGCTACAAAGTGGCCGTCTGCGACCAGCTGGAGGATCCGAAATTCGCCAAGAAACTGGTCAAAAGAGGTGTGACAGAATTGGTTACTCCAGGCGTGGCGTTCAACGACCAGCTGCTTGACCAAAAAGAGAACAACTTCCTCGCCGGCCTGGCTTTCGACAAGGATCAGTGCGGAGCCGCCTTCCTGGATGTCTCCACGGGCTCATTTCAGGTGGCTCAAGGATCGCTGGACTACATCGGAACCCTGATCGCCTCTCTGAATCCCAAGGAGATTGTTGTCCAGAGGGGGTACGATAAAGGTGTCAAGGAAAAGTACGGAGACAATCTCTACATCTCCTCGATCGAGGAATGGGCTTTCGTCTATGACGCAGCGGTCGAAAGGCTCAAGAAGCAGTTCAACGTCGAATCGCTCAAGGGATTCGCCGTGGAAGGCTTCCCTCTTGGAATATGCTCGGCCGGAGCGCTGATGGTCTATCTGGAGCAGACGCAGCACACGGGCCTCAAGAACATCTGCTCGATCTCCCGAATCGACGAGGACAAGTTCGTGTGGATGGACAAGTTCACAATGAGGAACCTGGAGATATTCAATTCTTCTGTCGGTGGTGAAGGCGTGTCATTGGTCAGTGTCATTGACAAATGTTCCTCCCCGATGGGAGCAAGGCTTCTGCGAAGCTGGCTGGCGATGCCGATAATGGACATCAAGGAGCTGAACAGCCGCTATGATGTGGTACAGCACTTCCTTGAGGCCGGCGAGGATCTGGACAAGGTTCAGGAATATGTCGGCAACATCGGAGACCTTGAGAGGATCATCTCCAGGGCGGCCACAGGCAGGATCGCCCCTCGCGAGGTGATGCAACTGGGCCGTGGACTCTCGCAGATGGAGCCGATAGCCGCACTCTGCAAAGATCACGGAGTCAAGGCTTTGGACTCTCTCATCAGCAAGATGAAGAACTGTTCGAAGCTGCTTGATCGCATCCTAAAGACGATGACAGCTGAACCCGCAGCGGCGGTTGGCAAAGGCGAGGTCATAGCCTCAGGGGTCGATACCGAACTTGATGAGTTAAGGAATATCTCCTCTGGCGGGAAGGACTACCTTCTGAAACTCCAGCAGGCCGAAGCTGAAAGAACGGGAATATCCTCGCTCAAAATAAGTTACAACAACGTCTTCGGGTACTATATCGAAGTCCGCAACACTTTCAAGGACCTTGTTCCGCCGGAGTGGATCCGCAAGCAGACCCTCGTCAACGCAGAGCGTTACATCACCCAGGAGCTCAAGGAATATGAGGAAAAGATTCTAAGTGCTGAAGACCGCATCTACGCCCTTGAGACAAGGATTTACGGTGAGTTGGTCGCCGAGATCCAGAGGAACATCCCGGCGATCCAGACCAACTGCCGGATCATTGCCCGCCTGGACGTGCTGGCCGGATTCGCCCAGCTGGCCCGTGACAACAACTACAACCGCCCGGAGATGACCAAGGATCTGACACTTGACATCAAGGCCGGCCGCCACCCGGTCATAGAGACACTTATGCCGGCAGGTGAGGAATATGTTCCAAACGACATATTCCTGGACAACAAAAAGCAGCAGATCATCATCCTGACGGGTCCGAATATGGCCGGTAAGTCGGCTTTGCTGAGGCAGACGGCCTTGATCGTGCTGTTGGCCCAGATCGGCTCGTTCGTGCCGGCTGACAGCGCCAGGATCGGGTATTTCGACAAGATATTCACAAGGGTCGGAGCGACTGACAACATCTCCCGTGGCGAGTCCACCTTTATGGTCGAGATGCTGGAGACCTCAATGATCCTTCACAACCTTTCAGAGCGCTCGCTGGTGCTTCTGGACGAGATCGGCCGAGGCACCTCGACCTATGACGGAATGTCAATCGCCCGCGCGATAGTCGAATATATTCACGAATATGGCCGTGGGGCGAAAACGCTCTTCGCCACTCACTACCACGAACTTAACGACCTTGAGGAGATATATTCAAGGGTCCGGAATTTCCACATCGCCGTGAAGGAAGTAGGCTCGCAGGTGATCTTCCTGCGCAAACTCAAGGAAGGCGGGACCGCACACAGTTTCGGTATCCACGTCGCAAGGATGGCCGGGATGCCGAAAGAGGTGATCCTGAGCGCCGAGAACACCTTGAAGGCACTGGAGATGAATGATTCCCAGCACATTGTAAGCGCCAGAAAAGGCGAGATCAAGAAACCTGTGCAGACCAAGGCCGGCACCATTGAGAGCGACGGCAGCCTCCAGCTCTCGTTCTTCCAGCTGGACGACCCTACGCTCGAATCCCTGCGCGACAAACTCGCCGGGGCCGACCTGAACAACATCACCCCGCTCCAAGCCTTCGACCTCCTACGCTCGATGAAGGACGAGCTTGGAATATAAAAAGGATAGTCCATAAGTAATGATTTCTCGGGCGACATTTTCGGCCAAAATCGTTACCCGAAAGGGTTAAGTGAAGCTCTCAGGCTACGAAAAAGCACAAAAATGTTACCCAAGAGGGCATTAATCTCAATTTACCATTGGATTTTCCCAAACTATTTCTACCTTTCGGGAACGAAATTAACAAAACAATAGACAATGAAAAGTAATCTGTTTGTGCAGGCCGCCATCGCGGCCGTGGTGCTCGTTGTTGCGGGATGCGACAAGGAAGCCGAGAAAGTCCAACTCCAAACCCCTATGCCTGAGGCTTCTGTGGAAGCGACATCCGTTGAGTGCACCGTTTCCTGGGCCAACATTGAAAACGCCGTGAATTACTCCTGGAAACTGTACGAGACGGCTGAGCCGACTGTGGCCGTGGCCGAGGACGCCGGCTATGTCGGAGATTTCAAGAAATTCACAGACCTTAAGGAGGACACTGAATATGTCTTCACTATCACGGCCGTGGCCGCTCCGGAGACAAATTACCTCAATTCAGAGGAAGCCAAGGTGACATTCAAGACTGGTGTCATCCCTCGCGCGGAAGCTCCTGTATTCAGGACGAGTGCCGTGACCGATGCAGGTGTATGCGTGACCTGGAGTGTGGTTGACGGCGCGGCATACAAGTACAGAATCGTGGCCAAGGATGATCCGTCCAAGAATCTGAACGGCGATGCGGACAAGACCTTCGAGGATCCGTTCGTCACCCTCGCCGGCTTGACCGCATCCACCTCTTACATCATCTACGTTCAGACAATTCCATCTGCGGAATCCGGTCTCGCAGCCTCAAATGAGGCACCGTTTGAGTTCACCACAGAAGCCACCGCCACCACTCCTTGGGTAGCAGTCGCTTTTGAGTACAGAGTCTTCGCGGAGAAGAACACCCTGATCATCCACAATGTACCTAACAGCCAGGCTGCCAATTACTACACAACGACAGAGACTGTCAATGTGATAGGAGGCGGCTACGACAAAGAAAGCACCTATGCCAACTATGTGGTTTGGGACTATGAAGACCACGTTCCTGGTGTTTATGCAAACACATCCATTCACAAGTTCAATAACAATGGACAGGGCTGGAAAGTTGGAGAAAACCTTTTCTATGCAGCTGTGGGTGAGACGAAGAACGGGGACGTAGCACTGAACTGGTTCTGGCTTGAGATGCCAGAAAATCCAGGAGACGACGTGAAGATCCTTGACTCTCCGAAGAAGTAACCCCGAAAAATGTCCGAGGACAACCCTGCGACAATTTTTAGGGTCATCTCAACAAGTCCAGACACAAAAGGCTGACCGAATCGGTCAGCCTTATTATTTTGCCGTGGAGGATAACGTGCTTGTAATCAGTTAAATACACCTCTATCCTCCTGTCCGAAGCGGGAGGGAGGACAGTGTGGTATCTAATTGATAAAGAATCTAATAGGCTCCACTCCCTTAAGCCTTGACGGACTTGCGGGATTCGATACCGTGAATGACGTTGATCAGGACGCTGCCGAGGATGCCGGCGCAGAGGGAGCCCATCAGGACGGCGACCTTGCCCATATCACGCAAGCGAGCCATCACCTCAGGAGCCTGATCTCCGAAGGAGAGGGTGTCCACAAAGATGGACATCGTGAAGCCGATACCACCAAGACAGGCCACCGCTATCAGCATAGGCCAAGTGGATTTGGCAGGCATCTCGCCCACGTGAAGCTTGACTGCGATGAAGCTGGCGAGGGAGATTCCCAGAGGCTTGCCGAGGACAAGGCCAAGGAATATACCCATACTAACGCTGCCGAGGACCTGATCGAACTGGAATACGTTGAAGTAAGACACGTCCGGAATCTCCACTCCTGCGTTGGCGAGGGCGAAGATCGGCATTATCAGGAAGTTGACCCAAGGGCCGAGAGCGTGCTCAAGACGGTAGCTCATCCCGATGGAGTCTCTGGAGATCGCTGACAACCTCCTCAGGCAATGCCTCTGCGGACCGTTAGGGAATTCGGAGGACGTGGAGGCTATCCCATTATATTCATTAAGTCTGCGGATGTACTGGAGACGCTTGCGGTGGAAGTAGGCCTCGTTGAACCTTGGGGTCATCGGCACGAGGAACGCCATCACGACACCTGACATCGTGGAGTGGATGCCGGCATAGTAGAAAAGCGACCAGATCGCGATGGCCGGAACAAGATAGAACCAGCCTCGTTTCTCCCCCAACTTATTCATCAACAGCACCAAAGCAATCAGAACAAACGCTATGCTCAGAAGTCCGAAGTTGATTGTGCCGCCGTAGAACAAAGCCACTACGAGAATGGCGATGAGGTCATCGGCAATGGCCAGCGCGGTCAGGAAAACCTTCAGCGACACGGGCACACGATCACCCAGAATGGACAGGATGCCGACAGCAAAAGCGATGTCAGTGGCGGTAGGAATACCCCAGCCGGAAGCGGCCGCCGAGCCATGATTGATGGCAGTGAATATCAACGCCGGAGCCACAACTCCGCCGAATGCGGCGATCACCGGCATCATCGCCTTCTTCAGGCTGGAAAGTTCCCCGTTCTTCATCTCGCGCCTGATCTCCAGACCGACCGTGAAGAAGAAGACCGTCATCAGGATGTCGTTGATGAACTTCTCGACCGTCATTCCGTTAGGGAACAAGATGCTCTCCCCTCCCGGACTCTGGAATCTCAACGAGATGTCCGTCTCCAGGAAGTTATGGTAAAACTCTTTGGTGAACGGAAGATTGGCCAGAAGCATCGCCACCACGACACAGCAAAGCAACAAGACTCCCTGCGCCCACGGTAACTGGGAAAACTGCTTCCTTCTATGGTCAAAGTTCCGGATGCCTTTGGTCCAGGTGTAGATAGGAATTAGTCTCATAGTATTACTTTTATGTGATTATTCTCCGTAAAGATACTTATGCTGGGCAGGGGTCAGTGTGTCGATCGTGATCCCCCAGTCCTTCAGCTTTCTGAAAGCCACCTCACGGTCGATGGACTCAGGCACACAGTGAAGCATATCTCCAAGATCCCTTGCGAGAACCATCCTGTTGTCGGCCAGATACTTGGCGCTCAACGCCTGGATCGCGAACGACATATCCATAATCTCCGCAGGATGTCCGTCCCCTGCGGCAAGGTTGACAAGCCTACCCTCGGCTATGATGTAAACCTTGCGGCCGTCAGGGAGATCATATTCCTGAATATTCTGTCTCGCAGGTTTCTCACTGACAGCAAGTTCCTTCAGCTGGGCGACATTCACCTCGCAGTCGAAATGCCCCGCGTTGCAGCAGATCGCACCGTCCTTCATCGCAAGGAAATGCTCCTTGGTGATGACATCGTCGCAGCCAGTGACGGTCACGAATATGTCGCCTTCAGATGCTGCCTGGGCCATGCTCATGACCTGGAAACCATCCATCACGGCCTCCATCGCCTTGATCGGATCAATCTCTGTGACAATTACTTTCGCACCGAGTCCCTTGGCTCTCATAGCCACCCCCTTGCCGCACCAGCCATAGCCCGCAACAACAACATTCTTGCCCGCAACGATAAGGTTTGTGGTGGGGTTGATGCCGTCCCATACGGACT
>SAMEA104315431__coassemble_730_pt1 | contig 19588 bp, 16 predicted proteins | sample SAMEA104315431__metabat2_low_PE_016 | metagenome-assembled genome bin SAMEA104315431 (sample SAMEA104315431) | gut metagenome | biome: Monkey gut; feature: monkey-associated habitat; material: faeces | place: China | collected 2013 | reverse complement strand
GCTTCGAGGCTTCCGCTTCCCGCGGGAGCTTCATTCCTCCAGCACGCACCAGCGGAATGTTTTGTGAATATGGCGGCCATTCTCGGGCAAGTGTTGAAATGAATATATTCCCGAAACAGAAAGAATGAAATCATCTGAAAGATGTGGCTTATTGAAAGAATAATCGTATTTTTACATAAAGATACGACTCAGATGGAAACAGAGCGGGTACAATACTACTACGGGGAACTGAAACGCTACTACCTCAAGACCGACAGCGACTGGACCGACAAGGCCAAATCATTCAGGACGATCGTCCATAAGTTCTATAATGAGCTTACCGGCCAGAACGGACGGTTCTGTGACGCGTTGAAGGAATTCTACAGATGGAATGACCAGAAGGTGACCGGCTCCATTGCCTTCAAACTGAAGGATGAACTCAACAACATCGTACACAACAACATCGAGATTGACAAGAAACGTCTGACGCTGTTTTACGAAGCGACAGTCAGGCTTATCTACATTGCCACCGGTGTCTTTCCGGACGAGGCTACGCTTGATTTCATCGGTTTCAAACCGGTCGGATTGCTGGAAGGTCTGAATGACCAGCAGAAAGATGCCGTCCTCTGTCCGGACAAGGTGGTTTATGTCAGCGCCGGTCCCGGCACAGGGAAGACACGTCTCCTGATAAACAAACTGTTGCGCTACATCAATGTCTCGAACGTGAAGGAAAGAATCATAGCGCTTTCCTTCACGAACACGGCGGCTAACGAGTTGGGCGACAAGTTCCGTAAAAAGATTTTCGAGGCTCAGATCGAAAAGGAGTTCGACTTCTATAACGGCACGATTCACTCGTTCTGTTTCAAGATGCTGAAGTCATATCATCTCGCTCACGGCAAAGAGTTCAACTACATCATCATTGACGACAACGACATCAATGATCTTGCGGACGAGATTCGGGTTCAATTGGAGAACGCTTACACTACGGATGAGATAGCGAAGTGCTTGAGGTCATATCTCAAGACAAGGAATCCGAGCCTTCGGGCGGCTGTGGCGGACATCAAGAAACGGTACAACATCATCTCGATCGAGGATATTCTGAACCGCTTTTTGGAATTTCTGAATGAGGATGGCTCTTTCCGCTTATGGATCCGTCCACAGATCACAACACTTGTCATTGATGAAGCCCAGGATCTGAATGAGATGAATTACATCATATTCACCCGCCTGATGGAGGTCATTCCTGAGATGAAGCTGTTTCTGGTCGGAGATTCGAAGCAGAACATCTTCGGATTCAACGGAGGTTCCTACGAGAATCTCAATCATTTCTTAAGCGAAGTCGGCAGATATTCAGAGAAAACGCTCACCATAACATATCGTTGCCCTCAAGTTGTCGCAGACTATGTCAACACATTCAGTTTTACGGACTGCCCCAATCCCCCTCTTGTGTCCTTCAGCGATGTCCCTGGGTCTGTGAATATCAAGGCGTCGCACAGCCTCAACGAGGAGGCGTCTTTCGTTCTTGACACCATTCGTTCTCAAGGCAGTCTGCGGAAGTCCGCTGTTCTTTGCCGCAATCTCAAATACCTCAGCATATTCATCAGTCTGCTGAACCTTAGCCACATTCCGTACAAGGTGTTCGGCGGAAAGAAGATAGTGAAGCCTCACGTGAAGATATTCAATCACTTTATGCGCATAATTGAGAGTGACAACAAGTACAGCATCAAGCGCATCGGGCAAGCGTTTAGGATTGATACCTCCGGTGAAAATTTCTACAAGTCCTACATTGGAAAGCGGATAAAGGAGATAAAGTCGTACGCCACCAATCCGGAGGTGGGTTTCGCGGACATCGCGACTACCGTGGTGGATCTTATCAACTGCCAAGGCGGTGATAATGAGGCCGCGGACGACTATGAGAAACTGCTCGAAATATCAAAACAATACAGCACCATCGAGGATTATCTTCTCGCATTCGCCACGGACAAGGACACCTTCGGTGATTTCTATCAGAAGGACTATGCTGAATGCATCACGCCAGTGACAGACGACTTTTTGACAGTGTCCACTATTCATTCGTCAAAAGGACTGGAATGGGACAATGTTTTCATTATGGGTATGTCGGACGAGAATTTCCCGAATCCGTACTTTGCCCGTGATCTTGACAAGCAAGGGCAGAGCAAATATTTCAACGACTCCCTGAAATCAATGTATGTCGCAGCCACGAGGACAAAGGGAAACCTGTTTCTGACATATTCAGAGGTAAATTCCTATGGGTATCATCAAACGCCGTCCAGATTCCTTATGACGCTGAATCGCAGCCATTGATTGAACTCCGGGATTCCGATCCACACCATCGCGCTCCTGTTTTCACCGTCGCCGCGAAAATAGGCTTCGCATTTACTTCTTTTCTTTGCATATTCAAAAGAAAAGGTGATGGATATGAAGACAAAATCAAGCACACTTCTCCTCGGCATCAGCGCATTGTTGGCAATTGTATTGGGAATCGCATTATTCGGGCATTACAAGAAAGGCCACTCCGAAGCGGCCTCTTCTGACGCCACAAGTACAACCCTGCCCGGCAAAGTGTACAATCTCATCATACTTGATGAGAGCGGTTCAATGTGTCGGGTCTACAAGCCTACCCTTGACGGTGCGAATGAAACCATACAGACAATAAAATCCAATCAGGCTGCCCACCCGGAGCAAAGGCAGTTTCTAACCTTTGTTTCATTTTCAAGCATAGGATCCGAAAAATTCAGAGTTGCGATAGACAACAAGCCTATCGATGAGGTAAAAGACTTGACAGAGGACGATTATCGTCCCATTGGAGGCACACCTCTTTGGGATGCGATGGGATATTCCCTTACCAAACTTGAAGCCTCCGTCACGGATGAGGACCTTGTCCTTGTCACAATCATAACGGATGGCTATGAGAACTCTTCCCGTGAATATGACGAGGACAGCATAAAGGCTCTGGTAGAAAGGCTTAGCTATAAAGATTGGGCTTTTGCCTACATCGGAGCGAATCAGGATGCGGTCGCTGTCGCAAAGGCAATCGGCATCGACAACGCCCTGAATTTCTCCCCAGATGAAGAAGGCATAAGGGAAATGTGGAAGAGGGAAAGCGCCAGCCGCGAAAGATACTACAGGCTCCGCCGCCAAGGTGCGTCCCGAGACCGCCTGAAGAAAGGGTATTTTGACAAGGAATAGTAATTACTCCTTTTAGAATGTCATTGTCATAGGATGAATTACCTTTACTTATGAATATTAAACTTAATGACTAAATTACGCGAACAAAAAACCAACTCATATGATTAGCAATATCGGATTCAGAAACTTTAGAAAGTTCAAGGACTTCCCGGCGATAGATCTCGGAGGTGTCACAATTCTGGTAGGTGAGAACAATTCTGGAAAGTCAACATTTACGAAAGCCTCGCTGCTACTTGCCAATTTCCTTAAAATGAACCTTTTCTCGAATATACAAAACTCGGAAAAGCAGATAATTGGGGCTTCTGATTATTCTAAGGAGTTCTCATTCAAAGATGAGAGATTCCGCCATATTTATGTGGACACATTCTTTCAGGCCCTTTGCAATAAATCCGACTCCGGCGAAATCGAGTTTAGTTGTTCTTTGGAAGACTTTGATATCACAGTAACCGTGATGGTTCCTAAAGCATTTACGAGAGAACAGGATGAATATGCAAAAATTCTTGACCAATGCCAGAAAGAAGCCGAAAGCAATGGCGAGGACGCTAATTACATTTTCAGCAAATCCGACTTCTCTATCTATTATCCCCAAATCCGTCAAGAACTTCCCAATTACTACAAACAGGAACTTGATGTTGATACCGCAATTGTCAGCAAATTGAAAATCTATGACAACAGCAACGGCTTTTCAATTGAGATTGACTATGACTTATTTGAAACAAGGTGTACGATGGATGGCTTGAACAGGAATGAAAAGGCACGCCTTGATGAACTTATGGTTGCACTTTCAAAGTTAACACCCGAAGACAATGCATACGATTCAGTTACCAAGGAAATCGATGAACTTGAAAGAAAGCGCAATGAAAAGAAAGTTCAATGGAATGGGGCACTAACTATTTATAAAGGTAGTAGTGATTGCATTACTTCATTCATCAAAAGCATCGCCAAAGGATCGTTTATGCGAATCTCTCGGAAGTTGACCGCTGAAGAAAAACTACAGTATTCTTATGCCGGTTTAGATTCAATGAATCGTCTGACCAATCTACTCAATCATAACAAAGAAGAGTACATATATGCACACAGTGTACATCAACTTTCTTCGTATCATTTTGAAAATGGATCACAAAATGATTATGTAGACAAAACCATCAGCGAATATTTCATCTATAGGACTGACAGACACGATGACAGGGTGCGCAAATGGATGTCGTCATTCGGCATAGGAGATGACTTCAAGATAGAGAAAGATTTAAATGGCTGTCTCACCATTGAAATCTTTGACAAAGACGATGTCCAAAGCCTTTCCGCAAAGGGAATTGGAAGCATTCAGTTGATGATTATGTTTTTCAAACTGTCAATGATAGTAGAGAATGATCCAGAACACACAACTGTCATAATTGAAGAGCCAGAACAGAATCTACATCCAGCGCTACAGAGCAGACTCGCAGAACTATTCCACAGCATTTACTGCGAATATGGCTGTCAATTCATCGTTGAAACCCACTCAGAATATCTTGTACGAAAAAGTCAAGTAATTGTGGCCGAGAATAAGAACTCCAAACAAAACCCGTTCAAAGTCTACTATTTTGTAAAGGATGGACTCCCATACGAAATCAGATATGATCAAGACGGGCAGTTCCTTGATGTATTTGGCACTGGATTTTTCGATACTGCTGAAAATCTTAATTTAGACCTTATCCAAAAACACTATGGCAAGTAATAGCATCTCCCTTTTTATCAGTACTGAATGTCTCTGGAATCACATAAGCAAAGGCACTACGTTTAGCAAAGTCATACTCAATCCTAATCATAAAAAAGACTTCAGCATTTACTGCGATATAACTTATGCAGAAATAAAAGACAGAAACCAAGTACCACAATACAGACAAGATTCATATCGAAGACTCAGGTCGAGTGTCGATATTAATATTAACCCTGGCTCTGAAGTATTCGATAAAATCCGAAAGAAAGAATACAATGTATTCAGAAGTTTCCCTTACTCAATTTTCGTGCTTGATGTAAATAAGGACGAAGCCAATCTGATTAATCAAGAATATGGAGTCACGTGCATTCCTGAAAGTGAAGATCCAATAAGTAGTCTGGTTTTCAGGAAAAGCATAAGGTGTATAAAAGATAGTGGAAACCATTCTTGGAATGACTTTAGCGATCTCACACAAGAAAATAACAGTCTGATATTCATCAATGACAGATATTTGTTAAGTAATAATCATTACTTAGATAAGTTCGGTAAATCGCATCGGTTCGCTGATGGGTATAAGAATCTTTCCGATTATATCGACAGGTGCGTCAATATGAGATCTTGCGGAAAGGTTATCATAATGTTTGAAATCACTGCATCATATGCAAGGAAATGGAGAGGTGACAAAAATGATCACAAGGCAAAGTTCCAATATATCGCCAATGATATCTGTAACGAGATTAAGAGAAAGAGACCTAAAATGACTGTCTGTTGCATAGGATTTGTCAACAATAAAGACTATAAAGACAATATCGATGGATACGAATACACTCACAACAGAATCATAGCATCAAATCGTTTCATAATGACCTTTGATCATAAGATTGCTGCCTTCGACCAATTCAACAAGTCTAATTCTGACCAAGATATTCGCTGTAACTGTGCCTTTTCTGACGGCATCGACAACTCATCTGATCTTCCTCTTTTCAGTATGAACAATTTTTTCCAAAGGATGAACTGCATATTACAAAATCCCGATAATCAAGAAAAGATCTTCGCGTATGAGGTTACCGATAATAATGATGCCGTTCGGTTCATTGATTCAAATAAAGTAATGAATTTATTCGGCACTTCCTCACAATAGATTCCATTTAGGAATTACAACAATGGTTTACTAAAAGAACGAATAATAATGCATTCGAAAATGACATTTTATTTCCAAAAAGCATTATATTTGCATTGTTTTAGAAATATATTGCCGTGGTGAGTTATTTAGAGTTTAGGGAAAAGTTGTTGCCTGAAGGATGTTTTTCCGTTCATCAGGCAAGGGCGTTTTTCCCTTCATTCGACAGGAATAATCTGACCAGATGGGCACGGAAGGGGATGTTGATAAAATTACGGCAGGGATGGTACGCATTTCCAGAGTTGTTGCAGCGTCCTGATTTCTCACGCTATGTGGCCTGCCGCGTCTATCGTCCATCATATATCAGTCTTCACACGGCGTTGAGCATATACGGGATGATTCCTGAGGCTGTCACGAGCATCACGTCAATATCGACATTGAAAACGGCACGATTTGAAAACAAGTTCGGGCAATATTCCTATCAAAATGTCAAGCCTGAACTATTCTTCGGCTATAAGCCTGTGGAGCTTCCAATCAACACGGCCTTGATTAATGCCCCGAAACTGACCTGGCTGTTGGCGCAACCCGAAAAAGCTTTGCTGGATCTGCTCTATCTCTATCCGTTTTACGACAACAACACTGAGTTGGAACAGCTCCGCCTGGATGAAGCATATATGACTGAAGAATTGGATATTGAAAGACTCAAAGAATATCAATATAGAATCAGCAGCAAGGCACTGGACAGCAGAATCAAGAAACTATTAAGAATATACGATTTATGATTGACTTGAATTACATTAACAGTTATTTTCCGTCTCAGATAGCATCAAACGCCGCCTTTCAGAAGCATATTCTCAAGGAATATATTCAACTGATGGTGCTTGACCATCTTGCCACAACGCCATACATCAGCAAACTGGCATTCATTGGTGGCACAAACCTACGCCTCATCAAAGGAATAGACAGGTTCTCGGAAAATCTCGACTTCGACTGCAAGGACCTCACGGAGCAGAAATTTGTTGAAATGACTGACGGCGTGATCACTTTTTTGAGACACAGTGGTCTGAATGTTGAGACTCGTGACAAGGCAAATTCCAAGTTGACCGCTTTCAGAAGGAACATATTCTTTCCTGAATTTCTCTTTGAACTTGGATTGACAGGTCATAGAGAGGAGCGTTTCCTATTGAAGATTGAGGCGCAGAACCAAGGTATCGCATACCCTATTGAGATGCGGCATGTACAGCGATGTGGATTTTTCTTCTCACTACCGGTTCCACCGGATTCCGTATTGCTCGGTATGAAGTTCTCAGCCTTGCTCGCAAGGGCAAAAGGCCGTGACTTCTATGATTGTATGTTTTTGATGCAACAGACCAAGCCTTCGTATGAGTTTCTGAAGGAAAGAGCCGGAATATCAAACACTGATGATTTGAAAAAAGCCATCACGGACAAGTTAGCCACAATTGACCTGAATGTGAAAAAGCGTGATTTCGAGCACCTGCTGTTCAACACACATTCCGCTGACAGGATACTCCTTTTTCCCGAATTCGTAGAAGGCAATTTGTGAACAATACGTCACATCTTAGCGAAATTATCAAGGGGAAGAGGTCAATCACTAAGCCAGTGGCCGACAAGTTAGAAGTAATTCCTGGCATACCATCAATAGAGTGGGTGAACCTTCAGACCAGATTTGATTACGACACACAAAAGAATGAAGAAAGGCAGATAGCAGAACAGGTATGTTCACCAATTTTAACCCACGTTCCCTAAAAGCGGGAATATGACAGAAATACGCTCGTGAATAGATTATTGTCCCTCTAAAAGCGTGATTTACGCAAATTAACGCCTGTTGAGGAGCATCATCAGTTCGTTTAACTTAGGACATTCCACTATTCATATCAGGTAATTAAGTTTATTTGGAAATCTCAAGGTTTGTTAACATATTCGTTAACATACTTGTTGACAAATATGAGAATGGGACAATACATATCAAGCCTTTCGGTAGCAAAAGGGCTCACACCTTCCATCAACAATATTATTGAAGCCGTGTCCACCCTAAACTCCATCCTATCTATGATGTCACGGAAGAGCAAATGAGGAATTTCCTGCTTCTGAAAATCAGGAAGCAGGAATATAAACATTATTACAATATGCTTTCATCCCAAAGTTGGACAGAAGCATCTGGATGGCATATTACCGTGAAAAACTTGTACCTTGGGCTTCGAGTTATTCAGCCAGATATGGCTTCTTTGGGCACAGACACATTGTGTGGCTGAACGGGTTTTGTAAAAGTACTTAATATTCCGCGCTACGGAGATGACACAATATAGCAACTACTTCGTTGCCAAAGAGGCCGCCGCCACGATGGATCGGTTCGCAATAAAGCAAACGGAAGAGGCGCAGATACGCATCGTTGTCTTCCGGATGTTTCTGAATATGACGGATCATCGTATTTGCACAGATATTCCTGATTTTCAAATAATAGGCGTTGGGAATTTCGGAATCATTCGAGCAGCCGAACCACCCGAACTGGGCTTCTGCACGCCAATTCTCCCAGACCTCAAGGAGGTAGCGGGAATATATTCTTGACTCTATGAGAGCCCCGAGGGTGTCCACGCAATCTACCGGCTGTACGTGCGAAAGTTCTATCGCATAGACACACTTGGTGTCGAAATCCATCGGGGCTTTCATCCGCGCCTCTATCTCTCCGACAGGATCTTTGATCTGAACGGCTGCACTGTCAAAATAGGCCCTTGCGTCACGGAAACGCTTTATGTCCGGAACAAACGCCGACTTGTCATAGTAAGCATCCTCATTCGCGAAAGCTTTGCCGATCTTGGCCGTATCTATTGGCATCCCGGAAGCGAAAGCGGCTGATTTATAAGCATCCACCAATTCACCTAAATGTTTGCTCACATCATTGAAATCAGGGGTCTTGTACAGCATATTCAAAAGCGCTGAGGCCGCATCTCTGACACGTTTGTCAGGGAACACCTTCTGCAACACGCTCATTGACGGTCTCATCTCTCCAGTCAACATTGTCGAGCCCGGCGTTTCCACAGCCGTGGTGTCAAAGGAATAGTTATTACGGTCATATCGCACGCGAAGCTCATAAAGCGAAGAGCAGTAATAGAGGAACGCCGTCCTGTCGAACCAATCCTTGACCGAAAGGGCAAAATCATCCTTCCGGACATCCTCATCCAAATCAAGGAATATCTCATCGGCGAACCTGCTCTCCAGAATGTCTAAATCAAGGCTGCATCCACCGCCATCGAGCGAATCAACAGAATAACGGCAGATTTCACTGAGTTTGTCCAAATATTCACTTCCGGTAACCGTGGCCTTTCCGGAATACTTTTGAATGGTGCTGTCAGCAAGGACTGTGTTTGAACCTTCATCCTCAGCCCGTGAGCCGCCCTTCTTCCCTTGGCAGCCCACGGTCAGGATGAGAATAGCCAGCACGATGGCCGACACGTGAATAGTTTTGTTCATATAATGATGTATCTTTTTTGTTTTCATAACATATCCGATATTTTCAACGATGCAAAGTTCCGGAATATAATGCCGGTTTCAAAATCAGTTTTATGAAACAACGGGAATGATGTACGAAATAAGAGCGACCTTCATTTCATACAATATTCATTGATTTTCGTACAAAATCCGTGGCCCGTCCGCCAGCATCCCCCCTTTCGCTCCACAGCTGGTTCCCTTATGCGGCGAGGTGCGGTGACGGCGAGCGGGCATATTCATAAAATATTTATGTATTTTTTGAAAAGATTATTGTTTTTCATAAATTTATTAATATATTTGCAAAAGAAGCGGTGCGGAAAGGAATCCGGCCGCCTAACTAAAAACTAATAGATATGATTACCTGGTGGACATCACTTAGTACGGCAATGCAGGTCCTTTGGGCCATCACGCTCTCGGCATCGCTGATTTTCGTCATTCAGACTGTTATGACATTCCTCGGACTGGGAGACCACGACGCTGATTTCGATCTCGACACTTCGGACGGATCGTTCGACGCGGATCCTTCGATGAATTTGCTGACGTTCCGCAACCTGGTCAACTTCTGCCTGGGATTCGGATGGACGGCGGTGCTGATGCACGAGAAGATTCAGTCCAACGCGTTGCTGATCATCGTCTCCGTAATTGTCGGCATACTTCTGGTCACGGTTGTTATGTGGATATTCAAATGGCTCAGCGGAATGCAGCAGACGGGGAATATCGATGTGCATAAGTCCGCTGTCGGTTGCGAGGGAAAGGTTTACCTCACGATTCCGGGCGAGCGCAAGGGCGAAGGCAAGGTCCAGATCACCATCAACAACGCCGTCAGGGAATATGACGCAGTCACAGACGGGGAGACAATCCCGACCGGCAAGGCCATCAAGGTCACCGAAGTCATCAATGACTACACCCTACTGGTTGAGGAGCTGACTCCGACCATCATCTAACCAACCGAAGCCATTTCTAACCTGACCGAATATATTAAAGGAATATTATAAACCCATTAAAGATTTTGAATATGGAACTATCACTGATCCTCATCGTCGTCGCAGTCATATTCGTGACTTTTTCGGCGATTCTCAAGCGCTACCGCCGCTGCCCTTCCGACAAGGTTATGGTCATCTACGGTAAGACAGGCAAGAACAAGAGCGGATCAATCTCATCCGCGCGATGCATCCACGGTGGTGCGGCGTTCGTCTGGCCTGTGTTCCAGGACTATGCGTTCCTTGACCTCAAGCCGATCTCGATCGAGTGCAACCTTACCAACGCGCTTTCCAAGCAGAACATCCGTGTGGATGTGCCTTGCCGGTTCACGGTTGGTATCTCCACCGAGCCGGACAGTATGACTAACGCAGCCGAGAGGCTTCTCGGACTCTCCATCGACAACATCCAGAACATCGCGACCGACATCCTTTTCGGACAGCTTCGTCTGGTGATCGCCACGATGGACATCGAGGAGATCAACTCCGACCGTGACAAATTCCTCGTTGCCGTCAGCCAGAACGTGGAGGCTGAGCTCCGAAAGATCGGCCTCAAGCTCATCAACGTGAACGTGACCGACATCCGTGACGAGTCCGGCTACATCGAGGCTCTCGGTAAGGAAGCCGCCGCCAAGGCCATCAACGACGCCAAGAAGAGCGTGGCCGAGCAGAACCGCTACGGTGAGATCGGTAAGGCCGAGGCCGACAGGGACAAGGACATCCGTATCGCCGAGACACAGAGAGATACCCGTATCAAGACTGCCGCGGCAAACGCCCTCGCCGTGCAGGGAGAGAACACTTCCAAGATCGACATCGCAAACTCTGACGCCCAGCGCCGCGAGAAGGAGGCCGAGGCCGCGCGTATAGCGGTCGCAGCCGAGAAGGTTCAGGCAGCGAAGGCCCTCCAGGAGGCCTACCAGAGCGAGCGTGACGCCGAGCTTGCCCGTGCCGAGAGGGAGAGGGCTACCCAGCAGGCCAACATCGTCGTTCCTGCCCAGATCGACAAGGAGAAGCTCATCATCGAGGCTGAGGCCGAGGCCGAGAAGGTCCGCAGGCTGGCCAAGGGAGAGGCTGACGCGATATTCGCAAAGATGGACGCTCAGGCCCGTGGTACCCTTGAGATCCTCTCAAAGCAGGCCGACGGTTTCAACGAGATGGTCAAGGCCGCTGCCGGCGATCCTCAGAAGGCTGTGCTTATGCTTATCGCGGACAAACTGCCTGAACTCGTCAAGACTCAGGTCGAGGCTGTCAAGGGCATAAAGATCGACAAGGTGACCGTATGGGACGGCAACGGAGACGGCAAGAACGGCAAGACATCGACCGCGAATTTCATTTCCGGTCTGATGGGCTCAGTACCTCCGCTTCAGGATTTGTTCAATATGGCCGGAATGAATCTGCCCGAATATCTTAAAGGCAAGGAGACCAAGCCGGAGGAGCAGCCTCAGGAAGAAACCGCTGAAGAATAATCATTATGCCAATAGTAGTAAATGTCGATGTGATGCTGGCTCGGCGGAAGATGACTTCCGCCGAACTGGCTGACAAGATCGGGCTTTCGGCGGTCAACCTGTCGATTCTGAAGACCGGAAAGGCCAAGGGTGTCCGATTCAGCACACTCGACGCGCTCTGCAAGGCATTGGAATGTCAGCCTGGAGATTTGCTTGAGTTCAGGGAAAACGCCGAGTGAACACCACTAATCAAATAGTTATCTTTCAAGGAGCGGCCATAAAAAGCCGCTCCTTTTCGTTATATTTGCAGACATATTCATAAAAAGGACACTAAAGACAGATAATATGAAAAGAACATTTCTTATGGCCGCTATGGTGGCGGCGGTTGTCTGCGCAGGGACGGATGCTTCGGCGCAGAGAAAGGCGAAGAAAAGCCAACTGGTCCTTGACGGAACGGTGGTGAATGTCAATCCGTTGGCAAGGACTTCCCCTGTCGAGGAAAAACTGAAGGCCAAGAACACACCGGGCATTGAATATGCTCCCACAAAGACCGTCTACCTTTATCCCAAGGGACAGAACTCCGATCAGGGAATAGTCGAGAACGGGGTGGCCGTAACGCAGGGGCCGCTTGTCTCAAACGGGCTTGAGGGTCCGGAAAAGGCTGGAGGATGGGGATTCATCTCCAATGTGACGGACAGCGCGCGGATTGACATATTCATACCTGAAAAGCCGAATGGACAGATGGTCATCGCTTGTCCCGGTGGCGGGTACAGTGGCATTTCCACTTGGAACGAGGGGTCATACGCAGCGAAATGGCTGAATGACAGAGGAATCGCCTGCGCTGTTCTGAAATACCGCCTTCCCGGCGGGCATCGTGAGGTCCCTCTTCAGGATGTGCAGAACGCCTTCCGTTATTGCAGGCATCACTCCGAGGATTGGGGGATCAAGCAGATCGGGGTGATGGGATTCTCCGCAGGAGGACATCTGGCCAGCACAGCCGAGACGATGTACGTTGACTCAACCACAAGGCCGGACTTCGCCGTGCTCCTCTATCCAGTCATCCTGATGGACGAGAACGCCACACACAAAGGATCGGTGGACAATCTTCTCGGCGGCGAAGCTTCGTGGACCGGCAGGGAGGACAAACCTTTCGGCCAATGGTACAATGGTTTGAATGAATATGACGGACTGAAAAGAATGTACACAACCTATCGTGATGTGACACCGACCACTCCCCCGACATTCATCGGTGTCAGCACCTACGACAAGACCGTCCCGGTAGTAAGCTCAGTGAAATTCTATCAAGCCCTCGTCAGGAACAAGGTTCCGGCGGAGCTTCATATTTACCCGAAAGGTGGTCACGGCTGGGGTTTCACTGATCTGAGCATCGGCCTTGACCCTAAGGTTTGCAAGGACAATCTGGGATCGTGCAGGCCAGAGTTCTCAGCGGCGCTGGAGAGATGGCTCGGTCAGCAGCTTGAGAGCGTGAACGGAAAGAAGGAGTTGCCGAAAGTTGCCCGTGAGCAGTTTACACGCAAACCGGACAAGGTTGTCTATCTGTACCCGGAAGGACAGAATGTCGATAAGGGAATCGAGGGCATAACACTTGGCCCTGGAGAGTCCAACGGCTGCACAAAGCCGGAGGAACTTACCAAGGATATGAATCTGAAATTCACCGGTGACAGCGCAAGGTTTGAGCTTTATCTGGCCAAGAATCCGAATGGCAAGATGGTCATCATCTGCCCGGGCGGAGCCTATTGGTTCACAGCTTACGTGCACGAGGGACAATACGCCGCGGAATGGCTTAACAGTCAGGGCATCAGTGCAGCCGTGCTCAAGTACCGTCTGCCATACGGCCACTGGAACGTGCCGCTGAACGATGTGCAGAACGTGTTCCGTTACTGCCGTCACTACGCTCCGCAGTGGGGTGTCAAGCAGATCGGTGTGATGGGATTCTCAGCTGGTGGACATCTTGCGGCCACAGCCTCCACGCAATACATCGATGCCGAGACCAGACCGGACTTCTCAATCCTTGTCTATCCGGTCATCTCCTCCGAGCCAGGAGTCGGCCACGAAGGAAGCTTCAACAACCTGATCGGAACCGAGAAAGGCTGGTACAACAGAAAGGGCAAGGACTTCGAGACCTGGGATGAGGGCAAGAGGAAGTTTGAAGCACTCAAGGAAAGATATTCATTGGACAAGCAGGTCAGCGCCGACACGCCGAAGACATTCATCATATTCAGTTCCAATGACTATGGTGTCCCGCCGGAGAATGAGGTCCGCTATTTCAACGCACTCGTGAAGAATGGCGTTCCTTGCGAGATGCACGCCTTCCCTGGCGGCGGCCACGGCTACGGCTTCCGCAACGCCAAGTACGGCAACGACCCTATTCAGGAATATAGAAGCGACTTCCTCACCTCGATGGCCCGATTCCTCAAGGAACTTTAGCGACACCGAAAGCACAATAACAAACAAAATAAAGCCATCCTCAAATCGGGGATGGCTCTATTTTTATAGCCGGACGAAAGTCCGGGAATATATTCGTAAAACTACTCAGCTTCGGTGGTCTCACCTGGCATCATCACAACCTCGACGAAGTTGCCGGAGTTGTAGAGTTTGGCGGCGGTGTCACGGATGGACTCCTTGGTCAGGCCACCTATGGCGGCCTCCCACTCCTTGTCGTAGTCGTAGCCGCCGCGGAAGTAGCGGAGCAGGTCTGACAGCCAGTAGGAGTTGTTGATCCGGCTTTCCGGAACATTCTTCTTGAAATGCTCGACTGTCCTTGTAAATTGCTCATCGGTCGGGCCTTCCTTTGCGAGTTTTCTGAATCCGTCCTGTGCAAGGGCTCTTAGTTTCTCGGCCAGGGCCGGCTTGCAGTTGAAGTAAACCTGAAGGAGATATCTTCCGTTAGGGTCCTTGCGGGCATTAGCAACGGTCGATGCACCATAAGTGCCGCCCTCGTCCTCACGGAGAGTGTCGGTGTATATCTGGTCGAGGATGTAGCTGACAGCACTTGCAAGTGTCTGGTCCTTAACGGTGAACGGACGATAGTCGCTATAGACCTGAAGTACGGTGGTCAGCGGAGTCTCCATCTTCTGGTCGAAGACATCTACGACCTTGCCCTTGACGAGCTGTGGCTGGACATCAGCCCACTTGGCGGCCTTCTTACCCTTAGGAAGGGAACCGACATATTTCTCTACCAAAGGTTTGAGTGTGTCAAGATTGACATCACCGACAATCACCATAGTGGCTCCGGCAGCATCGGCGAAGAGTTTGCGGTAGTTCTTCTCGATGGTCTGGAGGTTGGCTTTCTCAAGTTTCTCCATCGAGAGCACCTCGTTTCTCGGGTTGTCATTATAGAGAACCTTGTTGAACCTCTTCTGGAAAGCGAAGTTAGGAGTATTCACGAGATTAGGAAGAATGGCCTTGATCTGTGCAGAGGCGTTGTCATATTCCTCCTGATCAAAGCGAGGATCGGTAAACTCAAGGTAGAGAAGCTGGAATGCGGTTTCCAGATCCTTTACGGAAGAGTTTCCGGAGATGCCGTTGTAAAGATCATCGATGAACGGACTTACGCTGACCATCTTGCCGGAAAGCATCTTGGAAAGTTCCGTTCCTTTGAATTTTGACAGACCCTGTGCGTTCTGGAACACACTGTAGATGCTGCCGTCAAATGAAGGCAGGTCCTCGGTGGCAATCAGACTCTCGCCACCGTTCTTGTAGAGCGAGAACAGGATTTGGTCCTTCTTGTAATCGGTAGGCAGGACAACGACCTTCACTCCATTGGAAAGAGTCCATTCTGTCGCACCATAGAGTGTCGTTTTGGTTTTCTTCACCTTAGCGCCAACCAACGATGAAGGATCCATAAGCGGTTCGCTTGCCTTCTCCTCAGCCGGAGCCTCAATCTCGGATTTCTTCACATCCTCGATCACCTGAAGCAGCTGCTCAGTCGTAGGAGTTGCAATGCCTTCCTTCTCAGGACCGCTATAGATGACAACAAGACTGTTCTCATCAGCGAAAGCCTGTGCCAGAACCTGGTTCATCACCTGTGCGTTAAGCTGTGCAAGAATGGCCTTCACCAATTCAAGCTTGGTGGCAGGCTCCATATACGCATAGTTACCAAAGAAGTTGTTGATCAGAGGGTTGACGAACTCGCTGTTCTTTCTGGTCTCGGCGCTGTTGGCCGCCTTCTCATAAACAGCGATGATCTTGTCCTTGGCCCTGCCTACCTCGGCTTCAGTCAAGCCGTATCTCTTCATTCTTTCAAGCTCGGACACGAAAGCCTTGAATCCGCCAAGAATGTTGTCTTCCTTCAAGGCGACATTGGCATCAGCGCCTTCGATGACCTCGCAAAGTTTCCCGAAACCGAAACTACCGTAGAGGTATGGCGCGTCAGCCTTGGAGGTGATGTCATCAAAACGCTCGCTCATTACGGACTGAACAACGCTTTCTATCAGATCCATCATAAGACCAGCGGAAGTGGAATTGAGAGCCTCGTCCCTTGCCTCGCTTTCCCAAACCATCTCAACGGACGATGAAGTGGTCTCAGGATCAGTGATGACAACCACACGCGGCTCGGTGAACTCCTTGAACTGAATCTTCTCCTTAGCCTTAGGGTTGACGGCGGCAGGAATGTCGGCGAAGATCGACTTTATCTTTCCCTCGACGGCATCCACGTCAATGTCACCCACGACGATGACCGCCTGAAGATCAGGACGGTACCACGTCTGATAGAAGTTCACAAGGCTCTCAGGCTTGAATGTCTCAAGGTTCTCCTTGCTTCCGATCAGGGTACAGGTGGCGTACTTTGTGTCGCCATAGAGGTAAGGAAGAGACTTCTCGAAGGTCCTCCAGCCTGCGTTCCTGCGGGAACGTCTCTCCTCGATGATCACCGGACGCTCCTTGTCGATCTCGGCAGGATCATTCGTCACGAAATGCGAGTAGTCGTGCAGGATCAAAAGGCAGGTGTCCACCACCGATTCCCTTACCAAAGGAATATTATTGAGCATATAGGTGGTCTGATCGATACCTGTGGCGGCGTTGACATTGCCACCGAACGAAGCCCCGATGCTCTGAAGCCAGTTAAGGATGCCCTTCTCCGGGAAGTTCTTGGTACCATTGAAGCACATGTGCTCAAGGAAATGCGCGAGACCGTCCTGGTCAGGTGTCTCCTGAATAGCTCCGACATTGGTGGCGAGATAGAACTCAGCCCTGCCGGCCGGCTTGTCATTGTGTCTGATGTAATAGGTCAGACCGTTCTCCAGCTTGCCGACCTTGACCGCAGGGTCATTCGGCAACTGCTGCATCTGCGCCTGCGCGATGAACGCCGAAGCGGACAGCACAAAGGCTGAGACGAAAATCAAAAATCTTTTCATAATCAACTCTATATTAGGATTATTATTGTTCATCGGAATATTCAAGGACATCCCCGGGCTGGCACTCCAAAGCCCGGCAGATCGCCTCCAACGTGGAAAATCTGACGGCCTTGGCCTTCCCCGTCTTCAGGATGGAAAGGTTCGCCGGAGTGATCCCGACCTTCTCGGCAAGCGCAGCGGAAGACATCTTTCTCTTCGCCAGCATCACATCAACATTGACTATTATAGACATATCATTCAATTTTCAACACAGCAAACTTACATCAAAATATTCGTTATTCCAAATATAATATTCGATTTTCGATAATTAATTATTGAATATATCGGCATCAGTAAAAATTGGGGCAAAAAACGTTATATTTGCAAGGTGAAAAGCAAAATAACTATGTTTGAGGATTTCAAGTTGAAGGTCTTTATGGCCGTGGCCGAAAACGGCAGCTTCACCATCGCGGCGAAGGCTCTTGGCATCACCCAACCAGCCGTGAGTCAGAACATTGCCGAACTTGAAAGGAATATGGGTGCGGAGCTTTTCACCAGAGGCCGAGGTGCGGTGACCCTGACGGCGGCCGGAATCGCTTTCAAGGAATATGCGGAAAAGATCCTCTACTGGTACTCAGCCGCAGGGCAACTGTTCGGTCCATCGGGTAAGCTCACCGCAAACAAACCAGTTAGAATCTCCGCCGATGGCTTCATATCCAGCCACTTCCTACCCGAAGCACTTTCTAAACTTCTGACTTTCAATCCATCCTTGACATTCACAATTCACGGTGAATATTCTGGTGACGATTCAGACATAAGGCTCTACGCCAGAAAGCACGTGATCGAGCCGTCATTCGAGGACATCGGCACATACGTGTTCAGTGTGACAGCCTCGGCCGTCAGTTCCAATCCTGCATATTCAAAAATCACAGAGATGAAAGAACTTCCACGGAATGCCCGACTCGCGGTCCTGGGAACATATTCAGAGATTTTGCCGCTTGACCTGAAAGCCCGCGTGGCGGTCGTGACCGACTCAGCCGAAGCCATCGTGCAACTGGTAACAGGCACGCCCGACCTCATCGGATTACTCCCCCACCAAGTCGCACCCCAGGATCTCATCACACTTCCCATCTCCCTTCCCGGCCTCACCCTTGACATTCATTTTGAAGCCTCCGATCCCTCCAATCCCGTTGCAACAGCCCTGCGCCGCATTCTTTGCGACCTGTATCCGGCTTAAAAGCCAACCGAATATGTTCCTGATCCATTGATTCTATTGAGAGTCTTCCTTACCCTTGATGATCAAGGTTACAAGGTCTTCGACATCCTCGTTTGCAATCTCCAAATCAAATGCCTCAGGATCATACGATTCCCCTTCCTGAAGTCCAAGCCATTCCTCATAAGAGGCCTTCTCTTTCGGATCATCGGTCTTTCCTGACAGAATATCAAGCATTTGCGCATAGCCCCAGACACCCCCGACATCTTCCGGAGGACAGGCTCCTTTGCCTGATGTCACACATATATCCTCGCCCCTGAATGGTTCGTCACTGACCGATGAGACCCTTACATTATGAATCCAGCCATCTCCGAAATCATATTCAAAAGAAATTGTGCTGCCTTTTTGCGGCATAACGTCCTCGACCGTGACGGTCATCTCGTCTATAGATCTGTCACCATAACCAAAATCGAAGCTTGCGTCAATGTTGCCTCTGGACGTATAGAACATTCCGCCTTTGGTGAATTGTGAGAGATGATAACCAGCCCAACCGAATGCGGTGATAAGTATCTTTCCAAGGTTCCCCAACCAAAGGTTTGACGGCACCTTTATCCTCCTGAACACCTTGACAGGACATTGTTCGATGGATGCGTATAAGATATATGTCTTAGATGGCTTGCCTGAGTCCACCAGCCGGTCGGTCTTAGATTTCTTCCTGCCTTTGGAACCTCCGGCTTTTCCCCTCCTTTGGCTGTTCTTAGTGTTTGAAGTGGACGTCTGACCGCTGTTCGCAGTTGAATATGCCGCTGTCTTAGCCTGCATCATTTCGAAGAACGAAACCATAAATGAGATTTCCGCCTCCGAGATTCCCGGGTAATCTTTCTTGATCACCTCTTTGAGTTCGTCACGTTCCTTATCAGTCATTGAAATCGCAGTATTTTCCGCAAGGTAGTCATTTCTTCCGAAATTCAGATGAAATGCCGCCAAAAATCTGCAAGGGTATATTCAAAATTCCGTCCCACTTTACCTACTACGGGTACGGGGTGGAAAAGACTCTTTATTTCGGGATTATGAACTCCCCACC
>SAMEA104315431__coassemble_620_pt1 | contig 24015 bp, 21 predicted proteins | sample SAMEA104315431__metabat2_low_PE_016 | metagenome-assembled genome bin SAMEA104315431 (sample SAMEA104315431) | gut metagenome | biome: Monkey gut; feature: monkey-associated habitat; material: faeces | place: China | collected 2013 | reverse complement strand
CAGAGTGTCATTGTCCAGCATCCAGTCGATCCGTCCTCCGAGAACGGCGAGCGGGGTCTGAAGTTCGTGCGAGGCGTTTCCGATGAATTGTTTCTGCTTCTCGAAGGCCTCGTCCGAGCGTTCGGCCATCCCTGCCGCTGTTTTCTCAAGCTGGGTGAACTCGGAGACATTGGTGGTCACCTTGGGAAGATCGTGCGAATGGCCGGGAGTATAGCTTCCGAGCCAGTCCAGAATCTGGTAAAATGGACGCATACTCTTTTGTAGGACAACCAGCGCGATGATCAGGACCGTCAACAGGAGAATTACGTATAGCGCCAGAATCCACCAAAGAATGGTTTCGGTCAGATCGTCTTTCTCAAAAGTCGGAGTCGAGACGGTCAATTCAAAATATTCACCGTCCTTGTCTTTGAATATGGTCCTGAGAAACCTGGCGGGTTCGCATTCGTCCGTTTCCTTTATGTGGAAGTCGGCGTCGTAGTATTCCATTCCGGAATGTGCGGCAGCGTATGAGGATGTGACCGGCGCGATGCTGAAGTGCTTGTCGGTCATTATATTGGCTTCCGGCAACTCGTGCCCGGACAATTTTTTCGTCATCAATTGCTCGGCATAGACCTCCAGCAGATCATCGGCTTCGTCATTGATCTCGTCTACCATCACGAAGTAGAAGATCATCGCCCAAAGAGCTATGACAGGGAGCAGCGCCATCGCGAGACGCACGGCAATATTATGTATCAGTTTCATCCGTTCTCTTTTTCGACAAGTTTGTAGCCGAACCCATAGACGGATTTTATCTCGACATCCGCGCCAGCCGCCTCAAGTTTTTTCCTGAGATTCTTTACTTGGGAGTAGATGAAGTCGAAGTTGTCCGACAGATAGACCGAATCACCCCACACGGCTTCGGCCAGGGCGGCTTTGTCGATCATATGGCCAGGCCTGAGCAAGAAATAGTGAAGGATGTCATATTCCTTTTTAAGCAGGGCCAGATTCTTGTCTCCCACCTCTGCCGTCCTGCTGTCCGGATTCACCCGCACGTTTCCGAAAGCTATTCCGTTCCGTCCGCTCGCGCCGCTTCTTCTGATAACGCTCTTCACTCTGGCCAGTAGCTCGGCCATATGGAATGGCTTCGGGAGATAGTCGTCCGCTCCTTCCTCTAAACCCAGTACTTTGTCTTCCAAGGAATTACGTGCGGAGATGATGATGACGTTCATCGTCTTTCCCTCGGTCTTGAATGTCCTCAGGAGTTCCAGCCCGCTTCCGTCCGGAAGCATAATGTCCAACAGTATGCAGTCATAGGAGAACAAATTCAACCTGTCCCAGGCCTCGTCATATGTCGCGGCTTCCTCCACGACATATCCCTCTTTCCTGAGCGCTCTGGCTATCAGCCCGCGCAATGATTCCTCGTCCTCTATGAGCAGTATCTTCATAACTTTCCAAAGTATTCCATAATATGCGATTCGCGGATCGTTGTCCGTCTGTCTGGACTATGTCCGCTTTTGTCCCGCTAAATTACAAAGTAATTCTGGAATAAATCTGGAAAGCCGTCGGAATATGCCGGAGCCTCTGAGAACAATCTTGACCGGAAAACCGGTCAGCGTATTCGATGAAGGCTACTCTGCCTTGTCGTTGGAGTTGAGGAGTTCCATCGCGGCTTCGTAGTCGGCCGCGTTGACCTTGACCTCGACAGGATCTACATAGTTCAGTGAGACGTAGGAGGAGTTCTCCCCGAACACTGCGGCAGGGATGCCGTTCTCATTGAGCATACCCGCTGTGATGTGGGCGCTCATCGCGTTGTCAAACTTCGCGACAGTCTTGAGTTCTTCTGCCATAATCTTTGAATATTAAAGGTTTATATCTATGCTTCAATGGCGCGGACAGCACCGATCGAGCATATTCATCTCCCATTTCCGGTGAATGCGGTTGGCGCTACTCTTCGTCCAGCACCCGGAACTTGTACTCCAGTCCGCCGACTATCCGAACCACCTCCTTGGTCAGGCCTTCGACCTCGAATCCGCCGAGCTCGCGGGTCATCGTGATCCGGTCCTCGAACATCTTGAAGAGGGCGCTGAACTTGGAGCGGAGGCGGAACGTCATATTCTCTTCCTCCTCGCTTTCGAGACGGTAGCCGCGCATCTCCATATATTCAATAATCCCGCCACGGAGGTCGGAATATTCACCTTTTAATAAGACTGATCTTTTGATGAATCCGAATCTTGGGTAGAACGCTGAGACGAAGGCGAACAACAAAGCTATCTGCCACAATGACTTATAACCGTCACGGAACATCAGGCTGACATCCGCCTTGACGACTCCGATGAACACAAGCGCCGCCATTATGACCACAAAAAGGATGGTGAAGTAGAAAAAGTATTTGACCGCTCTGATAAAATATTTCATAATAGTCCGATTTTTGCTAACGAAGCAAAGATATGAAATAGTTTTGTTATTTTTGTGTCATTAAACATTAAATCGAAAGACTATGGCAGAAATAGATCCTATCCAGGAGCGCCGTGAGCGCGAAGAGCAGGAAAAGAAGAATGAAAGCCTCAAGAAAGTTATGTGGATTCTTGTGGCGGTGGCGGTGCTGCTCGCCGCGGGACTTGCTTACATTTGGTTCTCGAAGTCCAGCCTTGTCAAGGACCTTAACGCTGAGAAGGACGACCTTACCCAGCAGATGATCGCCTTGAAGGGTGATTATGACAGCCTTTCATCAGACTACGCTTCAATCAACAGCCAGCTGGACTCCTCCAAGGAAGAGGTTAACCAGTTGATAGAGAGGATTCAGAAGACCGAGGCCACGAACCGCCGCAAGATGCGCCAGTACGAGAAGGAGCTCGGAACCCTGCGCAGCATTATGAGGAACTACATCGTGCAGATTGATTCCCTCAACACATTGAACCACAAGTTGACGGCTGATGCCGCCGCCGCGCGTCGCGAGGCCGCCGAGAGCCGCGCCGAGAACGCTGACCTCAAGGGCAAGGTCGAGAACCTTACCGGGCAGGTGGCCAGAGGCTTGAGCGTGGCCGCCTACAACGCTTCCGACAAGGTTACGGACCGCAGCAGCAGGGTGGTAAGGCTTCTCGCTTCACTTAGCCTTGTCGAGAACGATCTGGCGCCGAAGGGACCGGTCAGAGTCTATCTGCGTGTCAAGGATCCGGATGGAATCCTTCTCACCAACAGCACCCAGACCTCATTCTCGTTCAATGGTCAGACAATGGTCGCCTCCGCTTCCCGCGAGGTTGACTACGAGGGCAAGGAGGTTGATCTGAGCATCTACCTCAACGACATTCCTTCCTATCAGTCAGGAATATACACGGTTGAGGCCTACACCTCTCTGGCGTTCCTCGGCAAGACGGAACTCTTGCTCCGATAGCCCGTGATCTACCTTCACGTTCCTTTCTGCGGCAGTTTCTGCACCTACTGCGACTTTTATTCGGAAATATGCCGGAGCACTCAGGTGTTCAATGAATATGCCGATGCCGTCATCGCTGAGATTCGTGACCGCCAGAAAGAACTGGAAATGAATATGTCCGCCCACGATGCGGTCAATACCCTATACATTGGAGGAGGCACCCCATCGGTGCTTCCTCTTGATGTTTTAGCCCGCATCGTCAGTGCGGTCACTGAGCCTGTCGAAGTGACCTCGCCGTTCGAGGAGTTCACCGTAGAAGTAAACCCTGAAGACATAGTGGAAAAGGGAAGTGAATATGTCCGTGGACTTTTGGCCCTTGGTGTGAACAGAATCAGTATGGGCGTCCAGTCCTTCGATGATGGAATCCTCCGTTGGATGAACCGCAGACACGATGCGGCTCGAGCCGTTGAAGCCTTCCGGATTCTTCGCGGGAGTGGAGTCCGGAACATCAGCATCGACCTGATTTTCGGCTTATCCCAACTGACGGACGAGATCTGGAAAGATACGATTGAAAAGGCCTTGGAGCTTGCTCCTGAGCACATCTCGGCCTACCAACTGTCAATAGAGGAGGGGAGTGCCCTTGCCAAGATGGTCGCAGATGGCCGTTACGTTGAGGCCACCGACGAACAATGCCGCCGTCAGTACGACATCCTGTGTCAGAGTTTAAGGCTGGCCGGCTACCACCATTACGAAATCTCCAATTTCGCGAAGCCCGGCTTCGAGGCCGTCCACAACAGCGCCTACTGGCGCAGGGTTCCGTACGTCGGTCTCGGCCCCGGCGCCCACTCCTTGTCTGGCAACGTCCGCTCTTGGAACAGCCAGAAACTTCCGCACCGTCAGCCGGGCGAAGCCTTATCCTGTAATCCGCACTTGCCTACGTGTCAAACCTCAGACAGAAATCCAAGCGGAATGTTGGTCACATATTCAAGAAACTTCGAGACCCTTTCGCCGGAGGACATTCGCGTCGAGAGAATCATGCTCTCCCTTCGCACCGACAAAGGCCTGGAAACCACGGAATTATATTCATTGGCAGATCGCACCGTCATTGACACCCTTTTGAGCGAAGATGCTTTGGAACTCCACGGCACCCGAATCCGCATTCCCGAAGACCGCCTCTTCACCTCCGACGAGATCATCCGCGAACTGATCTAATACTCCGCCCGCCCCTACTTCAGATACCGCTCCCGGATCCAGACATCCAAAAAGAGGTCATAGACCTGATAGACTCCTCGGTTGCAGGTAAGCAATCCTTTGTCAAGCAGCCCTTTGACAGCTGAATTGACTGAACTGGCCGATGTGAGTGAATATTTTCGGACAAAAGATGATGAGGTGATGTTTCGCGCCTTACGCTCTTTTGAAATGGCGAGTAAAACTTGTTTCTGCCTCTCCGGCAACTGATAGATTAAGTCCCCGTAAGTCTCTGAACTGAAGTCGATAACGTATCCTATTGCTTCAGAAAGACTACCCTTGTGGCATTTTTCTCCTTCTTTGGTTCTCATAAAGAGAACATTCATAATCTTCTGAAGGTAGAAGGTTGTTCCGTCAAACTCATCGTACAGTGCGGGAACAACATCTCCATCCAGATGTTTTCCATATTCTTTAAACAGCCCGTCACAGAATTTTGAATATTCCACCTCTTCGATTCGTGGAAGGTTGATGATGGTGGCGCTTTGGTAGAATGGTCTTATGGATGACGTGAACATGGCCCCCATCATCTCTCTTTGCGAGCCTGAGAAAATGAAATTGGCGTTGGTGCAATACTGGACGTATGTCCTTATGGTCGCTTCAACATTCTTTTCGTCATATTTCAGAATCTGCTGGAACTCATCTATAGCCACAAGGCATGGCTTGTCTGAATTCTGAATATACTTGAATATTTCGTCAAGAGTGACAGCCGGATTCTTGATGTCTCCAATCTCAACACTCCAGGAAGGGACACCGGCCGCATCATAGGATATCCCTGCCTTGAGTGAAGTCAGGGCACCGATAAACTTTCCCCACGCTTTCTCTCCTTTCGGCTTTAGCTGTTCAAGAATAGTTTTTCCCATCTTGTCAGCCATTTCAGCCAACGAACTTGTTGAATACACATCTATGATGAAAGTTAGATAGTTATCCCTCACTTCCTTTTGTGCGAAGCAGTGCCGGATAAGGTCAGTTTTACCATAACGTCTCGGGGAGATCAGAGCGATGTTGTTGCCATTGGTCAGCAGTTCCACTACATCCTTCGTCTCTTTGACCCTGTCACAAAAGTATTTGGTTCCGGCATAACCGGTCGTAATGAATGGATTTATCATATTCACAATATCTTACACTGCAAATATAACATTTTATCATTTTATGATAATCATTTTATGATAAAAATTGTGCTTTTGCCGAGAATGATTGGACTCTCACCCGTGTGTGCGGGAACCTTATTATTGCTGTGTGCTGGTATGGCGAGGTTGATGGTGACTATGTGTAGGTGAGTTTTGGGAAGGCGTGACATTTAACTGATTGAGATTCAGGATTATGGTATTCTGCTCTGGTGATGTGGATGATGTCGTTTCTGCTTACTCGGAAATAGAGTTTGGCAAGTCAGACTGGAAACTGCTATTCTTGGCGAGGAGCAAACAGATCCGCAAGATTTACAAGAAAGCCGAGAAAATGAACAACTATTATACTCGTTGTGATACAAAAGAGCACCGCCGTTCTCCGAAACGAGGAACGGGCGGTGCCTTGTTGATGTCGGGATTCTAATGTACCTTGGCGACATTTCGGAGGTGGGGCTCGGGCGACGTTTTCGGGCCAAAATGTCGCTCAAGAGTGTTGCGGAACACCCTTGGGGAACGGAAATGGCCTAAAGTGTTGCCCAAGAGTGCTCGGTGTCCCTAGAGCTCTTGGGTTTCCTCTATGCCCCCTGCAACGCTTTCAGAAAGCGGGCCGACTTAGGGTTGCTCACTTTCATTCCGGCACCAGACCATAAGTGGTCTGGTGCCAGTTCTCTCTTTGTGCCAACAAGCCGGGATTGATCGTATCTGTCCTGATTGTGGGCGCTGGTTTTTAGGAAAGCGTCGGGGCCGGTCGTGTGGGAAAGTGCGTTGCCGAGACCGGTAACAAGGGGTGGTAGCAGGGAGTGGCGAGCGTGGAAGTCGTGCCTCAAGAAGTGGTATCTTCGGGGGTATAACCGAAGAAATTTCTGTTTTTTATCAATTGTATATGTTTTTTTCTATTACCATTCATTTGGAATGCCTAACTTGCGGTCGTGTTCCGGGAGGGATCGCGGGGCATTTTGACAAACAGACACAATTTACTTCAACTATGGAGACTTCAGAGAGAAACGGGGGTGTCAGGCGGAAAGCCGATGACCAAACTGCCATTAACCATAGGACCTTTGGACAGGAGATTGTCGGCCGTGACATAAACGACCGACAGTCCCTTGACCAAAAGATTGTTGCCGGTGACTTAGGTGACCGGATGTCGTTCTACCTGTTGGAGTTGCCGAGGATAATGCGCTACACGGATGAATATGACAGTCCGGTCGCCGCTTGGTGCAGGATATTCAGAAATTTCAGTATATTTGCGAAGTCGAGGTCGGAGAGGGATGCGGAGTTTGACAGGCTTGAGAGGGCGATGCGCGTCAGCGGTCTTGACGACAAGGAGATTGATAACTATTTCAGCGATATGATGACAGAAAAAGAGATGAGTCCGTACATCAAAGGCGCCGAGCAACAGGGCTACCGCAAGGGCTTTAAGGCCGGAGCTGAGCAAGGCATGGCTGAAGGCATTGAAAAGACCATAGAGAAAGTTGCCAAGTCATTGCTGTCATTGGGTGTTCCGGTTGAACAGATCGGAATTGCCACCGGCTTGTCTTCCGAGCGGATTGAGGCCTTGAGATAGGTCAGAATAAAACAGCGGATTTTGCACGTTACCAAAATCCGCTGTTTTATTTTTTTTCTGACCGCAATTCAGCGGTAATATAGTTGATATTCTAATAATTGGTGCACTTCGACACTTCGGCAAACTCAGTGCGCCGCAAGTTCAGTGACCAATTATCATTGGCTACCTTACTGTGAACCCGACGGGTTCGCCGGAGGCGGAGTCGGTGGCTACCCAAAGTTGGAAATCACCGGGCTCGACAATATATTCATTGTTGATGTTCCAGAAGGCGAGGGCGGAGACAGGAAGCGAGAAATCTACGACCTTTGATTCGCCGGCGTTCAACGCAACCCTTTGGAAACCTTTGAGTTCCTTGACGGGACGGGCGATGGAGCCGACGAGGTCACGAACGTAGAGCTGGGCGACCTCCGTGCCGGCATATTCCCCGCTGTTCTTCAGGGTGACTTTGACCTTGATTGTGTCCACTGCGGTATATTCACGGCTGTCGAGAGTCAGGTCGGAATATTCAAAAGTGGTGTAGCTCAGGCCGTAGCCGAACGGGAAGAGCGGGCCGTAGCCGCTGTCGAGGTAGTAGGAGGTGCAGCCGTTGGAGGTTTGGCCGGCTTTGAGAGGAAGGTCCATAAGGAGGGTCTCGGTGCCGGTGTTCGGACGGCCGGTGTTGAGGTGGTTGTAGTACATCGGAGCCTGTCCGACGGTCTTGAGGAAGGTGACAGGAGTCTTTCCGGACGGAACGGCCTTTCCGCTCAGGAGGTCGGCGATCGCCTCGCCACCCATTGTGCCGGGATGGAACGAATAAAGCATCGCGTCACAGTTCTCCAGATTACGGCCGATGGTCAGCGGTCTTCCGGCCATCACTACCACAATGACTTTCTTTCCGGTCTGCCGCATTGCCGCTATCAGCTCGCTCTGAGCACCTTGAAGATTCAGGTCGGACAGGCAGTGCGCCTCGCCTGAGAGGATCGCCTCTTCTCCGGCGAATACCACGATGGCGTCTGCCCTTGACGCGGCGGCCTTTGCCTTAGCGATTCCTGCAATGCTTCTGTCGCGGCTGAAGGCGGTCCCCGGTTCGTAGATCACCTTGTAATCCTTTTTGAGAGCTGCCAGAGGGGTGACGGAATGAGTCTCGTCCCCGTCAAAGGCCCAAGTGCCCATCTGTTCGTAAGGAGCGTCGGCCAGAGGACCGGTCACGAGCAGAGTCTTGGCATCCTTCAAAGGAAGAGCCGCGTTGTCGTTCTTCAGAAGGATGGCTGATTCAATGGCGCTTTGCTTGGCGGCCTCCAGATGTGACGGGGCGTAGAGAACATCTCCTGAGCCTTCCTCCTTGACGTAAGGATTGTCGAACAGCCCGAGGCGGAACTTCAGGCGAAGGATGTCTCTGACAGCGTCATCGATTTGTTTCTCGCTGATTTTCTTTTCTTTGACCAGTTCCTCGATGAAGGATATGTAGCCGTAGGACATCATATCCATCTCTACTCCGGCGTTGACGGCCAGATCGGTGGCGTCCTTTAGATCCTTGGCGAATCCGTGCATAATCATCTCGCCGGAAGAGTTCCAGTCGGTCACGATCATTCCGTCGAATCCCCATTCTCCCCTCAGTACATCCTGAAGCAGCCATTTGTTGCCTGTGGAAGGAACTCCGTCGATGGTGTTGAACGAAGTCATCAGGGTCATCGCACCGGCGTCCACACCTGCCTGGAACGCAGGGAAATAAACATTGCGCAAAGTCCTTTCGGAGAGTTCGACTGTGTTGTAGTCACGGCCTCCTTCGGTCGCCCCGTAGCCTACAAAATGCTTGAGGCAGGCGGCAATGGAGGTTGAATCACCGTTCCCCTGATAGCCACGGACCATAGCGACACCCATCACGGCGTCAAGGTACGGATCCTCTCCCGAACTTTCGGCGATCCTGCCCCAACGCGGATCCCTCGAGATGTCCAGCATCGGCGAAAAAGTCCATCTCACTCCGCAGGAAGCGGCCTCGACGGCTGCCACACGGGCGCCACTCTCAACCAACTCTGGATCAAAAGTGGCCGCAAGTCCAAGCGGAATCGGGAATATGGTCTTGAAGCCGTGGATGACATCCCTGCTGACAAGAATCGGAATTCCCAGCCGGCTTCTTTCGACAGCGGCTTTCTGGACCCTGTTTATCTCAGCCGGATCCACACAGTTGAGGATGGAACCTACCTCGCCTTTCTCGGCGGCCTCGGTCAGCCAGTCTCCGCCGGAAAGCTGGTTCATCTGACCGATCTTCTCGTGCAGGGTCATCCGCGAAAGAAGGTCGTCGATTTTCTTTTCAGTCTCGTCTTTCTCAGAGCAGCCGCAGATCGCCAAGGCGGATGCCGCTGTCATTATCAAGTACTTTAATATTTTCATTTACAGATTCTTGCTTATTATTTCCAATCGTTCTTCGTAAATCTTTTTCAATCTCGCCACGGCTGCGTTGTACGTCATCCTTTCGTCTCCGTTGACAATCACGCCACCGTTCTGCGATGCGTCCTCTGCCGGATCCCACATCTTGAAATTCAGCTCAGCCGAGGTCTGAAGCGTCTTCTCCATCTCATCGATGAAGGCAGGAATTGTCTTCAGCTGCGGAAGCAGTTCATTCCACCGGGACTTGACCGCGGCCTTGAAATCAGGATCATCGAACAGCCTTGCGTACCAGAAGGAATCCCTGTTTACCAGACCGGTTCTGGCACGGGGAGAGACGTTGTATGACAGTGTTCCCCAGTCGAAATCCCAAATCGGTCCGGCGGTCAGCTTCCCGTCCGCACTCTTGTGCAGGAACACGCTTCCCGGGTTACCTAATTCGTGGTTGATCATCACTTCGAAAACTATCCAATAGTCAATGAAGGACTTGACATCCAAATATTTGGCGTAGCCCTCGGAACTGTCCTTGAAGTTATCGCCATAGACCGCCTCGGAAACCGTCCTGACATATTCCTTGATTTCGTTGAGCATCAGGCCGGTGAGGCCATCATCGTAGTCCGGGTACTTTATTCCGAAAGGGATGCCGTCATGCATCTGCACACATTTTCCGGGCGTTTGGATCCATTGGATCTCATTGTCGTAGTGGAAGTCGCATTCCAGAAGGAATCCGTCCTCGCAAGGCACACGGTTGCTGTCCGCACGGATCTGCTCGATCAGCAGGTAGTTTCCGACGTGTTTCCCGTTCATCACGAGTTCGACGCTTTGGCAGTGCGGAGTCCAGTCCAGTGAAGTCATCGAACCAACTTTGTAGGCTATCAGGTTGCGCATCAGCGTCCTGTCCATAAAGTTGGCCAGAAGGATCCACCGTTTGTGCTTCGGTAGACCGAAGATGGATTGCTTCTTGTCAAACTTGATGAGGTAAGGCTTCTTCGCCCACGTCCAGGTCGTGTTCCCGCGTCCCCGGATGGAGCACGGCACCTCGTCCAGATCATCAAATCTGCCCATTCCGTTTATCTTGAATACCGCTTTCAGATAGTCCTCCTTGGACACGACCTCCTTCCCGTCTTCCGTGTCAACGTAAACCACCGGAAGCCCTGTCCGGACCTTTATCCTGCCGTCGAAGTCATTGCTCTTGATTATGAACGGCTTGGAATATACCATCGTGCCCTGCGGCAGCCTCATCGCGAACCGGACGCTCTCCTCACCGTCGCCGCTGACCCCAAGATCAGCGATTGTCACTGAATATGTCCCCTCACTCTCCGTCGGCGAAATCCCTGTAATTCTGAATATGTCAGACTCGCTTCCGTCCTGACGCCTCAGCGACACGGCGCAGTCCGGACTGCCGACATTGTAGTTGAATGAATATCCCGGATCGTCCACCATAAACTCCACGGTGGCGTTGCCGTCGTCATCCATTGTGACAGAGGACTGAACCGGAGTGATGGAGTGGAACTCGGCCACGGACTCCTTACTCTCCTTGCCGCAGGAAAAGACGGTAAGGAGAACAAGGAACATAAGTGAGAGTCTGGACAAGGTCTTCATCTTGCTATTGTTTTTGGAACACTCTCACGTAGTCAATCTCGTAAGTGGCTGGCAGACAGCTTTCATCAACGCCCATCGCTCCGCCCCAGTTGCCGCCCCAGGCCAGATTCAGCTTGAGGTAGAACGGATTGTTGAACGGCCAGGTGTCGTAGTTGCCCTTACCGTCATTCTTGAACGTCAGGTGGACCTCTCCGTCAAAGATGAAGTCCATCTTTTCGGCTGTCCATTCCAGAGCGTAGGTATGGAACTCTGACTGCGCGCCCTTGAGAAGGAACTCGTGGGTTTTCTGAGTGTTCTTAGGATGGTTGTAGGCCGTGCAGTGGATGCTTGAGGAGACATATTCAGGATTGTAGCCAACCTCTTCCATAATGTCGATCTCGCCGTCCGCAGGCCACGAATGATAGTTCTTCGGCATCATCCAGAACGCCGGCCAGGTGCCCTTCCCCTTAGGGAGTTTGAGCCGCGCCTCGAAATAGCCATAGGTCCAGGACTCCTTGGTGTTCATCCTGACAGACTGGACCTTGCCTCCGATCTTCTGGGCCGTGATCTTCAACGTTCCGTCCGACACCTCGGCTATCTTCACGCCGTTGTACATCCCGTCGGCGACATAGTTCTGAAGCTCGTTGTTGCCCCATCCACTGCTTCCGGTCTCGTACCACCATTTGTCGGAATCCGGTGTGGATGAGCCGCTTGTGTTGAACTCGTCCTGCCAGACCAGTTTGTAGCCGGCCGGAATGTTCACTCCGTCCTCCTTGCATTCCTGCTTCACATTCACGGTCTTTCTTGCAGAACCGAAGCGGAAAGTCAGAACGGTCTCACGGGCATCTCTCGTAAAGTTCTCTGTGAGAGAAACCTTAACGGTGGAGTTGCCGGACAGTCCGCCGCTCGGGGAAACCGTGCACCAGTCCGTCGCTCCCGAGGACACGCCCCATTCGCAGTTTGCCGTCACGTTGACAGTCAGTTCAGCGGCCTCGTAGGAAGCGGCCAGTTCTTCCTTGTCGGTGGAGAGCTCCGGAACCACTTCGGGATCATTGGATGATGAACCTCCGCAAGACGAAGATGAAAGGGCTGCCGCCGCCGAAAGCGACAGCAACCCGAACGCTAAATATTGCAATAAACGTTTCATTCAGAAATGAATATATCCGCAAAACTATTTATGCTCCTGCAGGCAGATCTTAGTCAATGTGACTGTCGTTCCGGCTGTGCATCTGCCAAGGTCAATGAAGAGAACGACTTTGTCGTAGTCAACGTCAGGCACGACACTTTCCATCTTGAAGGTAGCCGGTTCGCCTGCCTCGACCGCGAAATCATTGACATAGAACGCCGCGTGATCATTGTCATTGCCTTCCCACGCGAGCTTGAATGTCATCGCAGGGATGTCCTGGTCAGCCTCCACGGTCACGCAGAAGTCGTAGGTCTTGGACGCCGACATCGGGATGTCGGTGTGGAACACGGTCTGGCCCTGCCATTCGTTTCCGCCGATTCCCTCAGGGATGACGACTTTAAGTCCGTTGTTCTCAAGAGTTTCGGTCTCTGGATTCAGTCCGCCTGACCAGTCGGAAGGGGAGTACCAGTAGGTCATACTTACGCTTGCGCTCTTCCAGAAGTTTCCCGGGCCGTCAACGTCGAACACATCCGGTTTCGGCTTGTAGATGTACTGCCAGGAGATTCCGCTGAAGTTCGCCACGATGACGAGCTTGTCCTCTGTGTTCTCGGTGATGACGTAGGTCGGGTTCGTAACTGACTCGTTGTTCGCCACATAACCGATCACGACTCCTTCAGGGAAGGTGAGAACGTCCCCGTTAAGTGTGTAGGTGGATTCCTGAACGGTCCAGTCGATGTCGTAGTCCTCGCTCTGGGTTGTCCCAGGGCCAATCGCGGTGACATCCTTGTTGATGTAGATCTTGCCATCAGCGCCAGGGTTGAAGACGTACTTGCCGTCAGCGTAGAAGGTGATCTCATCATCGTAGAGGCCGAATCCGGCCTTCTCGTTAGGACCGGCCGCCCACCATCCCGCAGGGTTGGATTGGTCAGGACCGCATCCGATGTGTCCGTTGGCATCCGAGTCAAGCACCCAGGTCTTGCTGGTCTTGCCGTAGAGAGGATCGGTGACATCTCCGCCGGCGGATCCTTCCTTGACAAACTCGTAATGCCAAGCGATACCGTCCGGATTGCCTGAGGTCTTGAGGTTGGCCACAAGCTTGAGGCATTTCTTCATATCCGCAGGCTTGCTCTCCAGTACGAGGTAACGGGGATCGTCAAGCTCAGTCTGGTCAGCGACATAGGACATCGGGGTCCCCTTAGGAAGAGTGATGTAGATTTCCTCCACACCGGCGTCGTTCCAATTGCTTTCCACTGAATATGTCGCCGTGGTCTTCTCCCAAGGAACAAGGTAATCCTCTCCGGTCGCATATTCAGACTTGATTCCGGAATTGGCGTTGACGTAAAGCTGGCCGTCACCCGGGTCGTAGATGTAGGAACCGTCAGCTCCGAAGGTGATCTTGTCGTCGTACAAGCTCCAGTCCTTTTTCTCCTCGGCTCCGGCGCTCCACCATTCGGTTCCGGTTCCGCCGAACGGACCGCATCCGAAGTGCCCGGCCACGGTGTGGTTCCATTCCCAGGTCTTGGTGGAGCCGTCGCTGAGCGCCTTGATGTAAGGTGCCGGGTCGAACGGATCACGGTAAGTGTTGTTCAGAGTGAACTCCACCATCTGCGAGCCGACCGAGATTCCGTGGGCGTTGTAGGCCTTGACCTCGACGGTGTGCTTGCCCTCGTCACGGAAACGGAGCAGGAGTCCGTTCCCGGTGTAGGCGTAGTTCTTGCCGGTCACTTTCGAGCCGTTCGCGTTGTCGATCGGATCTGTGGCACCGACAATCCAGACAGGCACGATGCCGTTGTTGTTCATATAGAAGGTGACGTAGTTGGTCTCCTGGTTCACCTCCACCTGCACGTCAAAGTCAGCGGCTTGCGGAAGCTTCGCCTGATCCGGAGTGATGTAGTCCGGCGAGCAGGCTGCCATAAGGGCGGCGGACATCGACAATGCGATATATTTCAATGTTGTCTTCATATTCATTCAAGATTAGTAGTTGTTCTGTACGAGGTTAGGATCCTTGTCAAGCTCGGTCTGAGGGATCGGCCAGTATTTCTTGGACTCGGTCCAGTCGTTCTGGCGGAACTCGTGGTTGGAAGCCTTGAGGACTGACGCGGCCATTCCGGTGCGGACGAGGTCCCAGTAACGCTTGCCTTCTCCGACAAACTCCTTGTGGCGCTCCTGGATGATGTCATCGCGGGTGAGTCCGGTGTCCTGGCATTTCGCGCGGTCACGGATCTCCTTGAGATATTCAGAAGGATCCTGGCCAAGGAGGACTGAGAGCTCGGCGGCGTTGAGGAGGGTCTCGGCGTAGCGGTAAACCCTTTCATTGTTGCCGTGGTTCATATTCGGGTCACCAAGGTAGCCGTGGTTGCCGTTGGCGCGGGCGATGTACTTGAGAAGGAAATAACCGCTGTCTTCCCAGCGTGGGGTGTAGGACGCTCCGGATTCCTCGGCGTATTTCTCGAAGTTGAGGATTCCACCGTCGCGGCGGATGTCGGTCTCATCGTACATATCGTAAGCGGCCTTGCGTACAGTGCCGAATCCCCAGCCTTCAATGAAGTCGGAACTTCCTTTGAGTGAAGGAATTCCGGTCAGGACTGAGAATATGTTGCCACCGGTAGCGATAGGCGCGTCCCAAGAGCGCACGCCACCCTCTGAGATGTAGTTGATTTCCCAGATGGACTCGGCGCACCATTCGCCTGACTCGGTCCAGATTCCGGCGAAGTCATCGACCAGACGGTAGTTGCCGGACTGCTTGATCTCTTTCATAAACCCGAGGGCTTTCTGGTATCTTGACTCATCGTTCTGGTACAGAACCGCCTCTGTGTAAAGCATATAAGCCATCGCAAGGGTCACACGCCCCTCATTGCCGGCTGAAGCCTTCATAGGAAGGACGTTCATCTCGAACACGTTCTCAAGGTTGGTGACGATCTTCTCATAGACTGCATCATGGCCGAGCTGCTCGGTGAAATAAGGGGATTTCAGGTTCTCATCGTAGTAAGGAACATTTCCCCAAAGCTTCCACAGGACGTTGTAATAGAACGCCTTGAGCACGGTGGCCTCTGCCTTGTAGAGAGCCTTGGTCTCATCGCTCATCCCTGGAACATTGTCCACATTCTCCAGAACCACGCAGCAACGGTTGATTCCTGAATATGAGATTGTCCACATCTGGTTGCAGACATCGGTCGAAGTCGCTGTGTAGCATCGCTTCCTTGAGATAGACATCATTCAGTTTGCTCTTGTCTCCAAGAAGCATAGCGATCTCCTTCTGCTTCTCAAGGTTCTCCACGGCCTTGCCGTAATTGAATGGCTGGTACTCATCGAAAAGTTCCCCGTAGATCTTGTACTGTCTCTCCGGTGAGACTCCGCGGGAATGAAGTGAGTTCTCGATGGTTTTGATGCGTACCTCTTTCGCCGCGACATAGGATTCCGCCTCCTCTATCGTTCTGTCCAGCTCATCCAGAAGCTCTTTCTGGGTCTGGGCGGGGACAGCACCTGCCGTCACCAAAAAAATGATGGCGGCAAGCGGAAATCCTACGAGGCGATGAACGGTCATATTCAGTCGTTTTGAATGATAGATCCGGCCACGATGTTGGCCACAAGGGCGCGGAGACGGCCCACGCCTCCCTTGTCCTCAGGGTGGACCCTATGGGTCAGCAGGATGACAGCGGTCTTGCTCTCCGTGTCGATCACGACTGATGTTCCGGTGTAGCCAGTGTGCATAATCGTGGTCTCCGGATTGAAAAGATCCCCGCGGAGGCCGCTGTGCGAACTCTTCTTGTCCCAGCCGAGGGCTCGTCCGACGGAAGGGTCGTTCTGTGACGGAATCGTGGTCATCAGTCTTACCGTGGCAGGACTCAGGATTCTGGTGGATTCCAGGGAGTTACCCTTTTTGTCAACAAGGCAGCCGCCGTTCATGATGGCCGCGCAGATCACGGACAGGTCCTCGGCGTTCGAGAACACTCCGGCGTTGCCGGAATTGCCACCCATAATCATTCTGGCCATCGGGTCGTGAACCTGGGCAACCAACGGTTTCCCGTCCGCTTGAACCTCGGTAGGGGCGCAAAGCCCGGCCAGTTCGGCCGAATTGCTGACTGCCGGGGTGTAGATCAACGGGAAATAGCAGGTGTGCGTCAACCCGAGGACGTCGAAGACATTCCTTTGGGTATATTCATAAAGCTTCTCACCAGTCACTCTTTCTAGGATTCTCTGAAGGGTGACGAAGTTCAGGCAGCTGTACATAAAGTCGGTGCCTGGGCGGAAGTTCCTCTTGACCTGAGTGGCGATGTACCATTCCATCTTCTCAGGATTGTTCCCGCCATATTCCTTGACGAAAGTGTCGGCGTTGATGTACGGTGTCAGACCGGAGGAATGAGACAGAAGGTCGCGGATGGTGATGTCCACCATCTCGCCGCTTTCCGGATTCTTCCACGGCTTGAAATCAGGAATATACCTGTCCACATTGTCGGTGAGGCGGACGTACCCGTTTTCGATCAACTGCATAAAGGCGAGTGTAGTGCCCACGCATTTGCTGACGGAAGCGAGGTCGAAGAGCGTCTCGGTCGTCATCGGCTCCACTGTCGGCACCACGGACTTGTTGCCGTAGGCCTTCAGATAGACTATGTCGTTGCCCCTGACGACAGAGAGCACGGCTCCGGGAATCTCCTTGGCCGTTATCGCGTCATTGACGACTCTATCAACCTGGGCGAGTTTCACGGGATTCATTCCGTGACGCTCCGGAGAATCCAGCCTCAAGGCTCCCTGGGCAAAAACCGGAACCACCAGGACGGCGGCCACGGCGATAGTGATCAACTTCTTCATTTTGAATATATTCGTGTCCGGCAAAAACTTTTGGCCTTAGAATATCAACGTGGCCTTGATCGGGTAATGGTCAGAGACGAAGGCCCTTTCCATATACTGTTTGGTGATGGTCTGGTATTCGGTGCAGCTGCTGAATCCCTTGAACCAGATGTAGTCGATGATTGAGGAGTCGGAGGCTTTGCCCCAGCCGTTGTAGGTGTTGTGGTGGTCAGTCTTCACGGCAACCTCGCGGGCGTTCTGCATAATCTTCTTGAGATCATCGAATTCCGGACGGTCTATCTTCATATTGAAGTCACCGGTAAGGATCATCGGGTAGTTCTCAGGATTGATCTCGGCGATTCTGTCAACAATCAACTGAAGTCCGTTCTTGCGGGCCTCCCAACCGACGTGGTCAAGATGCGTGTTCACATAGTAGAATTTCTTGCCGCTGGCCTTGTCCTTCAGCAGAGCCCAGGTCGCGGAAGCAAGCCGCGTCCCAACCCTTTGACGGAACCTCCGGAGTCTCTGAAAGCCAGAACGTTCCCCATTTGATCAGCTTGATGGTCTTCTTGTTGTAGAAGATGGCCATATGCTCTCCCTTGTGCTTTCCGTCCTCGCGTCCGACTCCTACACCCTTGTAGCCTGGGCAATATTCGCTGAGATATTTGAACTGGAAGTCAAGCGCTTCCTGAAGTCCGAATATGTCCGGTTTCTGATCCATAATCATCATCGCCGATGCCGGATAGCGGTATTGCCAGGAATTGGTTCCGTCATCTGCTTTTCCCACACGGATGTTGTAAGAGATCACTTTGATGTCAGCGGGCTTGTCTTTCTTGGCCGACACGTTGAACGGCAGCGCAAGAAGGGCTGTCATTAGGACGAAAATCACTTTTTTCATAACATTATCTGTTTAATTATTAATTCAAAGACAATATGTGGACTACAAATTTAACAAATTGTGCTAATTTTGCCTTGGGAATGCTAAAAATAAATCGGTGAATATTCCCGCGGACGCACCGTTATATTCACACATCATCAGAAAAACATCGCGGCTATGGCGGAAAAGACTTTTAATGAATATGGCAAAGAGCAGGCGATCGACCTGCTTTTTGAAGGCAGCGGCTACTCTCGTAAGGAAAGAATAACCTTTGAGCCTTCGGCTGGAAGTTCCTTGTGTTCTGCCTCAAGGCTTTTTGTGGAGGGAATGGATTTCGATCTTACATATTTTCCGCTCAAACATCTTGGCTATAAGTGCGTTGTGACCGTGGCCGGGGAGATTTATGCGGCGATGGCGCACCCTCGGCTGCTGTCGGTCCGGCTCGGAGTCTCCGCCAAGCTGGATTTCAGCCACATCAAGGATCTTTGGCTTGGAGTCGTGACGGCCGCCAAGGAGCACGGCTTCTCGGCTGTGGACCTGGATCTGGTTCCGTCGCCGAACGGCTTGACAATCAGTGTTTCAGCCGCAGGAGAAGAGTTCAAACTGACAAAAGGGCGCACGGTTGGGGCAAGAAGTATGGATCTGGTCTGTGTGTCGGGAAGTCTCGGCGCGGCTTTCCTCGGCCAGCAGATTCTGGAACGGGAAAAGCGAGGCTTCGACAAGACCAAGGACGATTCCGTCCAGCCTCAGCTTGAGAAGTACAAAATGCTGATCGGAAGCTATCTCAAGCCGGAACTCAGCGCCTCGACCGTCACCAGGCTGGAGGACGCTCAGATTTATCCTTCCAATGGTTATCTTGTCTCCCACGGGCTTTCGGACGCGGTGAAGAGACTGTCACGGGACTGCGGCCTTGGGGTCAAGATCTACGCTGACAAGATTCCTTTCGAGGGCAACAGCTTCGCCTCAGGCAAGGAACTGGACATTGACCCGATCTCCGCCGCGATGAACGGGGGAGATGATTTCAGGCTATTGTTCACGATTCCGATCCTTTCCGCGGAGAAATTCCGCCGGGACTTTCAGACATTCGACATAATCGGTCACCTCGCCCAGCCGGAAGTGGGCTCCGTGCTTGTCACCCCTGACGGTCTGGAGCATCCTATTCTGGCCCAAGGCTGGAACGAATAGTCAATTTAGTCTGGCCTAAGGAATTACGTCTATGAGATCTATCGGTTTTATATTTTTGATCGCCGCATCCTTGACGGCTTTCGTTTCCTGCGACACCGGGTTGTTCAAGCAGATGGACGGCGCGTTGGACGAGGTGGAGCAAGGACTTGGCTACGTCAACACGTTGGAAACCAAGGATGTGCGCAAGATGGCCGACTGGTTCGACAGGCGTGGTGACGACGGGCAGAAAGGGCGGGCTCTATACTGCCTTGGACGCAACCAGTTCAACGACGGGGATCTCCCGGCGGCGATAGTCACCTACACCAAGGCTCTTGAATATTCAGTCAAGGCGGCGGACACCCTGCGTGTGGCCCGGATTTGCTACGACATGGCGCACACATGCAACGCTTCCGGTAACTCCACGGACGAGATGATGTACCTCGCGCGCTCCGCCGAGGCATTCAAGGTGGCCGGTTTTCAGCGCGAGTCCCAACAGGCGTTGCTGGAGATAGGACAGGCGGAATCCGGACTGGGAAGGTACGGAGCCGCCGAGGACATATTCAAAAGCGTCCTTTTCGATGCCCACGAGATGCGGGACACTCTTCTGGAGGCGCGCTGCCTTGAGTCCTATGCCGCTCTTGCGATGAGTAAGGACACCTTGGATCCGGCGCTTGCGATTGATCTTCTGAGCCGCGCGGCGCGGGATCTCGATTTCCCTCTCTCGTCCTCCGACAAAGGAATCCTGGCCTATGCCTATTCTGTCGCGGGAAAGTCTTCCGAATCCCAACGGTGGCTCTTGGAAGCCCGCTCCACCGCTGAGACCGAGGCTGAAATGGCGGACGTGAATTTCCGTGAGTACCAGATTGCCTCCCGTGGCGGAGATTCCAAAAAGGCTCTCGTATCCCTTGAAAAGGTCATGGAATATGCCAACAGAACCCAGTCGGCCGCTCTTTCCGAGGCTGTGGCCGCAAGCCAGCGGGATTATATTCAAGGACAGGCCGAGGCGGACAGGGAGAGACTTCTGGCCGCGCGTCTGAAACTTTGGGTGTTGGCCCTTGGCGCGTTGCTGGCACTCGCCGCCGTGTCCGCTGTCTATTTTGTACGCAAAGCGGAAGCCCGACGGAAACTTGAGGCGGAACGACTTGAGACGGAGAAGTTTATGAATATCGCTGAAGACCTTCAGGCCCGTCTCTCAAGGCCGGTCGTCAAGGCCGGACTGAAAGACATCGACCGCTTCAACGTCCTTGAACGTCTTTGTGAGCAGTACTATGTCTATGAAGGTACGGACAACTTGCAGCCGAAGGTTCTCAAGGAGGTGAAATCCATCGTCGAAGGTCTGCGCGGTGACAAGAAGACGCAAAGAGGGCTGGAGGCCATGCTGGATCAGACGATGGACAGCGTGATGTCGCGTCTCCGCGCTGAGTTCCCGTCGTGGAAGGAAGATGACTTCCTGCTTTTCTGCTTCACCGCCGCCGGGTTCTCCAGCACGACAATCTCGGCCTTGATGGGCAAGGAAAAAAGTGTCATCTACAACCGTGTCTGGCGTCTGAAAGGCCGCATCTCAGCTTCGGACTCTCCGCAGAAAGAGTTCTTCCTCAGCGCCTTGGAGAAGAAATGATAAATAATGATAAGGCAGCCGTGGAGGTTAACCGACTGATTTCCATTTTCATAAAAGAATGTACTCCTGCCGGTTCTCAGGGGGAGTAAGGTACGTTTATATATTCATTCATAAGAAATTAGCCTCCACGCGGATAAATAATCATCCGGGAAGGTTAGGTAAATCCTGCATTCTGTGTTATATAATATGTAACAAGTCCGGTTTCACAGAATGGAAACAAGAATCAGAAAGTTATATGACCGCTTCCTTGAGGGCAAGGCGACCAAGGAAGAGATAAATGAGATTTATGACAGGATAACCGCCACTCCCGAGGAATTGAAAGAGTTTCGTGAGTACGAAAAGTTCTGGGAGCAGATTCACAAGCCTTCAGAGGAGGTGCTGGCGTCCTTGGCGGATGTCAAGGCCACAATCAAGTCCTATAAGAGACGCCGGGCATGGCGTTTTGTGTCCGCGGTCTCTGCCGCGGCGGTCGTCATTGCCGTGGTGATGTTCAGAATCCACACAGGGGAATCCGATCCGGCGATCCCTGCCGCGGCGGTTCAAGAATATGTCGTGAATGTCCCGGCGGGAGGAAGGACTGACATAGCTTTGCCGGATGGAACCAAGGTGATGCTCAACGCCGGGTCAAGGCTGAGCTACACATCGGAGTTCAACGAAAGAACCAGGGACATCTTCCTTTCTGGAGAGGGTTATTTCGAGGTCGCTCATGACAAGGAGAGGCCTTTTAACGTGAATACGAGCAAATGCACTGTCACGGTCCTGGGAACAAAGTTCGACATCTCCGCCTACGAGCAGGATGGTGAGGCGTTCACGGCGTTGGTGGAAGGTTCAATTCTGTTCAAGACCGGAGAGGAAGAGACTCTCGTGTCACCGGGAGAATTGGTCACGATCGGGGACAAGGGACTCACAAAGGAAGCAGTGGATGTCAGAGACTACTGCGGATGGACCTCCGGGATAATCAAGTACAGCAATATTCCTTTCTCATCACTTCTGAAACGGCTCGAAAGGGAGTATGACACCCACTTGATCCTTGAGGACAAGTCCTTGGGTGACAGGACCATCCGCGTGTCTTTCAGCAAGGATGACTCTGTGGACACGATCCTTAAAGTCCTGTCCGACATCCTTCCTATAAGCATCCGCAAGGGCAATAAAGTCTATTACATAAATCAAAAACAATAACCAGTAACATTCATGAGACACAAACCTATTATCGTCATTCTGGCGCTATGTCTCTTGCTGCCAACGGCGATGAGCGCGCAGAAGGTCACGGGGAACTTTTCCTCTACAACATTAGGAGCCGTCCTGGATGAGGTGGAAGCCCGCACGGGTTATCATTTCATCTTCGACAGCAACGAGATCAACACGACCATTCCGGTGACGGCATCCTTCAAGGACGCTTCGATCACTTCTGTGTTGGACAAGATTCTTGGGCCGACGATGCATTATTCCATCAACGGGAAGTACGTCACAATCTCAAAGGTCCAGAATTCCGTTGTCCGTAAAGAAAACGTGAGATCCGTCAAAGGGACGGTCATCTCATCCTCTGACAACCAGCCGATAGTCGGTGTGGGTGTCTATGTGGCCGGGACGACAACCGGAACGGTGACGGATGTGGACGGAAACTTCGACCTCCGGCTTCCGGACGGAGCCGTGACGGTGACTTTCGAGTGCATCGGCTATGACAGGAAGGAACTGACTGTGGAGGAGTTGTCCAAAATCCGGATCATAACACTGTCCGAAGTCGCCAACACTCTTGACGATGTGGTGGTTGTAGGATTCGGTACGCAGAAGAGAGAGAGTCTTGTGGGAGCCGTTCAGGCTGTGAAGCCAAGTGAGCTGCGTGCGTCCACATCGAACCTTTCCACCTCTTTCGCGGGAAGGATTGCCGGAGTGATCTCCGTACAGTCCACCGGAGAGCCGGGTGTGGCGGACGGAGCTACGTTCTGGATCCGTGGCATATCCACATTCGGAAGCGGGCAATCCCCGTTGTACATCGTTGACGGTGTGGAGGTCACAGCCCAGATGCTCAATAACATAGCGCCTGAGACCATCGAGTCTTTCTCGATCCTTAAAGATGCCACAGCGACTTCTCTCTACGGCTCAAGGGGAGCCAACGGAGTCATGATCATCACGACAAAGAGCGGACGCAACGCCGAGAGGATGTCCATCAATGTAAGGGTCGAGACCGGTACCTCCGAGGCCACCAAAATTCCGAAAGCTGCCGATGCCGTCACCTTCATGAACACATTCAACGAGGCTCTTCAGACCAGAGGAAAGGATGCCTACTACTCCGAGGAGAAAATCACGAACACCATGAACCATGTGAATCCGTACGCCTATCCGGACGTGGACTGGTACAATCTTCTGTTCAAGGACAGGACTTTCAACCAGAACTTCAACATCAACATGACAGGTGGAGGCAAGAAGGTGGATTACTTCATGAATGTGGCTGCCCACAATGAGAACGGAATCCTCCAGAAGCCGGATTTCTCCGATTTCAACACGAACATCAATTCCCAGAAATACATTTTCCAGGCCAACATCAACGCCTTCCTGACATCGACCACGAAAGTGTCCTTGAGAATGAACACCCAGCTTCATTTCCAGCACACTCCTGTGACAAGCACGGAGACGCTGTTCAACTACAGCCTGAGAGCGATGCCATGCGAGTTCGCTCCGGTACTGCCTTCCGAGGAGGATGACACTTTTGTCCGTTTCGGCACAGCCCCTCGCTGGACGACCGGCTACAGCACAAACCCTTATGCCGAACTCTGCAAGGGCTATTCAGACCAATACCGGGGACATTTCACCTCCGCTCTTTCGGTGGATCAGGATCTCAGCTTCATCACCAAGGGACTCCGTGCCTATGGGTTGGCGACATTCTACAACAGGGTGTATTCAGCCGTGAGCCATTCCATGAAGCCATTCCTTTACAGGGTGCACGACTTTAGCGTGGACGAGAACGGCAACTATGTTCTGGACATGATCCAGACGGAGCAGGGCAATACCTACCTTGACACCAAAAGAGCGAATGACGGACTCCGCGAGTTGTCATTCCAGGCCAAGATCGACTACAACAGGACATTCCTCAGGCACACCGTCGGCGCGACTTTCCTCTATCACCAGAAAGAAAGGGTCATGAACATCGCGGCCGCCAATGAATATGCTTCCCTGCCATACCGTGAGCAAGGTCTTGCAGGCAGAATCACCTA
>SAMEA104315431__coassemble_600_pt1 | contig 24680 bp, 19 predicted proteins | sample SAMEA104315431__metabat2_low_PE_016 | metagenome-assembled genome bin SAMEA104315431 (sample SAMEA104315431) | gut metagenome | biome: Monkey gut; feature: monkey-associated habitat; material: faeces | place: China | collected 2013 | reverse complement strand
TTTGGCCGCATCGGATGAAGCTTCCTTTCTCTCACTTGTCACCGCACATTTCACAATGTCCCCGTTCAACGCGCCACGTGTCTTGGACGCCTTGACGAACACATCGTTGTCCGGCTCGCCCTCGATGATCACGAAGACATAGCCGTCCCTTGTCATCTGTACTTTACCGGTTACCTCCTCCAGCACTCTTTTCGTATTCTGCCTGGAACCGAATTTCCTGTCGCGGCTCTTCCTGCCGCCTTTCTCGCCACCTTGGCGATTTCTTCTTTTCTGCATATAAATATATTAATCCCACAAAGATACGAATTTTCCCTGCAAACGATGAGCCCGAAAGGCGGATAATGATTATCTTTGCAACGAAAAGTCTTGATTTTTTGAATATTCAAGGCGCGCGACAATAATTAAAAACACAAGAATATGTCTGATATCAGAAATGACAGCAGAGTCGTTATGACCCTTGACGCCGGCGGCACCAATATGGTCTTCGGCGCGATGAAGGGCGGCGAGTTCTGCTGCGAACCAATTACACTTCCGTCCAATGCTGACAATCTCGACCGCTGTCTCGGCACGATGGTCAAAGGATTCCGCCAGATCGAAGAGGAACTCGGAGAGGAGAAACCTGTCGCGATCAGCTTCTGTTTTCCTGGCCCTGCTGACTACCCAGACGGAATCATCGGCGGTTATCTTCCTAACTTCCCGTCATTCAGGGACGGAGTCGCTCTCGGACCATTCCTTGAGGACACATTCGGAATTCCGGTTTACATCAACAACGACGGAGACCTCTACGCCTATGGCGAGGCTCTCGGAGGTGCCCTTCCGGAAGTCAACGAAAGACTTGCGAAGGCCGGCAGCGCGAAGCGTTACCACAACCTCATCGGCTACACGTTCGGCACTGGTCTTGGAATCGGAACGGTCATCAACGGCGAACTCAACCGTGGCGACAACTCCTGCGTGGAGACCTTCTGCCTCAAGCATCCTGATATGCCGGACATCATCGTCGAGGACGGTGCATCGATCCGCGCCGTGAAGAGAGTTTACGGCGAGCTGACCGGCAATCCAAACCATGGTCTTGAGCCGAAGGATCTCGCTGAGGTCTGCGAGGGCAAGAGGCCAGGCGACAAGGAAGCGGCGATCAAGGCGTTCGACAAGATGGGCGAGGTCGCAGGCGACGCGATGGCCACGGCGGTTACCCTGATCGACGGTCTCATCGTGATCGGCGGTGGTGTGATGAACAACTATAAGTACTTGATGCCTGGAATATTGCGCACTATACGCGGTAAGATGCACCAGCTCACCGGCGAGGAACTTAACCGTGTTCAGATGAAGGTTTACAATCTCGATGACCCTGCCGAGTTCGAGCAGTTCGCCCGTGGCGAGGCACGTTCCTTGAAGGTCTATGGCAGCGACCGTGAGGTGGTTTACGACCCTCAGAAGCGCGTCGGCGTGATGCGTTCCAAGATCGGAGCCAGCAAGGCCATCTCGCTCGGAGCCTATGCGTTCGCATTGACAGAGCTGGATAAATAATTGTTTAAAGAGAACTTAACGAATATGTACCCTCTGAAATTTGAGCCCTATCTCCGTGAGATGGTGTGGGGCGGAGAAAAGATCGCCCCGTTCAAGGGCGTAAAGACAAAGCGGCACAAGATAGGGGAGAGTTGGGAGATCTCAGCTGTCCCGGGCCATGTCTCAACGATAGCCAACGGCTCTCTTGCAGGCAAAAGCCTGACCGATGTGATGAATGAATATGGTCCTGAACTCGTCGGCAAGAAGGTTTTTGAGAAGACCGGTACGGAGTTCCCGCTCCTGATCAAATTTATCGACGCTAGAAGCGACCTGTCGATCCAGGTCCACCCGAACGACGAGCTTGCCGCGAAGACCCATCCTGGGATGAAAGGCAAGACCGAGATGTGGTATGTGGTCGGAGCCGACGAGGGAGCCCATCTGCTGAGCGGTCTGACCGAGTGGATCACTCCCGATGAATATGAGCAAAGAGTCAACGAACACACGATCACCGATGTCCTGGCCAGTTACAGGATAGCTCCAGGTGATGTGTTCTTCCTCCCTGCCGGCCGCATCCACGCCATCGGTGCCGGAGCCTTCGTGGCCGAGATCCAGCAGACTTCCGACCTCACCTACAGGATTTACGACTATGGTCGTCTTGGTCTTGACGGAAAGCCTCGCGAGCTCCACATCGAGCAGGCCAAAGAGGCCATCGACTACGATGTCTATCCGGACTACAGGACTGAATATTCCCGTGTCAAGGACACCGAGACCAAACTGGTCAGCTGCAAGTACTTCACCACCTCGCTCTTCGACCTGGACAAGCCTTGCGCCAAGGATCTCTCTAAACTGGACTCTTTTGTGGTCGTGATGTGCGTCGCCGGAGGCGGCAGCCTTGTTGACCATGAGAATGACGGCCAGGAGCACGTCGTGACCCTCCGTCAGGGCGAGACCGTTCTCATCCCCGCCACCTCCACCGGCATCGAGTTCCGTCCCGACGCCTCGATGACCTGTCTCACCAGCTGCATCGAGTAATGTCTCGCTCGTCTCTTTTATGGCTCGAACCAGAAGTTGGAAAGGCTTGAATTTGAATGCCTACTAAGGGCACAGCTTACTATAACGGTCCAGACAGAAATAAGGACTTGGAAGCCATTCACCCGGATAGGGCGCGCGCAGCGCGTAGGCTTCCAAGTCCTTATTTCTGTCTGGTAGGGATGGTGACCGGATTGGAGGTCGACTGGTTGCCACTTCGACAAGTTTATTCGTTCAAGGGGCTTGATGGGAGCTGCGCTCCTATTGCTTGCGGTGAATTACACCGTCCATCTGTGCGTTGACAAGGTATTCTTATTCAGGTCCGGTCTTGCCCATTTGCGCAAATTGAGACCCGTCCGGCTCCATTGTCCTTTGTTGTATTTTACTTGTTGACACAAATTTATTACTTTTGCACTGAAAACCTTAATGCTGCGAACTACTCTGCAAATCTAAGGTTAGTGGAAAGTGCTGAAGAACGTGGAATAGTATAATGATAACCTATATGAAATTTACACAGAATTCTATCTTGACGGTGGCCATATCTGCTGCATTGCTGTTGGTTTCCTGCGAAAAAAACATTGATTCCATAAGTGGAAATTTTCCGGAAGACGGAATCGTAAGAATAGACGCTTCGGTGGAAGAGGCTGTGACCAAAGCTGATTTGCCTTATAGCGGATATGCTGGTAGTGATCTCGGACTGTTTATTGATTACGGTGACGGTGATTACTATAGCAAGGACAATATCCGCTGGGTTAATAATAGCGGCACGTGGACTCCGGAGAGTCAAGTCCTTTGGAAGAATGCGCAAAGTCCGGTCGGCATATTCGCCTATGCTCCGCATATCAGTGGTGCGGATGACCACACAGGCGTCGAGTTCTCAATTCCTTCGAACCAGACCGGTGGCACTTCCTCCGCGGATTTCCTTTGGTACAGCAAGCCTGGTTTTGTTCCTGCCAATGATTTGAAAAACCAAAAACTGAACATAACATTCAGTCACGTGCTGGTGAAGCTGAAAGTCAATCTTACTTTTGGAAATGAGTTTGGTGATTCGCATTCGGTCAAGGATGTGATATTGAACGGGACTTCGAGCAAGATCAGATGTGACCTTGCCAACAGGACGGTCACTGATCTGGATCAGTCGTCCTCCAATGACATATCAATGTGCAATACGGCAGACTATGTTTATGAGGCCATATTCTTTCCTGGTAAAGGTCAGAAAAGCGGAGCCAGGATGCTTACGGTCGTGATGTCCGACAATAAGGCGTACAGTGTCACTCTTGACAGTAATCTGGAACTGTACGGCGGCTGTGCTTACACTATGAATGTCAAGGTGGGGAAAGATCGTGTGGATGCCGGTAATGTCAATGTCATTGAATGGGTGACGGAGAAAGAGTTGGGCGATAAGGATAGTTATATTGAAGATTATTCTGTCTGGGACGGGAAATCCACGGAACCTATCACGAAAGGATCCGGCTCGGAGTCTGATCCGTACCTCATTGAGTCCGCCGCGCAATTGGCTGGTCTTGCATATAATATCAACAATGCTAATAAGGTCCCTTATGATTATAAAGGCAAGTACTTTAAGTTAATGAAAAACATAGACCTTGCAAGTAAGCCGTGGACACCTATCGGTAATGAAGTTAATTTTCCTCATATGCGTCTGGACGGAAACGGAAAGAGTATCATCAATCTGAAGGTGGATGTGAGCGGTAAATATGGAGGTCTGTTCTATTGGCTTAGCGGTACAAGCTCCACGGAAAAATCGGTTGTAAGGAATCTTACAATAAGGAACGCCGATGTTAAAACCGGAGATCGTGATACTGGGGTCATTGTCGGCTTCACCTCCTTCACCGACATTATTGATTGCAGGATTGATGGATCAGTGACAAGTGCATATTGTGCCGGAGGAATCGTAGGATCCGGTGACCCAAGCATAATCAACTGTCGCGCGGATGTAAATGTAACAGTCAATGCCCCTGCATCAACTTCAAGGAGTATCTCAGTGACAGCTGGGGGGCTGATAGGGGACATCTCTTTCAACAATGATCACAATAATACTATTACCAACTGTACCGTCAGAGGTACTGTTACAGTAAACAGTCAGGATTTGGCAGAGAGCGTGAACGATTTCCATATCGGCGGCGTGGCAGGATTTGCGTTTGCAAATGTCATAGACTGTACGTCCTATGCCGACATTAATTCCACGTCTGAAAATGAGGTACGTGTCGGTGGCCTTATCGGCACTGTCGGATCCGGCAGCGAGATCAAGAACTGCTCTGCCTATGGTACTGTCAACGGAAAGAAAAACAACTATGTAGGTGGCGCATACGGCTATGCCGTAGGTAATCACGAGAGAGTCCATTTCGGTGGCAAGATAGGGGAGAACATCCCGGATGTCGGGACAGGAGCTGTGGGCATCTTCATCGGCCACGCCTACGGGGTCTTCCAGACAAAGAACTGCTCTTACAGCAAACTCGAAGGCTCATTCCCTGTCATCGGCAAAAACGAAAGCACAAACCCTCAGGACATCAAGATGAAATAGGAGAAGCGTTTCTTCTTACAAAATACTTTCTGCACGACTGCCCTTGCCGGCGGCCGTGCTTGCTTGCCACAGTTATGTTCATTCAGTGTGCCTTTGCTGGCCGGAAGATTGTTGTCGTAGCGGCGTGCCTGCTCGTGGAATGAGCATCGCTCCGCCCGACTGGGAATATCTCCGCATCAAGATCCATATAGATAAAGCTAGTGTTTCCAGACCGCAAATCCAACCGATGTCTTGCTGAGAAATATTATACCTGTGCGGCAGATATTGTTTTTGGCGGTCAGTCGTGATCCGGCGGTTTACCAACACCGTGAATCGTCAACCGGAGTGGTGGGTGTCTCTGACATATTCCCGAGCCTTAGGGCATATTCATCGAGTTTGCTTCCTTTGTCGTCAAAGGTTGTCATTTTGAATATTCCGGAATAGATATTTCCTCCGATGTGGTGAATGTCGCCGTCGGAGTAGAATTCGGCTTTATAACCGTCGGTGTCTCTGCTTTCGCTGTTCAATGTTCCGTCAATGGTTATGTCGGCTGTGCGTCCGCTGTCTTCGGATTTCTTGTAGGTGGCCGTGAAATTAATCTTGTCGGACCAGTTGTACTGCCCGTCAGATACTTTGATTTCCCAATCACCATCATCGATGCAGCTGACGGTCAATCCGATATCCTCGAAGACAATGGTTCCTCCTTTGACATTGACGGCGATGTCGCTTGTGGTGAATTTACCGCTAAGGGAGCCATAGTACGAAATGTTGTACGTGTTGTTACCTTCTTTCGTTACATTCTTTCTTATCTCTTTGTATTTATCGAGGATCTTTTCGTCTCCGGAAGCGTCATTATATTCCTGGAACAGTTCGCAGAATTGCACGGCTTCTACGGCTTTCATCACGGTGCAGATGAATATTCTCCTGGCTCCGTATTCGAGTCTTTCCTGTGCTGTCGGCCAATAATCATCTTTTCTGCAACCGTTGAAAATCAGCGATATAAATAGAATCGCAAGAGCGTATTTTTTCATAATCATCATTTTATTTAAAACCTGTAACCTATGCCTCCGTGAGCCAGCAAGTACTCGGTTCCGTTTCCAAGTTCGGCAAAGCCGAAAACCTTCTTCCCGAAGGATATTCCGAAGAAAGTGAACTGAGCCGCCGGGATTATCGTGCCGTCGAACAGAGTCAGACCGAGGCCTGCCGATGCATAGAGCCGCACATACTCCTTGTTAAGAAATGTGAACTGTGCCATTTCCATAATATTCGCCCCTGGGTACACTTCAAGATGGTCAACGTGCGAGTCGGCTCCCGAATATACATATTTGTACTGGTTCATCAAGGAGACTCTTGTGTTGAGAGAGAACCATTTTTTGTAATAGTGGTTGCAGGCGACGGAAAAGAGAGGAATGAAACGTGCATCCCCGTCTCTCTTTCCGTAGATTCCATCTATGATGCCATCTGGTTCATTATAGTCGTGACCTGTGAAAACACCCCAGAAAGGAATAGGTGCGACTCCGATGCTGATTTCGTGTCTCTTGAATTGTTGGATTTCCTGTGCGGATCCGACCGACCAAAAGGCCAGCGACGCAGCCAGTACCAGCAAGGTTTTGTGAATTGTTTTCATAAAATTGGTTCATTTACCTCCCGCGCCTTCGGGAATATTCATTATCCCTAAATCACAAAATGTTATAATCTTGCATCTGGAATCGGCTATTTTTTCTCCGGCCAGACATAGTCCCCGTCGGACAAACGTTTGTTATCTACCATTTTGTCCTGCCAAAGGCACTTTTGCCGTACATATTGCAGGCTTGATTGTGGATAACTCGACTTGGTGAGACTGCCGAAATTTTGCAGTAAAGATCGTTATCTTTGCCGATGATAAGAAACGAGATGCTATGACGTTATTCGAACTGATTCATAAGGTTTCATTTGATGACCTGATACCGACGCTCAAGGAAGAGTACGATGTTGACACTGACATTTACGCCTACAGGGAGGCTTTCGATGAGATTAGTCTTCTGAGGCCGACCAGGCTGTGCGACGGGAATATTCAAGTTTACCGGGACGAGGAGGAACATTATATCGACGTGAACGGATGCAACGACATCTGGGAGAACCTGCTTGGCTATGACATTTCTGTCGCCGAGGATATTCATCTGGAAGACAATGCTTTGGCCGCGCATATTCTTTGGGAGTTGACCTTCTACGGCTTTTCCCAGGAGGAACAATCGTCTTTTATTGTGAATCTCGGGAGGCCGGACAACAAATATTCGAGGAAGGCATCGCAACTATATTCACGAAAAATCAGTATGTACGCCCGAGGCAGAATCGAGAAGCGGGAATGCTTCAAAGGCGCGATGTCAGTGAATATTATCGATAGGATAGACAGGCGCGAGCGGAGGCGGAACCGGGCCAAGCGGATGCGGGACGCCCGTATGGAACGGTCGATCAAGCGACTTCGCAGAATGGCGAAAGTCGAGGACTGCATCCGAAGGCTGCTGAGTCTATGCCCGGACCTTGAACGACCTGCTCTTGAATATCTTTTTGAAACATATTCAATTACAGAGTCGAACTTCCGCCAGCAGGCAGGTAATGGTGACTATAAGCCTGCGACCCTGTATGAGTCAATATCCAAATACAGCCTCCTCCCGCAATCTGAATATGACAGTGTGGTGATCGTCCTTTATTCCTCGGACGCTGCTAATGTGAGCCCTTCGCTGTGTTCCGCTGTTGAGGAAGCGTTGATTGTGGGTAGGTCTCTGAAGAGATCGGTGGTCAAGGTCTGCTCCGACAGCCGAATAACGGACGGAAGCATCCGGGCGTTTGTAGTCACGAGCAAGGATGAGCATAGAAATGCAATGTAGCTTCGGCGGTGCTAAGATATGGCGTGGCGGGTAACGCAATATAATGCTGCCGTCGTAAGCGTTTTTGTCTTCGACAGGAGCAAGATTGCCTGTTTGTACTTTCTAATACAAGAACCCGAACAACCATAGTGGGATTCTTGCGCCGTAGCCTGTCTCAATGCCGTCTATGGCGAGGAAACTGTCGGGAATATCGGCTATTTGCGAGAAATCCTTTGATGGCCCGCCAACTTCCACTCTCAGCTTCCCGTCTATCAGAAAATCTCCGGCATGGCTTGAGCGGACATCGTGGGTGTTGCCGACTTGGTTGAAGAAAAACGTTTCCCGGAGATTGCCCTCATTGACGTTGGAACCGAGAGCATACATCAGATTTGTGTTGTCAAGATAGATTTTCTCCGGATTCACAAGCCTTTTGTAACTCTTTAGCTCTGTGGTGAGAAGTCGTAGTATGGCTGCCTTGTCAAGCAGGTACATCATTTTCAGACATGAGTCGCGTGTCGAGCTTATTGAGGAGGCCAGTTTCTCGGTTGTCGGTTGAAGCGGTACATGCTCAGCAATGATCATGAGAAGTTTCTGTGTCTTCTCAATAGTCGCGTAATTTACATCAAGGACTGCCGGCAAGTCGTTTTCAATCACCAGTTTGGCCGTCTCTGCCAATCTTATCAGAAAATCATTCTTCGCATCAGTGAAGTATGGATAATATCCTGTTTTCAGGTATTTGTCAAACATTTTGAGAATCTTTGTCTTTCCGCTGATGTCCATAGCCGTGGCAACGTGGTCTTGAAGAATGTCAGAAAGTTGAAGTGGTTCATATTCAAGGACACCTGTGTATTTAAGATATTCCCTGAAAGATAACCCATCAAGACGGTATGGTGTCTGCCTTCTTGCAAGGTCTGTGCTTGATTTTTCTATCTCAAGCATAGATGAACCGGTATATACTATTCTTAGGTCGGCGAATTCGTCGTAGAAAATTTTCAGAGACTGACTCCAGTCCTTATATTTGTGAACTTCGTCAATGTAGATCTCCGTAATGCCGTGGGTATAAAGGTATTCAACAAGTTCTTCAAGGGGATGGTTTCTGAACCATAGATGGTCCAGCGTGATGTAAAATGTGTCATCAATGTCTTTGTATTTCTCCAATATCCGTTGAAGAAGAAGTGTGGTTTTTCCAACACCTCTGGCCCCCTTTATCCCGATAATTCTGGCATCCCAGTTGATTTGGCTGAAAAGGTATCTTCTGAAATTCAGATTTACTTGTTTTATTTTTCGGTGGTAATAGTTTACCAATGGCTGTATATCAGAACTTTGCATAATATTACTAATGTTTTTGCAAATATACAAAATCACTTTTATAAAAGCGAATTTATTAAAGAAAATCACTTTTGTTAAAGTGAATGTTATTGAGAGTTGGCCAAAACTCGACATCCATCTGACTGCTGGGAAATGGCAGCGTGAGATTATACTTTTGTAATGTCAGAACCGTCGGGGTCGGTTTCCCGTGAACCTCCGTCGGCCGAAAACAGGAGAGAAAACAGATGTGAAGCGGATGTGAAAACAGATAAGCGGCAGCCTTGTATATTCAGAAAAAGTTATGTACTTTAGCGAGACATACTTGAGAACACGGAAGTGTAAGTTTATTCTCGAATACGAATCTGGAAAATTCACTTGGAAGAGAGTAAGCGGACATTTTCCCTCGTCATATCCCCTCAGCGGGATTGCGCGTGGGACTGCTGCTTATTTTATTCCAACGGTCTTCCAGAACCGGTATTCTAAAATGAGCGACGGTGCCACGCTTTGGGAATAGGGCAGCATTTCTAATATAAAATTTAAAACAATAGACGAATGGATTCTGTGTATATAAATAACCACTTAAAAGAGTGGATTCAGAATGAGTTTCCAGACTCTTTTATGGAAAAATATTCCAATTGGTGGGGACGAGGTGGAAATTGGTGGTCCCGTTGTTTGGTTTTGAAAAGTTCGCTTTTGCAGGAACAAGATCCATCAACTCAAATACGGTATGTCCTTTTGTACGATCATACCCAAAATGGCGAATGGCCATCTTATATCGAACTTCAGATATTGAGACCAACTTCTTCATCAGAAGAAGATTTTAGCGATTTGGCCGCTTATCTATTTGACCGTTTTCCGAATGGCTCGGATTATGTTTGGATAACGGAACGCCATTCTTATATGGCCTGTCGTTATATTAACCAAATTCGTGAATGGGATGATGTCAAGAATATATTCTTGCAGATGCAGGGCCGATTTAATCTGGCAATACAGGAGTATTTCCAAATTGAACACGAGAATGGGGCGTTGGCAAAAGTCCCTGTTCCTCTTGAATACAACAATAATGATGTGAATCTCTACACCTTGACATTATTGCAGCTTCTCAATCTAAATCTTCGGATTCCAGATTATCAGAGAATATATTGCTGGGATGAAAAGACAATTCGTGTACTTTGGGATGATGTCCAGAATTTAGACGGGAAATACCGTCTTGGAACAGTTATACTTCAGAGGGTTGATAATTCTTTCCAAATAATTGATGGGCAACAACGCCTTGTCACCTTGTCTCTGATACTTTCGGCTTTACATATCGAGGGCATTTCTCTTTTAAGTGAGACCTACCAATCAAAACTCGCTGAGGACTATATAGCATATAACAAGTACTTGATTAGGAATATTTTATCTGGTGTAAGACGCTCGGAAAGGCGTGCTCTGGCAGAAAGACTTTGGAACGAAATCGAGTTTAATGTGCTTATATTGAATGATTCTTCAATAGATCTGGCCTATACTTTCTTCTCTAATGAAAACTCACGAGGTAAAGCTTTGTCTGATTTTGATCTGTTGAAAGCACATCACCTTCGTTTCATTACAGAAAATCCGGATCAATCAATGCACCTGGCAAAGAAATGGGACAAGATGATTTTGGCTGGAGATGAAGCTGATAGTGAGGGTGAGAGAGCATATGTGCGTTCTTTGTCTCTATATGTTTTTAGGTTAAGGCATTGGATCCGGATGCAATCATGGGATGACAAAGCAAAATATAATGTTAAGCGTGAGTATGAAGCGGCACCATTAATTTCAGAGATTCCTCCTTTTGGAGAGCGGTTTTATTGGAACGAATCCATTCAGGGAGGGGCGCACTTCTTTGCGTACGTTGATATTATCTTAAGTCGATTCATGTCATTCTCGGCTACGAACGCCTACTATTCCATTCATCGTCTGGATATGGAGACGCATAAATGGTATAGAGACGTGATAGAATCCTTGCTATTCTGTTACTATCTTAAATTCGGGGAGCAGTATTTGGCGGAAGCGTTAATATTGATTGCCAAGCGTGTGTCTCTGCATCGATACGAAAATTTCAGGGTTAACCTTCGAAAACTGCAACAGTATGGCGCGGACACCAATATTGTTATGATGATAGATCGAGCTACATCCCCAACATTCTTCTTGGCAGAACTACTTCAGGCTATGAAGGAAATGCCTTTTGTGGCATCACAGACAAAGATTCAGCAGCGTTATTCACAGGAGATCACGCGCTGTTTAGAGCGCTGTAAACATGACGTAGAGATTAATAGTATTTCTAAATTGGCTTTGTAATGAATACCTTAGATAACCTTCGTTTGACACCCGAGACTATCGGTGACAAAACATATAGGATTCCTCTTTATCAGAGACTTTTTGAATGGGATCCCGAAAGAATATCACAACTTCTGAATGACTTGAAAGAACAGCAGTCGACAGGAAAGAAATATTATATTGGCATGCTGACATCAACCGCAAAGAATGATCTTGTGGATGGTCAGCAACGGTTCACTGTCATGATGTTGATGGGGATAGTGCTATCCGACTATTATGCTCCATGGAAAATGTTTGTGACACACAATAAAGAGCCACGGCTGGCTTTCTCCGCCAGACCTGAAGACCAGCAGTATATGTCTTTCTTGATCACATCTTGCCATGATGAAACAGCTCCTTATGTAAACAAAAAAATGAAAAAAGGGATAGATTGCATTCGTGCATATCTGAAGACACATTTTGAATCAGACCGGGAGCGTATTGAAGAGTATGCATCGTATGCTTACAAGAATATGACATTCTTTGTGACATATTTGCCTGAGAATTACAATCAATCATCTTTGAACAAATACTTCGAACGTATGAATTCAAGCGGTAAGAATTTGGAAGGGCATGAAATCGTGAAAGTTAAATTGCTGCACCGGCTGACTTCGGATAAAGAGATTTTAGCAAAAGCATGGAACCGTATCGCTGATATGGATACCTCTTGTTTTAGAGTAAGGCGCAGTGAAGGGGAGAACGAAAGTGGGATAAAAGAAAGAATTCGGAAAGCTATAATTAACAGGTATTCCTTTCGCACGCTATTTAACAACATAATATTGGATGATTTTAAGGAAACGGAGGAAACTGCTGGCGGACGTTCTATCAAGGACGTAAAGGAAAGCCCAAAGGCTCCGGCGAAGAATCAAAGAGTAGGAGATGGCAGTCACTCTGTAATGAGCTTTTCTGATTTTCTGTTGCTGTGTCTATACAAGTTTTTATGTGACAGAGGAAAGGAGGTAGGAGACATTACTGTCTTTTTCAATAAGGCGAATATCGTTGACACCTTTGAGAGGCACTTAGTTAGTCAATGCGACAACGGTGAAATCGAGAACTTCTTCTCATGTCTTGTTTGCTATAGAATTCTCTTGGATGTGTATTTTGTTCGTATTCTTGATGGGGTGGGTGACTATGATTATGACTTGGAGACTCCTTATCTTGAGAAAGGAGATGCTATTGAGACACTGAAAATGTTTGAGTCTATGCTTTATGTTAACTCTTCGCCTACTACGTACTATCTATGGTTCAATAAGTTGATTGATGTTGTGGATGCGGATGTCCTTGTTACACCTTATGATCTTTATGCTGCATTGAAAACCATGGATGATGAGGTGCATCCTAAGGAAAAACTCAACTATGCCGACTTGAATTATGAAAGAGTTGATCGTTACTGGTTTTGGCGCTTGGATTTCCAAATCTGGCTAAAACGAAAAGAATTATTTCTTGTCGGAAATGATGCCGTATCACGAAACAATGACATAAGACGAGCTATAGATGTTGCAGAGAAATATGTTTTTAAGCGGAATCGGTCTATTGAGCATATAGCTCCTCAAACACCTTTACAAGATGATACGTTGAAACTTGAAGTTGAAGACCGTAATTCGTTTGGAAACCTGGTCATGATTTCATCGGAACAGAATTCCGCACTATCCAACTCTATCTATCAAGAGAAAAAAGCTCGGGTAGAATCTTTTCTCGATAGCTCCAGAAGTGGCTCAATTGAGAGTCTAAAAATGCTACACGCTTTCACTTTTAACAAGGTATGGAATCTTGATGCGATCAAAGAGCACGGAAGGATCATGTTCGAGTTATTGCTTAAAAGTTACGAATAATCAGATACGATGGCACTATGCAAATGAAATTATCATATAGATGAATATGAGTGATTCAATCAATTGCGGATTCTCGGAAATCGATGAACTTGTCGGTGGATTTAAGGAGTCTGACCTTGTACTTTAATCTTCTCTTTGATGGGGTAGTTCGTGTCTTGCGGCAATATGTTAAAATGGTGGCGGAACAGCCTTGTCTGGGGATACTGAGTGTGGGGTGTTATGCCGCTTATGGGGCTAGAATGCATAGGCGGCATAAGAAGCCCAATTGTGGCACAGCCAGATGAGTTGTTCTTGCCGCCGTTTTGCAAAAACGCCTCCAACTAGTTTTTTCGGAAATCCAATATGACCGTACCATCTGGTTACCACCATTCTACAAAACGCCTTCAGCTTGATTGCCGGTTCAGATGGTTGTGCTTGGGGTGAAGATGAATTACTCCATAGTAAAGGCGATAGTTTTTCAGCTGAATGCCGCTTCTGGGCTGTTCTGGTGGCTGCCGGGCTGAAGGCATTTCGTAAAGGAGTCTCCTGTCGGAATGAAACGTGACGATTCTGCGGCAAGAACAAGAAGCGTATGATCCCGCTCCGTAATATTCATAAAGGCGAGTCCGTCACTGCCGCAAAATGGCAGCGCGGCGGCCTACCTTTGCAGAAAATAAAACAAACTTATGGAGCAATCTCGGGACATATTCTTTATTCTAGCGGCGAAGTTCGTCATCACTAATAAAACCGCGTCGATAGCAGCTCTGCAGAAGCATTTAAAGATTGACTGCAACAGGGCAGCGAAGATCATCTCTGAACTTGAGGAGGCTGGTCTGATAGGACCGCAAGAGGGAAAGAAGCCCCGGAAAGTGCGGTTCGATAATATGTTGAGTTTCGTGAGGTCACTGCCGAGGCACGAAGAGGAGTTTCGGGAACACGAATGGATCAAGCGTCTGGACTTTTTCTGCCCGGCGCAGATTTACTATTACTTCCACGATGTGGAGGGGCGGCGCTGGTGCATCTACCTTCGATGGCGTCATTCCGATCCCTGGACTGCGGAACTTGTCAGGTGCGATGACTCATGGGAGTTCATCACCGAGGAGGGCTGGGTGAACCTATTGGAGGAGACGGAGCACGTCCCCGGAACCGTGACTGGCTACTATAGAGAGGATGAATATGAACCACTTATGGAGGCCGCTCTTAGGAAAGTCCGGGCGATGTTCAAAGATCAAGAAATATGAGAATAGTTCACATTTCGGACACTCACAATATGCACCGGCGGCTGACGAATCTGCCGGAGGGCGATGTGATCGTACACACGGGGGACTTCACGATGACGGGGACCGAGGCGGAGGCGCTGGACTTTATGGAATGGTTCTGCGATCTGCCCCACAGGCACAAGGTTTTCATCGCCGGCAACCACGACTTCTGCCTTCGGGGAGCGTCGCTTGAGGGGCTTGACGAGAACTGTCATTATCTCTGCAACTCTGGAGTCCAGATCGAGGGTGTCAAGTTCTACGGAGTGCCGATGTTCTTCGAGGATGCAATCAATAGGCGAGTGGAAAATGATTTTATGAATATACCTCCGGACACGGACGTTCTCATAACCCATCAGCCGCCCGAGGATATTCTTGACCTTTCGGATGAGGTTCACTACGGTGAGCCTCTTTTGAGGCAGCGCGTGATGCAGATCCATCCGAAACTTCATCTGTTCGGGCATATTCATAAAGCAGCTGGAGTGGAGGAGCGGAACGGGATTGTATTCTCCAACGGGGCGGTCTGCGGAGAAGTCTATGACCTTGCGAACACGACTATTAACGTCCTGACGATCTGAGGCGGTCCGGAAACGGCGGTGCCATTTGGAATTATTGGTTTGTAATATATTAATATTTAATAATATGGGAAAAGAAAACACTTCTGCTGACTACCAGCTGCCCCCTTTGGATTTGCTGGATGATTATATTCCCGAAAGCAGAGTTCCGGAAGAAAAGATCGCAAATGGCCGCCGAGCGGTGGTGGAGATATGATTTTCAAGGTCGGCACAGAGACCGAGCGCATCCAAGGCTCGTACATCAGTCCTGAGGAGATCGATCGCCTGACCTCCTACGTGGAGTCGAATGCCGCTTCCTGCACACCATATTACCTTCCGGCACCGGATCTTGACCAAGAAGCCTGATCTTGCCGATCTTGGGATATTCATAAAAACAACAGCGAGGCGGATGTCCCGACCTCGCTGCTGTCATTCTGGTGAATATGTCTTAACACAGGCAGATTTGTTTCTTGATCTCTTTCTCCTTCTTCTCGACCAGTTCCCTCCAGAGGCGCGAATCTTTGAAGTCGCAGGCCGGGATCCTGTCGGAATATTTCCGGATGAACTCCTCGGTGGCCAGTTTCTCACAGCAGTTCCAGTTGTTGATCAGAGCCTTCCAGTTGATGTAGTCGGCGAACTGGTCGATGAGCTCAGGAGTGAGGCCGTTGTTGTCCGAGAGCTCCTCCCAGTTCCAGTTGTCCTTGAACTTCTCCAGCAGCTCGGCCGAGATGTTCTCCTCCTGGATGCTTCGTGAGAGAGCCGTCCAATCCAGCTTCCTCTTGAACTTTTCGAGCATCTGGCTGCTCCAGAAGATGTTGGTGTTGCCAGACACCTCCTTCCAGTCGAGTTTGTCGGCATATTTCTCCAGTTGCGCCTCGCTGAATGGGAAGTTCCCTGAAACATTGCCCCACGCCTCAGTGTCCATCATCTGGGAGACAACGCCCTCGCATAAATTGATCTTTTCCATACTCGTTTTGTTTTGATGATGCAAAGTAACAACCTTTCGCTGCAAAAATATGGCAGTTAAATGTGGCTGACGTTAAATGAATATTCCGGGAGGCGTGCGATGCCGGACGTGGCGGGAATATCTCACCCTTGGCGAACGATCATCTCACAGTCGGCGCAGTCAAAGGCGAGGCGGTAGCGTTTGCCGTTGTTGATCAGAGAAAGGTTTTTTAGGTTGGCGGTTGTCAGACCGTGCGGACTGCCTTTGCCTTGCGGTTTGCCGGATTGCAGGTGGACCGGGCAGAGACCGAGCTCATAACGGATGCAGTACTTGGTGCGCATCAGCTCGGCGTCGGGACGGTGCGAAATCTCGAAAGCGTCATCGGTCTGAGTGGCGCCAAGCGACTGGTAGGTCTCACGGGCGATATGGTTCGCGATGTTTGCCTTGTACGAAAGGTGGATGCCGTCCGATGCCGTTTCTTGAATATCCAAAACTTGAGAAAGAATCGGCTTCTGGCTTTGACATTTGCCCAGATAAGCAGGAGCGTCTATGGCGTTTTTCCGGTTGTCAAGGATTTTGACGATTCCAGTGGCGTTGACCGCTTGGCCTGTAGGCAGTGGAACCGCCTTGCAAGGCATATCTTCCAGGGTGGCGGCGAGATCCCGTCTGATGGCGTTGAGGGCTGATGTCGGAAGGAACGGCAGCGAGCCGTCCGGAGTCTCCACTTCAAGCGAGCGGAGGGTGAATGAATATATTCCTGTGACCTTTGAGATTTGAGTGGCGAACATTCCGCGCATCCTTTCGGCGTTCTCCGCTGCGTTGTGTCCCGCTTCACATTCCAGTTTGACGCTCCGCCCGTCCTGACTTACCGCGTTGATTTTCAGTGAATATGTTGGTCCGCTGAGTCGCTTCGGCAAGCTCGGCGACCGGTCCTCTTCGGTCCCTGAGCTTGTCGAAGTGACCGGAACCACAATGACCGAAATATCCACCGAAACAGGAATCGTCCTGACCGGAAGGTTGGACTCCAGCTCCTTCTCGAATGCGTTGCTGAGGTTCCTGTACAGTTTGGCTCCGGGATAGAGCCCGGCGACATTTCTGCCCGTTATCCGGTTCCCTTGGCAGACATCGCCACGGAAACCGACAATCTCCCCACGACCTTTGGACAGAAAAGAGAATCCGTCTCCGTTCTGAAGCCTGTCATCCGGATTTTTCATCCGCACAGTTATCGTGACATACTCCTCGCTCGGCCTCTTTCCGTTTGAATAGTTCTGGCGCATTGGGGCGATGGAAACCACCGTCCCGACCTCTTCTCCGATTGATTTCGGCGCGTCCATCGAGGACCAGTTCCCAGACCGTTTCCCGTCCAGAAACAACTGCGTGTATCCTCGGTTGAAAGTCTTGCCAAGATCGGGCGTGAACCCTCCTTCCGACCGCCCGAACGAAACCCTGCGGTACTTCCCAGAATCCGCTGCGACCAATTCATCCAATGCCAAAGAATATGCCCGGACGACATTCCGCACGTAGGATACGTTCTTCAATCGTCCCTCAATCTTGAACGAGCATATTCCAGCCTCCGCAAGGTCCGCCAGCCTGTCCTTGAGGTTGTAGTCCTTCAGTGACAGCAAGGCTTTGTTCCGTACAAGTACGTTCCCGCCTTCGTCCACAAGGTCGTAGAGCGACCGGCACGCCTGGATGCATTCCCCGCGGTTGGCACTCCTACCTGCGATCCGCTCTGACATATAGCACTGGCCGCTGTAGCAGACGCACAAGGCCCCGTGCACGAAGAACTCCAGCTCGCAGTCCACGGACGCTCTTATCGCACGGATCTGGTCCAGAGACATTTCACGTTCCAAAACAAGCCGTGAGGCTCCGATACCTTCGTAAAGCCGTGCCTTTTCCGGAGTCCTTATCGCACATTGGGTCGATGCGTGGACCGGCAGGTCGGTCAGTTCCCAGACCGCAAGGTCCTGTGCGATGATGGCGTCCACTCCCGCGTCCTTCGCCCCGGCAAGCAGCCTTTCCGCCTCCGCAAGCTCGTTGTCAAAAAGAATCGTGTTGAGTGTCAGGAATATGCGTGCTCCGAATCTGTGGGCATATTCAGTGAGCCTCCGGATGTCCTCCATCGAGTTTCCGGCGGCTTGGCGCGCCCCGAACGCAGGTCCTGCGATATACACGGCATCGGCACCGCAGTCGATCGCCGCGATGCCGATGTCAGCGTTTCTTGCCGGAGCAAGAAGTTCGAGATAATCAGGCATTTCCCTCGCTGAAATTAATTATAGGGACATCCCACGTTGCAAGATGGTTGCCCATCTCGAACTTCCCTTCACGTTACCCCTTCCCTAAATCCCTCCCCTCGGGGGAGGGACTTTCTTCCACCGCAAGCGGTGGATAGGGAACTTCCAAAAAATTACTTGCTGAGGGAAGCGATCATCTGCTTGGCCTGTGCGCCGAACTTAGGATCGTCCTGAACCTTCTTGTAGAACTCAAGAGCCTTGGCGTTGTTCTTCGCTCCCTGGTAGAGAGCGGCAACGGTGAAAGTGATGGCCGGAGCGTTCTTCGCGTCCGGTTTCATCTCAAGATACTTCTCGAAGTACTTGATGGCGTCGGCGTTCTTGCTGAGTTTCTGTGAGCTCTGCCCTGCGATGAGGTAAGCTGTGGCGTTCTCGACATAACTGTTGGCCTTCTCGGCGGCCTTCACGGCGTCAGCGAACTTCTGGCCCTTAAGGGCGGCGTTGGCCTGCCTTACATAGATGTTGGAAACCTGCTCCTTGGCCTCGGCCTCCTCACCGTTCCATGCGGCATGCCTGAAAGCCTCGATGGCCTCATCGGTCTTGCCCTGGGCTCCGAGAGCCTGTCCGAGGTAGAGGGCTGTCTTTCCGGCGGTGGTGTCGGCGGCGTAAGACTTCGCGAAACCATCGGCGGCGGTGGCGAAATCCTTAATCTTGAGGGCGTTGACACCCTTCTGCATCCACATCTGAGGAACGAGTTCGTTGGCTTTCTCGGCAACCTCGGCGTTCTCATATTCAGTGGCGATCTTCGCTACCTCGTCGAGTTTGACTGCGGCCTCATCGTACTTTTCATCCTTGATCAGATCCTTTGCGATCTCAAGGGAGACTCCAGGGATGGCGTTCTTGCAGTTAGCCACGAGCTCATCGGCGTCAGCGCCTATAGTCTTACCCATTTCGAGAGCTTTCTGGAAGCAGTCGAGGGCTTCAGTCCAATTCTTCATAGAGATGGCTGTGGCTCCATTATTGTAGAGTTCTGTTGCCTGGGCCATGTCCTGGGCGGATGCCATGCTTGCTGCCATGAACGCGGCAGCGATCGCGAGAATAAACTTTTTCATCGTATTAAAAATTATGTTTAACTATATTCCTTATAATCGCAATAGCCACAAATGTAATAAAAATTTGTGTCAATTGCACATTATTGGCTATTTTTGTCTAAACGGGAGGTGTCAATGATGCGTAGTCTTATCTTCAAATCAGTCTTGTGTTTTGCGCTGTTTGGTTTTTCAATAATGATGCCAGCGCAGAATCTGCCCGTTCTTCAGAAGGACGGCTCGGTCACTACCGGCAATCTAACCAACGGAATCTCATACTATCTGGTGACGAATCCTTCAATGAAAGGAGTCGCTGATTTCGCCCTTGTGCGCAAAGGCGAGTGCGACACTTTGTCGGCGAGAAAGGAACTCTCATCCCTCCCTCACTTCAACAAGACGATCCCTTATAAATTCCTGTCCCGCAAGGGGATAGGCTGCCGTCCGGAAGGGTACGTCTCCTACCGGACCGACGCCACCATATTCAGGTTCGATGATGTGCCTGTCTTTGACCAGGCCGCGTCGGACACCACGCTTCTCATGCTGTTCGACCTCATCGCGGCCCAGCCTTGCCAGCATGCCATCATCATCGCGGGTGACATCAATCCTACCGCCATCAAGGAAAGGATGAACGTATTCTCGCTGATGGTTCCTTCCCGCAATCCCGCCTACAAGAAGAAGGAATATGTCTGGAGGCCTGCCATCGCTCCTGAATATTCATTCATCCCGTCCGGCGGTTCTTCCGTGACTGTGGAGTTCCGCTCGCCGAGGACACCTGACGATCAGATGAACACGATCCAGCCGTTCATCTCGGAACTATTCTCCAGATCGTTGAGGGAGATTGTCTCAAGCCGCCTCCGCGAAAGTTTCCTTGGTAGGGATATTCCTGTGGAATCGTTTGATGTTGAATATCTTGGAAGTGCGTCATGCGCTGGTGACGAGCGTTTCAGCGTGAGTGTGCGGACCTCCCGCGGCCAGCTGATGCCAGCCTCGATGGCGGTCGCCTCCGTCCTTTCGGAGATTTGTTCCAAGGGAATCGGGGCGGAGGAATATCTGGTCGCGCGCAATTCCGTCCTGAATGGTTTCCTAAGGACGCAGACGAATGATGCCCTTGTTCTGCGCTGCGTCTCCTCTTACCTTTACGGAGCTGATCTGGCTTCCCCGGCGACCAAGGCCAACTTCTTCTCTTCCAGGAATATGTCCACAAAGGCTGAGACCGAACTTTTCAACGGTTACACTCTGGCCCTGCTCTCCGAGATGGAGAATCCCAAGATCACATGGACGGGAAACGAGGAGGATTATGACGAATGGTTCTGGCCGGTTCTGTTCGGTTCGGTGACCGACGGGGTCTCCATGCTGGACAAACCGCTCTACAAGTGGCCTGTGACGGCCAAGGACACCTCGGCTTTCTGGAACGAAAGGAATAAGGTCAAGATGAAGTCTGTGGCCGCGGAGCCTGTCTCCGGAGGGGAGATGTGGACTTTCTCCAATGGCATGAAGGTGATTTACAAGAAGATGCCGGCTGCCGGGCGTTTCAGTTACTCTTTTATGATAAAGGGTGGTTTCTCCACTGTCCGGAATCTTCCTCGCGGGGAGGGAGCGTTTTTCTCCGATATGTTCGGCCTGTGCAACATCGCCGGCATGCCGGGAAGCGACTTCGACAAAGTGCTCCGCGCCAACGGGGTGGAGATGTCATGTGCCGTCTCGACATCTGATCTGCGACTCTACGGCTCAGCCCCGTCAAACAGGTTCATGCTGACCCTCAAGGCCTTGCTTTCCGCCGCCAATATGCGGAAGCCTTCGCTTTCGGCCTTTGAGCCGTGGAAAAGGATGGAACTGGCTTCCCTCAAGCCGGCCTATCTGGACAGCCTCATGTACCAGGACTACAACTACTCGTCCGTCAAGACGCCGTCCGGTCTCACCGCCAGAACGTTGGATGACGCATCTGATTTTTTTGACAATCAATTTATAAGAGCGAATGACGGAGTTCTTGTGATTGTGGGCGATCTGTCGGCGGAGTCCGTCCAGAAAATCCTTTGCCAGTATCTTGGCGGATTCCGGGTCAGCAAGTCCTCGTCCGTACGCCAGTTCTCATCTTATAAGTTGCGCACCGGTGCCACGACATATTCCCGCATCGGAACCCCTGTTGAGATCAGTCTGGCTTTGGCCTGCGCCGAGCCGTTCACGACAGAGAACTATATGGCATTCAAGGTCGCCAGCCTCGCCCTCCAGCGCAGGCTTACCGGTGTGATGGCCGAGCACGGGTTCAGTGTCAGAATGGCCGACCGCTTCAGCATCTGGCCTCAGGAGGCTCTGGAATTGATATTCACCTGCACTCCTGTGCCGGAATCCGGCCTCCCTTATGGTGTGAAGAGCGGTTCCGACCAGCCGATGAGGACTCTTGTGGAGGCTCGCAAGGTGATTGAAAACGTGCTTTCCAATCCGGTCAACGCCGCGGAGCTCGCTTCCTGCAAGTCCCTGCTGACCAATGGCTACTCGACCTATCTTGCGGATCCGAAGAATTATGTGGACGCCGTCCTGATGCGCTATTCCGGCGGAAAGGACGTGCTGACCGGCTATAACAACAGAATCGGCAGTGTCTCCGCCGACAAGGTAAAGGAAATTTTCGGAGCTCTGTCCGAAGGAATGAGAATTGAATATGTCGTCAAACAATAAGTTCGGAACCATTATCCAGATCGGCGACATCCTTGTGTCTGAGGATGTTGTCACTGAATATTTCGCCTGTGACTACGCTGTCTGCAAGGGCTGTTGCTGCATAATAGGGGACAGCGGGGCTCCGTTGGAGGAGTCGGAGCTGGAGCCTCTGGAGGAGAATTACCCCATATATTCAAAGCTTATGAGGCCGCAGGGCCGCGCGCAGATTGACAAGGAGGGCTTCTTCTCCATCGACCGTGACGGGGACATCGTTACCCCGGTCGTGGATCAGACCGAGGAATGCGCGTACACCACTTTCGACGAGGCCGGCAACTGTTTCTGCTCCATCGAACGGTGCTTCTTCCAAGGCGAGTGCAAGTTCCGCAAACCCCAGTCCTGCTGGCTCTACCCGATCCGCGTCACCAAACTCACCGGCGGCGGCCAGGCCCTGAACCTCCATCGTTGGGGAATATGCAAGGATGCCTACGAGAAAGGCCGCCGCGAAGGCATCCGTGTCTATCAGTTCCTCCGCGATCCCCTCATCTCCGTCTTCGGTCAGGACTTCTATGAGGCCCTCTCCTTTGCAGCCGAGAATATCCTGACAGACAAGTAATTAATAGAGGGTGACCCAGGAATTGGAGCCACCCTCTACTTCTGTTATTACGCCACGTGCTACCTGAGAACTGTCCCGTCAGGGGTGATTCTCACGTCGAGTTCGTTGTCCCCTTGCTCAATCTCGATCTTGTACCAGGAGCCGGACGGTGTCTCGACATATTCAGCGTCGTCGATCTTCCAGGATGGCCATTCGGTGGCGAGTCTGTCAGTCACGGCCGCAGGAATCTCTGATCTGCGGACATCCCATTCCGTGCGGATCCAGTCGAAGCCTCGGTTGAGGTACACGTCCTTGCCTCGGTTCTCGTGGACAATCTCCACCTCTATGCCGCCGTCCTCATATTCAACATCTATGATTCTGGCTCCAGGGTATTTCCCGAATATGACGTTCTCAAGTCCGGACTGGACATCGGAAGGAAGGTAATCCTCATAGTCGTAGTCGGCCTCCTCGTCGAGAACCACTTTGATGAGGGCCCCGGTTCCTGAGAAGTAAAGGTCCGCTTCTTTTTCGAGGTTCCCGTCGCGGGTCTCAACCTCAATGACATAGAATGTCTCCATTCCGGCCCTCTCCAGCCTGTCGATGTCATCGATTCTCCATCCGGAATATTCACTGGCCTTGAAAGCGGTTTTGACGGCCTCAGGGAGCGCCTCGTAAGTGATTTCGCTTTCGGTCATACACCACACTCCCGCACCGCTGAACCAGACGGAGAAGTCGTAGCCCGCACCGGTCGAGCGTGTTGTCGGATTGTTGAATTTGGCGATGATGTAGCCGTTCTTTGTAAGCCACTTCACATTTGTGGCCTCGGGGTACTTTTCAGACAGGGCGGCCTTTGCCTTTGGGTTGATCGCGTCAGTGTCGGCGGTGGCTTTATTGCAGCCTGCAAGTGTCATCAGGCAGATGCACATTGCTGTAATAAACAAGTTTTTCATCATACTATAAATTTAAAATGTGAATGTCAGCGGTCTATGCCGATAAGATTGTGGCGCTTGTCGAATTTCAACTCAAGCCTGTTGTCCAGTTCCACTTCAAGATCTCGAGAGTCATTCTCCGCTTTTGTCACAAACGACTCAGGGTAAAGTTCCAGGATCTTGGCGATCACCTCCTGAGGGATGATCCCGTCCGGAATCCTGTCGTGATGCCTGTCCACTTCCTTCCATTCTCCATTGCGACGGAACTCCAGTTTGGTGCCATCAGTCAGTATGACCTCGTATGACATTTTAAGAAAATCCCTGTCCTTTTTGGAGAACGCTATCTTGTCTCCGGGAAAGTGATCGTTTACGAACGTCATCACATTCTCCGGAAGCTCTTCCGGTGCGATGGCCTTGTCGTGGACCAGATTCGACAGGTAATAGCCAGCGATTCCGGCGACAACGAGAGAGACGATGATGATCAAAATTCTTTTCAGCATAGTTGATTTCTTTATGATGCGAATTTATAGTATGATTCTGTATTGAATCTGGAATATCCTCACGGTGGAAAGAAAATTTATCAGAATTCCACTCTGAAACGATGCCTCCCGCTCGCAAATGAATATGTAAGCCTCATTCCGTTTCTGTCAGCGATGGTTTTGGCAAGGGCCAGTCCGAGGCCTGTGGAACCCTCTTTTTTTGAACCTTGATAGAATCTCTCGAATATTTTGCCTTCGTCCAAAGCTGAATCCCCGCTGTTTTCCACCGTGAGGTTGTCCTCTGTCAGCGTTATGTTGACCTGGCCTCCATCCGGACAGTGTGTGAATGCGTTCTTGATCAGATTTGTGACCAGAATCGAGGCGAGAATCTCGTTCATCCGCGCTGTGACGGGGACCTCGGCGGCTTCCATACGGCAGTCGATGCTTTTGCCGGCGAATATCTCCTTGTACATATTTATTTGCCCTTCAACCAGATCCGTTATGTTGGCATCGCTGATTTCAGGGAATTGTCCATTGTCGATTTTCGTGAGCAGTAGTAGAGTCTTGTTCAGTCTTGAGAGGTGGCCAAGGTCTCGTT
>SAMEA104315431__coassemble_535_pt1 | contig 30001 bp, 20 predicted proteins | sample SAMEA104315431__metabat2_low_PE_016 | metagenome-assembled genome bin SAMEA104315431 (sample SAMEA104315431) | gut metagenome | biome: Monkey gut; feature: monkey-associated habitat; material: faeces | place: China | collected 2013 | reverse complement strand
CCATTGTAGAAATGTTTTAAATATTTATTAATAGATAAATAAGTCCCGTCACCCACAAATGGCGGGACTATTTTGTATATTCGATAATAGAATATTTTATGATTTTTTACTACCTTAGCAGATTGTAAAGTATAAAAACAATGGCTATTACAACCAAGGAAGTGATCAGCAGACAGGATCTGAGGCGTTTCGTCCGGTTCCCGAACGAGTTGTATGCGGACAACGAATACTACGTCCCTCAGATTGAGTCGATGGAAATGGACACCCTCACTCCGGGCAAAAACCGGGCCTTTGAGGTCTGCGAAGGGAAATATTGGCTGGCATACGATGAAAACGGCAAGATTGTCGGCAGAGTCGCCGGCATCATAAACTATAAGTACAACAAAAAGGTTGACAAGAAGATCTGCCGTTTCTGCTGGATAGACTTCATCGAATCACAGGAGGTGGTACACGCCCTGATGGAAAGGGTGAAGGAATATGGCAAGGAAAAAGGAATGGAGATCATTGAAGGCCCTGTCGGTTTCCTTGAGTTTGACATCTCCGGAGTTCTTGTCGAAGGTTTCGACCAACTTCCCACCGCCTACGGAAAGTACAACGCTCCCTACTACGAGCCGATGCTCCTGAAAGAAGGATTCTCGAAAGAGACTGATTTCGTGGAATATAAGATCACTGTTCCGGACAATCTTGACCGTTATTTCCACTTCGCCGAAATGATCGGTGAGCGCTACAATCTCAAGGAAGGCGACTACAAGAACAAGAATGAGCTGCTCCACAAATATGCCGACGGAATATTCCGTGTGATGAACGAATGTTACTCTGTCTTGCACGGATTCTCGGAGCTCTCCCCTGCCCAGTGCGAGGATCTCAAGGACCAGTTCTTCCCGAACCTCAATCTGGACTACGTCTCTGTCATCGTTGACGAGACCGACAAGGTGGTCGGATTCGGAATCACCCTTCCATCACTGTCAAAGGCTCTGCAGAAAGCCAAAGGGCATATGTTCCCGTTCGGTTTCATCCATATTCTCAGGGCGTTGCGTCACAACGACACGATCGATGCCTTGCTGATAGCCATCTCCAATGAATATAAGGACAAGGGTGTCAATGCGATGATCATCTCCAAGATCGGCCGCGGGATGCACAAGAACGGCATCAAGTACGTCGAAAGCACCCGTGAGCTTGAGGAGAACCACAATGTGCAGAACCTGTGGGGCAAATTCGAGCATCACCTCCACAAGAGAGCCAGGATTTACGTCAAAAACATCTAACACATAATTAATATGGCAGACAAGAAAGCGGAAAGAATACAGACCTCCATCCTGAACGGGGTCGAGAAGAAGGCCCTTGTCTGGCTGGCCGAGAGGCAGCCGAAATGGGTCGTATCGGACACACTGACATTCATCGGCACGCTTGGCGCGATCATGATCGGAGCCGGGTACATCCTCTGCAGCGTGAACGTCAACTTCCTTTGGCTCAGCTGCTTCGGCTTCGTAGTCAACTGGTACGGCGACTCCCTTGACGGCACTCTTGCCAGAGTCCGCAAGACCCAGAGACCGATCTACGGCTACTATCTCGACCACACTGTCGATTGCATAAACGAAGCCTTTATGTTCGTAGGCCTCGGACTGTCATCACTCATGCGGCTGGATCTGGCGCTGATGATATTCGTGGTCTATCTTTGCCTAACTGTCAACGTCAGCGTGAACGCCCACCTCAAGAGCGAGTTCAGGCTCACCTACGCCAAACTTGGACCTACTGAGTTCAGAGTGATCGCCATTATCTTGACATCTCTCTTTATATTCATAGAGCCGCTCAGGGAGTTCAGCACAGTGGTCAGCATATTCGGCAAGGACATCGACCTCATGGCGCTTGACGTGGCAGGTCTTGTGATCCTGGCCTTGCTTGTGATCATTTATCTGGTGACAATCATCAGTGACGCAAAGGGTTACGCCAAGATGGATCCGATGCCTAAGAGGGAAGACAAATAATGCCTCTTCTTCCAGTAGAACAGATTGAGCAACTTGCGCCGGTTTTCAAGGGAAAATTCGGCAACACTGTCGCAGGTTTCCTAAGAAAAGTCCTGTCCATCAAGACACTGTCCGACATTTACGACACGATTGATGAATATCAAGGGGCGGATTTCGCGGGCGCACTCCTGGACAAGCTTGGGGTCAACTACCAGTTGGTAGGCTCGCAAAGGCTTGCGAATTTGCCCGACGGGCCGTTCATCACGGTCAGCAACCATCCCTACGGAGGTATGGACGGTGTCATTCTCATTGACCTTATCGGACACATCAGGCCTGGTTTCAAGGTGATGGTGACCGAATTCCTCGCCCTTGTCGAAGCGCTGCGCCCAAGTCTCATTGTCGTCAATCCGAAGAACAACTTGAACAAGGGAATAACAGCCAAGAACATCCAGGGAGTCCGTGAGGTTCTGGAAAGGCTCCACGATGGTGAACCGGTGGGATTCTTCCCTTCAGGAGCGGTCTCGGATCTCAGCCTTAAAGAGATGAAAATCAAGGACAGAGAGTGGCAGGAAGCGGTTCTGAGGCTTATCCGGAAAGCCAAGGTTCCGATTGTCCCTATCCGGTTTTTCGACCACAATTCACTCTGGTTCTACAACCTGGGTCTGATAGACTGGCGGGTGCGCCTGATGCAGCTTCCGCACGAGCTTGTCAACAAGAGGTACAGAAGGATCAGAGTCGGCGTCGGAGAGACTCTGACCGTGGAGGAGCAGTCGAAATATTCAGATATCAAGGATTACGGAGCATTCCTCAGAAGCAAGGTCTATGACATGCCGCTCCCGGAGGATTTCATCAGATATAGGGATTTTGCCGCGATAAGAAAATTGTGACGTTCAAAGACAAACACTTATCGCCATCTCCTTTTGTTCTGAATCCCTTCAGAAATCATTGCCAATAAAGTATTGCAGGTTTTCCTTATTTATTGGATGAATTTGCCTTGGATAACTGAACTTTTTTGTATATTTGCATCCACAATTGGGGTATTAGCTCAGCTGGTAGAGCGCAAGGTTCGCAATCTTGAGGTCAGGAGTTCGATCCTCCTATGCTCCACAAAAAAGAGGAATGGGCATTCGCTCATTCCTCTTTTGTATTTTCCAAGCAAATAATCTTGTTGAAAAAACGTCCGCCCCGAGATCGGAGCGGACGAATGAAGTTTTATCCATAATAAGGAGTGTGAATATCTCTACTTCTTTGTTATACGGGCTGTCCAGCCACCGCCGGGTGCCATATGGATCTTGACCTTGCGATCGGCGGGAACAGAGACTGACTCACGCTTGTAGTCTCGGGCGGCACGGTCGGCGTTGATGCCATCACGGAAGATTTCCATTGTCCAGTCGCCTTCTCCGAGGAAACCTAAATCAATAGTCAGGTCACGGGCTTTCCAATCGTTGAGAGAGCCGACGTACCAGACATCACCGCTGCGGCGGGCAAGGGTGATGAAACGTCCGAGGACACCGTTCACGGCCACGCTCTCGTCCCAGACTGTCGGGCAGTCGGCTATGTATTTAGTGCACTCCGGCTCGGCCATATAGTTGGACGGAGAGTCACACAGCATATTCAGAGGAGAGTCAAAGACCACATATTCAGCGAGTTGATGGCAACGGGTGCCCTGGCTCATAGCCTCGGAATTCACAGGATGATAGTTCTTCTGAATGGCGTTTCGCATCGCACCCTGAGTGTAGTCCATCGGGCCGGCGGCCATTCTGATGAAAGGAACCGTGACATCGTAGGTCACCTGATCGACCGTAGGCTTGCTCCACTTCATCTGCTCCAGACCGAAGACACCTTCGTAGTTGATCACGTTAGGATAAGTGCGGTTGAGTCCGACCGGCTTGAATGCCCCGTGGAAGTCAATCAAGAGTCCGTATTTGGCGGCGGTTTCGGCCGAACGCCTGAAGAAATCAACCATATATTGGTCGTCACGATCCATAAAATCCACCTTGAAGCCCTTGATTCCCATCTCGGAGTAGTGCTTGCAGACATTCTCCATATCACGGTCGAAAGCATAGTAGCCGGCCCAAAGGATGAGTCCCACGTTATGCGCTTTGGCATATTCACAAAGCATCGGGAGATCTATCTCCGGGATGATCTGCATCAGATCCGCCTTAAGGTTGACTGCCCAGCCTTCATCGAGGATGACATATTCAATGCCGTGCTTCTGAGCGAAGTCGATGTAGTACTTGTAGGTGTCATTGTTGATGCCAGCGCGGAAATCCACCCCGTAGAGGTTCCAAGCGTTCCACCAGTCCCAGGCGACCTTTCCAGGCCTCACCCAGCTGAAATCCTGCGACGGATCGGCTGGCTTGCCAAGCTTCCAGACCATATCATTAACAGCCAGATCGGCATCATTTGATGACACCATTATAATCCTCCAAGGGAAAGATTCACCTGCGGTGCAGGCGGCGATATATTCCTCACGTTCCTTGACAATGCCCTGAAGCATATTGTGCCCGCCCTGCTCGACCGTCTTAGGGTACGGAGCGAAACGTCCGGAAAGGGTTGTAGCGTCACCTTCGTTGTAAAGGTACATTCCCGGATAGTCAACCAGATCGGACTCGGTGATAAGAACCTTCATTCCACCTTCCGCAGACACAGCGATCGGAAGAAACGCAAGCCTCTCCTTGTTCCACTGCGACAGGGCGTGTATGGAATATGTGTTCTCAAAGGAGTTCCAATACTGGCTCTCAAGGGTTTCGGTGTGCTGTTTCACATAAGGGACGTACGCATCCCAATCCTTGGCGAAATTGAACTGGGCCTTCTCCGCCAAAACCTTCGAATCATTCTTCAAAGAACTGGTGAAACGATAGGCCACGCCCTCGTCATAAGCGCGGAACGCAAGCGAGAACTCTTTGAATATGAGAGTGATCTCATTGTAATTGTCACGCACCTGCGCCTTCTTGTAGGCTACCGTCGGAAGAGTCTGGTCAACGCTGGCCTTCCTGACCTTACGCACCTTGTCGTTCTCTCCGAACACAACGCCGTCGAACAGGGTCATAGAAATCTCGGACGCGTCAATCAGATTGACGGCATCCTTGGAGACCGAATAAGTGATGGAGCTGCCCACAACAACCGTGGCGGACAGATGGCCGTCAGGCGAAACGACCTTGTAGGTCACATCCTTGGCCGAAACCGACGGGATGGCCGCTAAAGAGACAGCCGCCGCTGCCAAAATAGTTTTGAGTGTCATAAAACGAATATTTTAATTACATTTTTTCATAATGCTGATAAAGATACAAACTAAGTTTGAGATTATCAGCAACCGCATTAAAATATATTGTAATTATGGAATATAATGGCTATTTTTGCGATTGAAGACAAGCAAGTTTAAACCAATGAACTCTAAAAGAATCACGTTGACTATTCTTACGTGCCTCCTGTGTTTTTGTGCGGTGGCTCAGAACCTTCCGAATGTCAAGATTGAAGACAGCTCCGGCAAGGTTTTCTCTACTTCAAGTCTCATAGATGGAAAAGTTCCGGTTCTGCTTGCATTCTGGTCGTCAACCTGCAAGTATTGCATTGAAGAGATCGACGCTTTGAATGAGGCCTTTACAGATATTCAGGACATTTCCTGCAAGATTGTCTGCGTGTCGGTCGATGACAGCAGATCAATCTCAAGGGCCAAGGCTATGGCCAGATCACACGACTGGAATGATTTTCTTTTGTTATATGACATAAACAGAAATCTTTACAGGAGTCTGAATGTGGTTTATATTCCGCAGGTGTTTGTCTATGACAAAAAAGGCCATCAGATATATTCCCACACAGGGTATGCCTCTGGAGAAGAGTTTAAAATAATCAACATAATTAAAAACAACCAGTAATACAGAGCCTATGAAAAAGGTGAAGTTTTTTTTGCGACAATTATTGTCCTCTCATTTTTATCCGGATGTCTTGAGAATAACGAAAAGGTGATTCCCGAGATCAAACTTATAGACCTGCCGTCATCGGAGGTTTCCATTGACTGCAAGCGGCAGAACTTCACGATCAGTTTCACGAGCAACGTGCCGTGGAGCACATCATCCACTGTTAATTGGGTCTCGATAACTCCATCTTCCGGTAACTCCGGAGCGGCCTCAATCGCGGTCGAAGTCCAGGAAAACACGACAAAGGAAGCCAGGAAGGCGGTTTTGACAATTGCGGACAACACCGTAAAAGCCGTTGTCAACATAACAATCAGGCAGGATGTCGCCGCCAAGTACAATCCTATTTTCAACATTGACAAAAACGATTTCGAAGTCAGTGGCGATGGCGGGGACATCGAATTGACAGTCACCCATAATGTCGAGTATGGAATCAATTCAACGCCGGAATGGATCAAACAAACATCAAAGAAGACAAACGGCAATGACGACTCCTACGTGTTCTCCATCGAGAAGAATAATTCCTTGGAGGCACGCGAAGGGGTGATCGTGTTCTGCAACGAACTCGGCGTTTGCGTGCCCGTGAATGTCAAACAGACGGGGATATCAGCTTCGTTATCAGTTTCTCCAACTTCATTCTTTTTCTCAAATAAAGAAGAGAGTGACAAATTTACCATAATGTCCAATACGAGTTGGAAGATAAGCAAGGATGTTGACTGGATTGAATTAGGTACGAACGAAGGTAACGGAAATGCGGGTGTAACGATCATTGTGTCTGAAAACACAACAACAGCGACACGTAAGGCAACCATCAAGGTAACAACGATGGATGAATCAACCGCAATGTCTATTTCTGTTCAGCAGAATGGTGCTAAAGAAATATTCAGTATCGATCAAAAAGAGTTCAACGTGGCGGCCAACGGCGAGGACTTCAGCGTCAGGGTCACACACAACATCGGGTACAAGATCAACTCGGTGCCCGACTGGGTTAAACAGACCGCAAAGTCCTCAAGCGGGAACATCGACACCTACACATTCAAGGCAGAGGCGAACCCAGACACGCAGGCTCGCGAGGGAGTCATCGTCTTCTGCAACGACAACGAGGTCTGCATACCTGTCACAGTAAGGCAGGCCGGGGCCAACGCATCCCTGTCCGTCTCACCGGCGAACATCGCCGTCTCGGCCAAATCCGAGACAAGGACGTTCTCAGTGACATCAAACACCGCGTGGAACGCAAGCTCTAGCGAGAACTGGGCGACGATCGACAAGGCAGGGGGCAGCGGAAACGCGCAGGTCACCGTCTCCGTGAGTGAGAACCTTGCGACCACCGCAAGGACCGCCACCATCACGGTAAAAACCGCCGACGGAAAGTCAACTGCCACCATAAAGGTCACTCAGAATCCAGCGAACGTGATCTTCTCAATAGACAATGGCAAATTCACGGTGGGAGCATCTGGTGGAGATATCTCCATCAAAATCAAGCATAACATAAACTACATTGTCAAGTCTATGCCAGTATGGGTAAAGCAGACAAGTAAAACAGCCAGCGGGGACACCGACACATACATATTCAAGGTCAACTCAAATACTGGAGCCAAACGAAATGGAGAGATCGTCTTCTATGGCAATAACATAACCATTATTGCAACAATCGATCAGTCTGCCGGCCAGACAGATGGAGAAAACGACGACACAACTACTGGCGAAAAAATCACTCTTGAATAGAAACCCAATAAAAGATCATTATGAAATTATCTAATATATTCACGAATATACTGGCCTTGTCCAGCATTGCTCTGACAGTGGCCTGCAATGAGGAGCCAAGTATGGAGTTCCGCACCATCAATGCGGTGATCGAACAGCAGGACACAAGAACAGCCCTGGAAGGCCCCGATGCCAATGAAGTCTACAAGACGGTCTGGACATCAGGCGATGAGATAGCGGTCTACTCTGGCGAGAGCACGGCAAAACAATTCAAATTAAAATCAGGCGAAAACACAAACAAAGGTGTATTCGAAGGTGCTGCGGAACAAGGCAATCTGGTTGCTGTGTACCCATATTCAATCGCCAAAGTCGGGAGTGGCTCGACTGTTTCCGTCTACCTGCCGGAAGTTCAGGAATATATGAAGGGGAATATTCCTAAAGGAGCCTACCCTATGGTAGCGTCAAGCGACAACGATACCTTTTCGTTCAAAAACCTTTGCTCGGTTCTTAAAGTCTCTATGTTCGGAGATGCCACAGTAAAGTCCATCATCTTCACACCTGCCAAAGACGGTGTCGGAGTGGCTGGAAACGCTTCCATAAAAGTTGATTCCAAGGAACTTGTGATGGCCGATGATGCCATACCATCCATTAAGCTCAGTTGTCCGGATGTTAAGCTTAGCGACACTGCGCTGGACTTTCATATCGTTGTTCCGGCTCAAGAATATCCAGGAGGTTTCACCATTACGATAAACACTGACAAAGGCGATGTCATCAAGTCCCTTAAGTCTTATATAACACTCAGTCGTTCAGTCCTCTATCCTATCGAAGCATTTGAGTGCAAGGTCAGCAATGCAATCACCTTTGAAGATGCAAACTTCAAGGCATATATGATTGCAAATTTCGATACTGACAATGATGACGAAATAAGCTACAGTGAAGCATTGGCCGTCACAAAGATTGATGTCCGCACAGGCAACATCAAGTCTCTTGCCGGAATCGAGCACCTTCCAAACCTGACTTTCTTAAACTGCAACGGACCTAACGAATGGGACAGCGTCTCAGAAAAATATGTTGGCGGAGGTGGTTTGCTAAAGAATCTGGACATTTCGCGTAATACCTCACTGACAGTATTGTGTTGCGGCTTCAATCAATTGACATCTCTGGATGTAAGCAAAAATAAGAACCTGAGCACATTATATTGTGACGGCAACCGGTTAGAGAAGATTGACATCAGTGGCAACACTGAGTTAAAGAGGTTCAAAATCAATGACAACCTTCTGACATCCATAGATTTAGGCAGCAACACACAACTGACGCTCATCAACGTTGAAAACAATAATCTGACCAGTCTTGATCTCGGCCGGAATACAGAGTTGCTTGATTTGGACTGCGATGGGAACAAAATAACCGCTTTGGATCTCAGCCGGAACCGCAAGCTGACAAGACTAAGTTGTTACGGGAATAAGCTTTCAGAACTTGATCTACAGAACAGTGCCTCTCTCGAAAGCCTGGATTGCGGCAATAACAAAATAACTGACATCAACCTTGGTCCTTGCACAAACCTCAAGAAGTTCTGGTGCAGGAATGGATCATTCGCATCCATTGAGCTGAACTGCTGTCCGAACCTTGAATATGTCAATTTGTTCAACAACGCAATCACAACCTTGAATATCTCTGAAATATCCGGACTGAAAGAATTAGACTGTTCCAACAACCCTTTGGAGGCATTGTATATATACAAGGGACAAGTTGAGAATATCACGACTAAAAAAATACCGTCCACAACAAAAATTGTCATAGCGGACGACCCAAGCGAATGGGCGGACAGAGAGTTCTGGCACAAGTCTCTTGGTATGAGGTTCACGGCGACGTGGTGTGGATACTGTCCTAATCTGGCTACGGGATTCGCCAAGGCGGTCAGTCAATATCCCAACAAAATCGAATTGCTGAACTTGCACCCTACTTCCTCCATTTTAGGGTTCAGCGGGACCAGTGCTTTAGCTAACATATTCAAAGTTACCGGATACCCTACAGGAATGATTGATTATAGGAAACAGATAGATAACTACGCAAGCGATTATGCAGCCACATTAGTAGTCAATGCTGTGAAAGAAACCGAGAGCAACTATCCTGTCAAGACAGGCATCTCATTCTCTTCATCCGTATCCGGCAATACGTTGAATCTAAACCTCAAACTTTATATTAAGGAGAAAGGCGATTACAAGGTCACAGCGGTTCTCCTTGAAGATGAAATCGTTGGCTATCAAAACGGAGGCGGAGACAATTATAACCACAGTAGCATCGCCAGAGTGGCGATCTCAAACATAGCCGGTGACGCAGTCTCTACTACTATAAACAACAAGACACTCAGTAAGAAATATACAGCCAGCATTCCTAGCAAATGCGACAAAAATAATCTCCGAATTCTGATCTATGTACTAAGGCAGTATGGCTCACAGAGTATCATAAGAACCAACGACTATGGCGATTACTACATTGACAACGCTGTCAGTGCAGCAGTCGGAATAACGCAGAGCCTTGTCTTTTCAGACGGCAATGTCTACGGAGGAAATGAAGACACTAAAGATGGAGGAGAGATAACTCTAGAATAAGATTATGATGGAAATTAAACGATTATTGAATATCTATCTTCTGCCATTACTTATCACTGTAACGGCCTGTACCGAAGATGAAATTAAGAATCAAAATGTTATAACTACTCTTCAGGCCAGTATTGAACAATATAATACAACAAAAACAGCTTTATCAGAATCGTCCTTAGGTGTATACAAAACCTTATGGGAAGAGCACGATGAGATTGCCGTGTATGCAAACGAAGCATCTTCAAAAGCCAAATTTTCTCTCAGCAGTGGAGAAATGACGAATAGCGGAAAATTCGTCGGTTCCATTCCTGCCTCTGGAAACCGGATCGCAGTGTATCCTTATTCAATTGGAGAAAATGCTGATGGTAGTTCCATAAAGGTTAGCCTCCCCAATATACAATGGTACAGAAAAACGAATATTCCTAGTGGATCTTACCCAATGGTAGCGACATCGAATGGATCATCTTTGCAATTTGTCAACCTCTGTTCAATATTGAAGATTTCCATAACAGGAAATATTGTGGTCAAATCAATTACTTTCACCGCTAACGATAAGGAGGTCAAAGTCTCAGGCAAAGCCATAATCGATACTTATAACAACACACTCACTATGTCTAGTGATGCCGATTCAAGTTTGACCCTGAAATGTGGTAATATTTACCTTTCAGATGAATCTACAGATTTCTATCTTGTTGTCCCATCACAAAACTACAAAGGTGGTTTTACCATTACCATAGACACAAGCAAAGGCAAAGTGGTCAAATCCATCAAGTCTGATATCACGCTTAAACGTTCTGAATTATACAGGATTACACCTTTCGAGCTAAACTTGGACGAAAACATAGTTTTTGAAGACTCCCGTTTCAAAGCGTTTATGGTTTCTAAATACGACAAAAACAATGATGGGGAAATCAGCTTCGATGAGGCTCTGTCAATAAAAAGTCTCGTTGTCCGAACCGACACTATTTCATCTCTTGCTGGAATTGAGTTTTTGACAAATCTGGAATCCTTATATTGCGATGGTTCTTTTACTTGGATTAAATTTCCGTTGGAATATGAATCCAGGGGACTCTTAAAGAGTTTGGATATCTCAAAGAACACAAAACTCGTACATTTGAGTTGCACTGATAATCAGCTCAGTTCACTTGACGTAACAAAGAATATTGCTCTAGACTATATCTGCTGCTCCCGTAATAACATTGAATCAATAGACATCAGCAATAACTCGATGTTAACACGTTTCAGCGCAACCAATAATCGCCTAACGGACATTGACATAAGCAAGAATCTAAAACTGATCGACTTCAATGTTTCCAGGAATCAACTCAAAACAATAGATGTAAGCAACAACATCCTGCTCGGCAGCCTTGAATGTGAGAATAATCAATTGACATCAATAGATGTAAGAAATAATACTTTGCTGGGACAATTACATCTCAGGAGTAATCAACTGAGTACAATTGATGTTAGGGAAAACACGGAATTAACCATTCTAAACTGCATAGACAACAACTTGTCTTCTGTAGATGTAACGAACAATTCAAAATTGACATCTCTATCAATTCAAAATAACAACATCTCAGAAATTGACCTCCGCAATAATCCTGAACTCGGGCATCTATGGTGTTTTGGAAACAACATCTCAGAAATAGATCTAGAGCATTGCCCTAACCTTAATTATTTGGATTGTTCTGATAATTCTATCAAGGCTCTAAAAGTAAGCTGTTGTCCGAAAATAACATATTTAAACGTTCAACAGAATAATATTGAGGTTCTTGACATATCCGCATTGACCACTCTGCAAACTTTATATTGCATTTCCAATCCACTAAAAACCCTAAATATCTATAGCGGTCAAATAGATAATATAAAAGACAAAAAGATTCCATCTTCAACAAACATAATTATTGGTCCAGAACTTGGTGAAGACGAAGTGTTCTATGCTACACCGAATTCATTCAACTTAGATGGCAAAGCACAGGATATAATCTTGACCATTTCCGCCAATATGGACTACAGCCTTAACTCTACACCGGAGTGGATCAAACTAAAGTCTGTCTCATCTGGAGAATACACATTTACAGCCACCGAAAACTCCACTTCTTCCGCAAGAAGAGGGAATATCGTGTTCAAGAATGTCAACAATGCACTGCTGACTGTGACGGTATTGCAAGGAATCAATGCCTACACATCCTCAGACTACAGCCAGGACGGAAAGGTGACGAAACTTCTCTCCGCGACTGTCGGCAACGGAATCGACGTGGTCTTCGTAGGAGACGCTTTCGCTGACAGGGATCAGGAGCTATTCAACAAGTATGTAGAACTCGGCACGGAGGCGTTCTTCACGGAGGAACCGTTCAAGAGCACCAAGAACAGGTTCAACATCTATCGGATCGGTTCCGTCTCTAAGAATGGTATCATCACCCAGGAAGGCGGAGACACAAAGTTCTCATCGGAATTCGGACAAGGGACGTACATAGGAGGAGACAATAACCTTGTCAACAGCTTCGTCAAGGCATCGATTCCGTCCGTGGATCTGACAAAAACAATCATATTCGTAATCATAAACAAAGCGAAATACGCCGGAACCTGTCATATGTACAGCAACAACCAGGCGGTATGCTATGTTCCTCTATGTGAAAACGAGACCGAATACGCCCAGACACTCAGACACGAAGGTTGCGGTCACGGGTTCGGGAAACTGGCGGATGAATATTTCTACTCCTCCAATGGCACGATACCTGAAAGTCAGATTACAGGATTGAAGCAATGGAGGCAGTTTGCGTACGGGTTCTATGAAAATGTGGACTTGACTTCTGACCCGAACACCGTCCTCTGGTCAAGATTCATCTCCGACTCAAGATATTCTGGAATGGTTGGTGTCTATGAAGGCGGCTATACCTACCCTTACGGGGTCTATAGGCCAACCGAGAACAGCATTATGCGTTACAACACGGGAGGATTCAACGCACCGTCGAGAGAGGCTATCTACAAGAAAATTATGATGTTCTCTGAAGGCGACACTTGGAGTTACGACTATGAGACGTTCGTGGAGTTCGACGCACCGGCAAGAAGTGCCGCCGCCACGATGATGGCAACCACACAGTCAGCGACTGTTGACAAGGTCAGGTTCATACCGCTTGCGCCTCCTGTAATGATCATCGTTGACAAATAATGGTGAAATTAAGGATTGCATCGATCCTGACGCTAATGTTAGGACTGAATTCAATCTCCAGTGCCCAGAGCAACAGTATCTGGCACTGGAGCTTTGAATCGAACGATGTCTGGTACACAGACCGCAAGGATTACGGCTCGAACAATTACCTTAAGTTCGACTGGTCTAACAAACATTTTCAGGCCGGAGTCCAGGCGGAGTGGCTTCCGCAGCCTCTTCTCGGCTACGATGAGGGCTGCAAAGGATTCTCCCTGTCGGAGAAGTTCATCCGCTACACGGACGACAACTTCAACATCACCCTCGGAGACTGGTATGACCAATTCGGTTCCGGCCTGTTGTTCCGTTCCTGGGAGGACAGGGCTTTGGGGATGAACAACTCGATCGGAGGCGCGAGGATGGAATATTCAAAAGACAAGATCGGCGCGAAACTCGTTTGGGGACTTCCGAGGCATCTGCGGGGATATTCAGAGACTCAAATACTTGGGGCGGACATCACTCTTTCGAAGATCAACCTGTTCGAAGGAGACCTCGGATTTGAGTTTTCCTTTTTGGAGCGGTTCGAGAAAGAACTCCCCTACTACCTTGAAAAGGACTGGACAAAGGTATGCGTGCCAAGAAACAACGCTTCCTGGTCTGTCGCGGCAGACTACAGCGTAGGAGACTTCCACCTGAAAGGAGAATATTGCGGCAAACAAAAGGATTGGCACGATTTCTCCGTCAGCTATGTTGAGAACCTGCAAAATGGAGAGGCGATCTATCTCGAAAGCGGACTGGCGGTTGGTAAAGTCACCGGTGTAGCATCATTCCGAAGGCTGCGGAATATGACCAATAAAGTGTTCAGGACCAACGAGACATTCATCTCCAACACCCTGAACTACATCCCTGCCCTTTCCCTTCAGCACACCTATATGCTCTGCGCTCTTGAGCCATATTATCCGAACACTGACGGAGAGAGCGCCTGGCAGATAGACATTATTTACAAAGCCGGTAAAAAGGATCGTCTTCACCTGAATTACAGCGAGGCGCATAGCCTTAAGATGTACCACGAGCTTGGAAAAGCGGCACTGCTGTTCAGGGATGTCAGCGTCAAGTACGAACGGAAATGGAACCGACGGTTGAAATCCGTGCTGTTTCTGAATATTCAGGAAAGCTCGCCGTCACACGGTGCACACAGAATGACAGAAGTCAGGAACACCGCTGTTGTCGAAGCGACCTACAGATTCACCGATGATTTTTCAATGAGAGGCGAATTACAGTATCTGTACAGTGCTGAATCAACCAAGGATTGGTGTGCGGCTCTCGTTGAAACGAACCTTGCTTCAGGATGGTCATTCTTCGCGAAGGATATGTTCAATCACGGATCCAGCAAGATCCACTATTATCAAGCCGGAATGGGGTACGGAAAGAACCACTACCGCATCAGCGCATCGTTCGGCCGGAACCGAGAGGGAATGGTCTGCTCCGGTGGCGTCTGCCGCTGGCAGCCTGGGTTCACTGGCGGAAACCTTTCAATCTCAATTGTTTTCTGATGAAACGAATATATTCATTAATATTCTGCCTCGCTTTTTTGGCTTTGACGCTTGCGTTTGACTCCTGTCAAGGGATTCACTCTGATTGGAAAGAATACCAAAAGGAGCCCGAACCCGAACCTAAACCAGAACCTGAAATCCACGAAAGTCGCGCCCTTGTGTTCTATTTCACCGGGACTTGGTGCACCTACTGTCCGAATATGTCCAAGAGCCTGAACAAGGTCAATGAAAGGCTTTCCGGACGGCTTGTCACCGTAAGTGTCCACAAGGGCGACAATTACAGCATAGGTTTCGAGAACGATTTCTGCAAGCGGTTCACGATCAACAGTTTTCCTTCCGCCATCATAAACTACGAACCGACAGTATTCAGCAACAACGAGGACATCCTTTACGAGGGGGCCAGCAGACATTTGGAATCTGTGAAGAAGCCGTGTTCGATCACCATCACTCCGGACAGTGAATCTCCTGCGAAGGCCCGAGTGGCTGTCAAGGTTGCCGAGAGCGGAAAGTACAGGATTTTCGCGGCCTTGATGCAGGATGGAATCAAAGGATTCCAAGTCGGACAAGGCCCTGACTACACATTCAATAATGTAGTCAGAGCCTTGGCGACTTCCCCCGACGGAGACCCCTTGCTCGGCGAAGACGGCGGCGAGACCCTGTCAGAGGATATGACAGTCAATCTGAATATCTCAGTATCTTACGAGAAAGCCGACAACTGCTATTGGACCGTAGCCGTTCTCAAGGAAAATGACAAAGGAATATTCCTGGTCAACAATGCTTCTAAAAGTCAGCCTTGACATTCAACGTATGCTGGCCGGATGCCAAAACCGATGTTTTGGAATTCGGAAGAACTACCTGCGCCTCTGTGCCTTCCGGGACATCGATAGTGAGTTCTGCCGTCTTTGACTTGGAAGATTTCCGCGCAAGGGAGACTCTGATTGTACCGTACTTGGTCTCAAACGAGGTGGATGCACGCTTGAGCCATCCCATCTGAGGACGGACAGAGAACGTCTTGAATCCCGGAGTCAAAGGTGCGACTCCACAGACCTTCTGACAGAGCAGGATTATATTTGCCCCAGACCAGGCGTGGTTGCTGGAATTCGTCCAGTTCCAATGCTCGTAAAGAGTTGAGCTTCGGTCGTCCATAATCGTCGCCATTCTTCTTTTCATCCTGTCGAGCGCGGCAGAGGATTGTCCAGTAACAAACAGAGCCTCGACCATATATTTCTCCATATAGGTTGATGCCATATCAGTTGTCTTCAGGATTTCAGAGATGACCTGATATTTCTCTTCAGACGCGATTCCGGAAAGAACGGCCATAGCCTGCGGCCTGTCATCCGTACGATCCTTATACGATGGACTACGGTAACCGTTTCCTGTCCAGTACAAACGGTTGTAGGAATCCTTCAAACGAGCCATAACCGATTCGATCATAGCCACATCTTCAGCACGGCCAAGCATTCTGGCGAACTCCAGTTCCGATTTCAAGGCGAGATAGTAGAGACAAGGCATCAAGGCGTATTTATCGACAGGAGAATCCGCGTCCGGCCAGTCCCAATCACCTGTCCGGTAGATAGGGAGACCATCATCATCCAACTTCCAGACCTTATGCAAGTACTTTTTCATCCTATCATAGACAACCGGAACAAAAGCGTTGTTATCTGAATAGAAATATTGTGTATAGAAACCATACCATCCCAAAGCTGCCAGCATCTGAGACGGAAGTTCCGCCGAATAGTTCATCGCCGGAACCGGTGATGACAGGACACCATCGATGCGCTGCCAGTTCATCAGCTCGTATATTCCTTTTTCGGTCAGCTTCCAAGAAGAAGGTGACAATGAATAGAAAGCCATACCGAGCTCATTCACCTCATCACCCCACCATTGAGCCCTCTCTCTGTCAGGACAGTCCATATAAGTGTCCCTCATACAAACATAAAGGGTACGGACAGCCTTCCTCCAATATTCATTAAGGAAAGGATCGTCGCACTCGAATGTGCCGGTGATCTCCGTGTCATAGCCGGTCTCACGGTACTTGACATCAATAACTTCCACATCAGAGGGGACAATGTACATCATCTTATCGCCATTCAACCAACCGAGGCTTTCATATTCCTGAACACCGTCTCTGGTGATATATTCACCCCACAGACATTGTGTTTTGGCCAAGGCTACCTTGTAGTGGTCGGTCTGCATTTTGATTGTGCGGCCGGCTGGCGCCTTGACTTTCAGATATGGCGTGATCTGGGCATTGTACGGCAACGAGCAAACCAATGTGTCACCGGAGCGACGCACTTCTGGATAGTCCATCAAGCCTGTACATTTCCACATTGGAATCGGCCTTTTGACCAACTTCCCGAATGGTGGTTCTCCCACAATGACAGGGAGTTCCATCGCCCGGCCAAGACGAGGCGCGGACGGGCTACACCAATTGGTGATGTCTTTTCTTGCGTCAAAACTAAGATTACTCTCCGGAAGCCTGTAGTTGGCCTCAGGCTCCCCGGCAGTCCCATAAGCCTTATAGACAGTGGCATCCCAAGTCTTGTCAGACAATATCTCAAATCCTGGAGCCTTCGCCTCAAAAAGCAGCCCGGCCACCCCACTGTCGGCGTGGCTGAAACCATTACGGCCGAAATGCCAGACCAAAACCGAGAGACAATTCTCCCCTTTGCGAAGATATGGAGCGATGTCTATCTCGTCATAATATGTGTCACCCAGAGATGGACCACGCTTAAGACCTCCCTCAAAGACAGCAAGTGAATCATTTATCCAAAGCCAATATTTTGAGTCAGCGGCGATTCTGGCCACCATCTCATCAGGAACTTCAGAGACATTCACCTCCTTTTTGAAGGCCAGCCAGGAATTGGCCTCACTACGGCATTCCTGCTTTCCGATCCAACGTGCCTTCCAAACTTCCTGAGCGGAAAGCATAGTGGCCGCAAGCGTAACGCCAGCGGCCACACAAACTATCAGACGATGCGCAAACATCAGTCAACCTTGATTTTCAATGAATATTTCCCTGCGGCCAGTGACTTAGGCTTTCCGTTGGAAGCGGTGACGGTCACGGTTGTGCCTTCCGGAACCTCGATTGTGAGCGAGGCTGTGTGCGCCTTGGCGGATTTCCTGCTGAGTGAGACACGAATCATTCCGTAATGGGTCTCAAGAGCGGCGGAAGCGGTCTTCAATGTCCCCATCTGAGGCTTGACCTCGAATGTCTGGAAGCCAGGTGCAGTCGGCTCGATTCCGCAGAGCTTCTGGCTCAGGATCGTAAGCGGACCACCGCTCCGGGCGTGGTTGATCGTGCCACCGCCGAAGCCTTCGCTGCCGATTCCCCAACCCTCGAACAGGGTCGTGTAGTCGTACTTAAGCATCTTGGAGTAACGGGACTTCATCCTTTCGATGGCGAAGTCAGCGTGGCCCATCTTGAAGAGAGCCTCAAGGACGTATTTCTCCATATAAGGGCTGGCGTGATATTCCTTTTTAAGGGTCTCGAACAGAGCAGGATACTTGTCCGGTGAGGCAAGGCCGGAGACAACGGCCATAGCCTGCGCGCGGTCATCAGTCTGTTTCTTGTAGTTAGGGTCACGGTAGGCGGAACCTGTCCAGTACTGTGCGTCAAACGCATCGGAGATTCTTTTCATCAAAGCCTCGATAGTCTCCGCATCCCTCTGCTTGCCGAGAATGCGGGCGAACTCCTTTTGAGACCTGAGGGCAAGATAATACCAGCAGTTTGTCAAGACTTCAGTGTCAATGTCATCACCCCAGTCGCCCCAGTTCCAGTCTCCTGTACGGACATTCAGAAGACCATTATCCTTGAAGGTCCAAAGACCACTTCTGAACAGATAACGCTCAACCTTCGGATAGATCTCAGCCACGAAACTGCTGTCACCACTGAACCAGTACTGAGTGTGGAAACCGTACCAGCCCACTGAAGCGAGCATCTGGAGAGGAAGCTCGATCACTCGGTTGCCGGCCGGCACCGGAGAATAAATCACCCCGTTAGCCTCCTGCCAGTTCATCAGCTCAAGAATACCCTTTCTGGCAAGCAGCTGTCCGGATGGTGACAACGCATAGAAAGCCTCACCCAATTCGTTGACCTCATCTCCCCACCACTGGGCGCGCTCACGGTCAGGGCAATCCATATAGGTGTCACGCATTGTGATGTAAAGTGTCCTTGCTGAACGTTTCCAAAGTTCGTTAAGGAACGGATCCTCGCACTCGAACGAGCCGGAGAACTCGGTGTCGTAACCTGTTTCACGGTACTTAAGATCAATGACTTTCACTCCTGAAGGCACGATGTACCAAACCTCGTGGCCATTCATCCAGCCGAGGTTCTCATATTCCTGAACACCTTTGCGGGCGATGTACTCGGCGCGCACATTGTTCTCGCTGCCGCCACGGTAGTTGTCGGTCATTATCCTGACCATCTCGCCACCGTTCGCCTCGACCTTTAGGTATGGTGTTATCTGGGCGTTGTAAGGCAGCTTGCAATAAACGGTGTCATTGGATTGACGTACAGAGACATATTCCTTGAGCCCGTAATCCTTCCACATCGGGATAGGACGCTCCACAAGTTCGCCCATCGCCGGCCACGCCATTTCATCCACATTGTCGGCTCCGTGCATCTTGCGGCGCACATCAAAGCCTGGCATATTCCATCCCTGCAGTTCTTTGCGCGCGTCGAAGCGGATGTTGCTTTCCGGGAGACGGTAGTTCGGGTGAGGAGCCTCCGTGCTGCTGTAGGCAGGATTTGGAACGCAGACCCAGGATTTATCGGAAAGGATCTTCAGTTCAGGAGATACGGCCTCAAAGATCAACGCCGCCTGACCGCTGCTGTTGTGGCTGAAGCCCTGCTTTCCGAAGTGCCAGAGCAGGATGGCAATCGTGTTGTTGCCCTCTTTGAGATAAGGAGCGATGTCAACCTTGTCGTAATAGGTTCCGTTCGGGAACGGTCCACGCTTGAGTCCACCTTCGAAGACAGCGAGTTCGCCGTTGATCCACATCCAGTACTTTGAATCCACCGCGATCTTGGCGATAAGCTTGTCCGGACGTTTTGTCACATTGACTTCCTTTCGGTAGGAAATCCAGGTGTTTGTCGTGCTCTGGACCCAAGGATGAGTGATCCAATGGGCCTTCCAGTCGGAACGGGACTCCGCGCCGGCGAATGACGCCGAAGCGAGGGTCAAGGCCGCGGCAAGGGCGGTCTTTCTGATCAGATTTGAAAGTTTCATTGTCATATACATTGATTACTAATTCCGTGTTAAATGGCCAGCCGCGGCCGGACCTTGGAAGCTCCACGCCAAGGCTGAAAGACAAATATAATCATTTTCGTCGATGAAATGCGGGTGTTCGTCGATTTGAGTTGAATAAAATCCACCGCGCGACTACTTTCGCAACCGGATTTTGATCATCAATGAATATGAAAAAGTACGTTATCATCATTATCACAGCCTTGACGGTCGTCTCTCTGACCGCCGGCGCCCAGGCTAAGAAATGGACGTTGCAGGAATGCATCGACTACGCCGTGGAGAACAATATAGCCCTCCGGCAAAGCAGGAACGCGCATCTGGCCGGACTTGAGGACACGTATCAGGCCAAAGCCGCTATGTTCCCTATACTCAACGCTTCCACGAGCCAAGGAATAACAAACAGGCCGTTCTCGGAAAACGGGAACAGCACGGTTGTCGGATCGGATGTCTATAGCACATCAAAGGCAACCAGCTGGTCCGGAAACTACGGATTGAACGCAGGTGTGACACTCTACAGCGGAGGAAGTCTCCGCACGGCTTTGAAGCAGAACCGCTTGCAGAATTCTGTCGATTCATTGTCCGTTGAAGAAAACACTAACGATGTCGTGATCTCGATCGTAAAGGCTTATATGCAATGCCTTTACGCCGTCGAGGCGGTAAAGGTAAGCGAGAGCTCCGCGGAGACATCAAAAGCGGAACTCGACAGAGCGGTCGAACTCAAGAATGCCGGAGAACTCAGCAAGGTAGATGTCACGCAATTGGAATGTCAGTACGCCAGCGATCTCTATCAGATAACCTCGGCAAAAGCCACTTTGGACAACTACAAACTGCAACTCAAGCAGTTGCTCGAACTCGGTGTCAGCGATGAGATTGAGCTTGAGGAACCTACTGATGACGAGGCCGGAATTCTGAGACTGCTTCCGAACAAAGAGGAGGTCTATGCAAACGCTCTCGAATCTATGCCTGAGATAAAGAAAGCAGGTCTGAACGTACAGGCTGCGGATTTAGGCATCAAACAGGCCAAATCGGCATATTCCCCTACCCTCTCAGCGACCGCCGGCATTGGCACGACCAACGTTTCCGGAACGAGCAGTTCCTTCGGCAGCCAGTTGGAGAAGAACTTCAATGAAAGCATCGGCCTGAGCCTCCAGATTCCGATCCTTCAAGGCAGAAAGGCCAAGACTGCGGTCAACAAGGCGAAGATTGAGGCCGACAACAGCAGACTGGAGCGAATTAGTGTGGAAAAGGCTCTTCTCAAGGAAGTTGAAGACACCTATCTTGAGGCGGTTTCTGCACAGTCAAAATACTCCTCCGCCAAGGAGCAGGCACGTTACGCCGAACAGAGCTACGAACTCACGGCCGAGCAGTTCAATGTCGGGATGAAAAACACCGTGGAGCTGATCACCGCGCGGAACAACCTTCTGAATGCCCGCGTCCAGCTACTCCAATCAAAATACACGGCATTGATGAACAATGCGTTACTCGACATTTACCAAGGAAATTATAAAATCAATTAATATGAAAACCAAGACTTTATGGATCGCGGTCGGCATCATTTGCGCCGCTGCCGCACTCTGGCTGATCTTCCGTCCTACCGGAAAGCAGACTGTCACTCTGGAAACAGCCAGAACTGAAAGAATCGACATTTCCAACTCGGTCACCGCGACCGGAACCGTGGAACCAGTCACAAAGGTGGAGGTCGGCACCCAGGTGTCCGGAATCATCGACAAACTCTACGCAGACTACAATGACATCGTCAAGGCCGGCCAGGTTATCGCCGAAATGGACAAGGTGAACCTTCAGGCCGAACTGGCATCCTCACAGGCGCAACTCTCCGCCGCCAAGACGGAATTCGAGTACAGGGAGAAGGAATATAACCGCATCAAGGCCCTGCATTCAAAAGAGTTGGTCAGTGATTCTGAATATGATTCCTCATATTACCAGTACGAAACCGCAAAGAATGCGTACAACCAGGCGCAGGCGTCTTTCACGAAGGTAAAGAGAAATCTGAGCTACGCCACAATCACCTCTCCTATCGATGGAGTTGTCATCAGCAGGGCTGTGGAAGAAGGACAGACTGTGGCTGCCGGATTCGAGACCCCGACCCTGTTTACGATAGCCAAGGATCTTGCGGATATGCAGGTAATCGCTGACGTGGACGAGGCTGACATCGGCCAGGTAAAGGAAGGACAGAACGTGACCTTCACCGTTGATGCCTATCCGGACGATGTTTTCAACGGGACTGTGCAGCAGGTCAGGCTGGAGGCCACAACGACTTCGAATGTCGTGACTTACGAGGTTGTGATCACGGCTCCGAATCCGGATCTAAAACTGAAACCGGGACTCACGGCCAATGTGACCATCAACACTCTGGAAGAAAAGGACGTGCTTGCCGTGCCTACAAAAGCGCTGAGGTTCAACCCTGACCCGGAAATGCTTAAGGGATTGGGAATCGAGGTTAACGGCATCGCTGACGAGTCCGAAAAGATAGTCTGGGTAAAGAACGGCAACTCAATATCGCCTAAGGCTGTGACTACAGATCACACAAGCGGTGACAAGACAGGAATCTCCAACGGACTGGTTGATGGAGAAGAAGTCGTCATAGGACTCACATCCGAAGCTCCCAAAAAGGTGGAAACGGCTGAAAGGAGTCCGTTCGCTCCTGGGCCAAGAGGCGGTAAGAAATAATGCCGGTGACATTAACGGAAGAACAGTATGAAAGACGTTATCAAACTTGAGGACATAAGGCGCAACTTCGTTGTGGGCGACGAGACCGTCCACGCATTGCGAGGCGTGTCCTTCACAATCACTGAGGGCGAGTTCGTCACTATCGTAGGAACCTCAGGTTCAGGCAAATCCACACTTCTGAATATTCTTGGATGCCTTGACACTCCGACCTCCGGGGAATATTACCTTGACGGGGTTTCGGTCAGGACGATGGACAAGAACGAACGAGCCACATTACGGAACCACAAGATCGGTTTCGTGTTCCAGAACTACAACCTGCTGGCGAAGACCACGGCCATAGAGAACGTGGAGCTGCCGCTGATGTATAACCCTAAATATTCAAAGAAGGAGAGGTACGACCGTTCGGTGGAGGCGTTGAAGGCGGTCGGGCTCGGAGACAGGCTGGAGCACAAGAGCAACCAAATGTCTGGCGGCCAGATGCAGAGGGTCGCGATTGCAAGAGCCTTGGTGAACGATCCTGCGGTGATTCTCGCTGACGAGGCGACCGGCAATCTAGACACACGCACCAGTTTCGAGGTGCTGGTCCTGTTCCAGAAACTCCATTCCGAGGGACGCACGATCATATTCGTGACCCATAACCCAGAGATCGTGAACTACAGCACACGCACCATCACCCTTCGGGACGGCAGGGTCACGAGCGACGTCCAGAACGAGCATATTCTTGACGCCGCAGAGGCGCTCGCCAAGCTTCCGGCCGAGAATGACTGCTAACATATTCATAGAAAATTTGCCTCCGCGACGAGGCAGGATATTCATAAATGATTTTTGCAATGAATTTCGCCAATCTATTCAGAATAGCCCTGAAAGCACTGGGCAACAACAAGTTCAGAGGATTCCTGACAATGCTCGGCATCATCATAGGTGTCGGCTCCGTCATCACGATGCTCGCCATCGGCCAAGGCTCCAAGAAAAGCATCCAGGCCGAGATCAGCGAGATGGGATCGAATATGATAATGATCCATCCGGGAGAGGATATGCGTGGAGGGGTACGTCTCAGCGCCGATGATATGCAGACCCTTAAAGTCAAGGACTTCGAGGACATACGCAAGGAATGCGGCCACGTCTCGCTTGTCTCTCCTTCCGTAAACTCATCCGGCCAGGCAGTCTATGGCGCCAACAACACCCCGACCTCGGTTTACGGTGTCAACGAGGAATTCCTCGACATCAGAGGCTACAAGGTGCAGGACGGCGACATATTCTCTGAGCAGGACATCAAGACGGCGGCTAAGGTGTGCCTAGTGGGAAAGACGGTCATCGACCAGTTGTTCACCAACGGCGAGAACCCTGTCGGAAAGGTGATCCGTTTCGGCAGCATCCCGTTCCGCATCGTCGGAGTGCTTGAAAGCAAGGGTTACAACAGTATGGGAATGGATCAGGACAACCTCATCATCACCCCGTACACCACCGTGATGAAGCGAATCCTCGCCGTGACCTACCTTCAGGAGATCGTCTGCTCCGCTCTGAGTGAGGAATATACCGATGAGGCCATCAGCGAGATCACCGATGTCCTCCGCCGCAACCACAAACTGAAGGAGGCCGATGACGATGACTTCAACATCCGTTCCCAGCAGGAACTTTCCTCGATGATGACCAGCACCAGCGATATGATGTCCACCCTTCTGGCGGCAGTGGCGGGAATATCCCTCCTCGTGGGTGGCATAGGCATTATGAATATAATGTACGTCTCCGTGACAGAGCGGACCAAGGAGATCGGCCTGAGAATGAGCATAGGAGCCAAAGGCCGGGACATCCTCGCCCAGTTCCTGATCGAGGCCACATTGATAAGCATAACAGGAGGTCTTTTAGGTGTGATCTTAGGCGTAGCGGCCTCGTACATAGTCAAGGCCGTACTCTCCTACCCTATCCTCATCCAGCCGTGGAGCATCATCATCTCCTTCCTCGTCTGCACCATAATCGGCATCTTCTTCGGCTGGTACCCAGCCCGCAAAGCCTCCAACCTCGACCCGATCGAAGCCATCCGGTACGAGTAACGGCACTATGGTTCAGTTAAGTATCACATCACATTTGAGTGTTGACGACAGCGAAAAAAAGGCAAAAGTCAAATTTTGCACGGTGGACCAAAATTTGACTTTTGATTTTTTCGCTGCCAATAGCCGACATTGATGTGCTCTTGACTGACCATCAAAACACATCGTTATTCAGAATGGGTTATAAATCAATCTTTTAAGTCATTGTCTTTAGTTGTATTGAGCCAAAGACAACAGAATATCTCTCTGTTTACCAATCATTTATAAATCACGAATCAAACCGCATCTTATAGATCACGGATCAAGCCGCATCACTTTCACGGGGCGTTCATCGCCACGGTAGAGGTGGCTGCACCAGTTGATCTTGCCGTAGTCTTGGAAGCCACATTTCTCCATAACTCGGCCGGATGCGGGGTTGTCGATGAAATAATCACACCAGAGAGTATGGAAGCCTTTCACTTTGAAGCAGTAGTCTATCATCATGCGAAGGGCTTCCGTGCATATTCCTTTGTTCCAGTATGGTTTCCCGACCCAGTAGCCGATCTCGGCGTCATCCGCTCCGATGCCGATGTTGCTCTCGTCGCTCGGATAATATCCAATGCAACCGACCGCCTCGCCTGTCTCGTTCAGCTCGATCGCCCAAGTGTGGTCATTTGTGAATATATTCCTGATCACCTCAAGGCTTTCCTCCACGCTCTTATGCACCGGCCATCCCGCACGCGGCCCGACATCTGGATCGGAAGCATATTTGAACAACGCCTCGGCATCGCTTTCCCTCCAAGGCCGCAGTGTTATCCTGTCTGTCTTCATAACTACTTCAAACGCAGGAAGGAGTAGCCGAAACGTTCGCAGGCGGCGCGCTCAAGGTCTTCACGGTCGTCCGGATGGGCGATGGAGATGAGGGCCTTGGCTCGCTGCGCAAGGTTCTTGTTGCGGAGATATACACAACCATATTCAGTGACAACGTACTGGGTCTGGAAACGGGTTGTGACCACACCGGCTCCCGGAGCGAGGTGGGCGACAATCTTGCCGCGGCCTTTGGCGGTGCGGGACGGCAGGGCGATGAAAGTCTTTCCGCCTTCCGAAAGGGCAGCACCGTACATAAAGTCGTGCTGGCCGCCGACGCTGGAGAAGATCATGTCACCGATGCTGTCAGCGCAGATCTGGCCAGTCAGATCCACCTCGATGGCGGAATTGATGGCCATAGCGTTCGGGTTCTGACGGATGCGCTGCGGATCGTTCGTCCAGCTCACATCGTAGAACATCGCGTCCTTGTTGTGGTCGAGGTACTCGTACATATGTCGGGAACCAAGGGCCAGACATGCGACACTGCGGCCGGGCTCAACCTTCTTCAACGAATTGTCAATCACGCCCGTCTGCATCAGACGGAACACCCCGTCGGTCATCGCCTCGGTGTGCAGGCCGAGATGCTTGTGGTCCTTGAGGCCGTTCAGAATGGCGTTCGGAATGCCGCCGACACCTATCTGTAGGGTGGCTCCATCCGGAATCTCGGCGGCGATGTACGAGCCTATGGCCGACTCGATCTCGGTCGGAGGACCGAACTGCATATCCACAGGAGGGTCATCGCACTCGATGGCGGCCGTGATCTGAGACTCGTGAATCATAGCCGTGCCGTAAAGGCACGGGATGCTCTTGTTCACCTGGGCGATCACAATTTTGGCGGTCTCGACGGCCGGCTGGGCCAGGTCAGCGGAGATGTTGTAGCTGCAATAGCCGTTCTCATCCGGAAGAGAGCAGTTGATGCACGCCACATCGATCGGAATCTCGTGACGGCGGATCAATGACGGAAGCTCACCCAAGAATCCCGGAATGAGGCTTCCGTAACCCTCCGCGACATATTGACGCTGGTCGGCGCACAGAAACAGGCTGTTCACAAAGAACGAGTCCTTGTACTCCGGCTTGCAGAACGGAGCCGGACCTTTCGTGATGTTGAATCCCGAAACGATGTTCACACCCCGGAGCTCATCAGCACGGCGGGCCAATGCCTCCTGGATTATCACAGGCACGGCGGTGCTACCCTGAAAGAAGACCCAGTCTCCTGACTTCACGAGTTTTACGGCCTCGTCGGCACTAACGTATTTCATAAGCAATATTCTCTAAATAATTAATCACCAGACTCATAAAGTCCGACAAAGAGTCCAAGACGCTCATCCAGCGCACGGAAATCATCCTCGGAATTCAGCATCGAAACACAGACCCTTATGCCTTCCCGGGTGCTTCTCGTGGCGACCATCGTGATGGCGCAGATTCCGCAGCGAAGCAGATTCAGCAGCAACTGGCTGCCGGTCAGGCCATCATAGCCGATCGTGAAGAAGAAACCATCACTCACAGCCTCATCCAGATCCTTGTCATACACGATGTGGAACCCGTGGCGCAGAAATATTTCCTTTGCCTTTCCTGCCCTACGGCCATATTCACGCATCTCACCGACGAAGTCATATTCACCGTCCGCCGCCGCTTTAAGCATCGCCGCGAAAGCGAACTGCGCTGAGTGAGAGCAGCTTGATGAATTGACATAGAGGTAGGTAAGTGAGAAATTGTCGCCGAAGCGGCCGAGGCCGTAGCGTTCGCGGAGCGCGGGATATTCCCTGTGATAGAGTTTGTCCGAAATAGCGACCATAGCGATTCGTTCCCCGGCGTAACTGAATATCTTCGAGGCGGAGATCATCAGCACGCAGTTGTCGGTATAGCGAGCGACGGTCGGCTGATATGGCGGCTCGAACGGCACGGAACGGTTCTTCCGGAAATCCATACAAAGGTACGCCATATCCTCCAGAGCGACCACATCGTACTTGGTGCAAAGCTCACCCAGACTCCTCAACTCACCCTCCGTCAGGCAGACCCAGGACGGATTGTTAGGGTTTGAATATATTATAGCGGCGACCCGTCCGTCACCGAATACCTCCTCGATCTTCTCACGGAACTTCTCCCCCCGGAAATCATAGAGGTCGAACATCCGCGTCTTGAATCCAAGCACCTTTGCCTGAACGTAATGCGACGGGAAACCAGGATTGAGATAGACAACTGTGTCTTTCGAGGGATTCATCTGGATGCACTCCAGCAGAAGGTTGTAGCATCCCTGCATCGAGCCGACAGTCGGCACGATCCCTTCCGGGGAGATGTCCACACCGACAAAGGCCTTGATGAAGCGCGAGCCGTTCTCCTTCAGCTCAGGGATTCCGCAGACGGGAGGATAGACCGAAGCCTCTCCGGAATCCAACGCCTTTTTCTGAGCGTCGATTCCTATCTGGCAAGCGTTCAGGCCGGGAATACCGAACTCAAGATGCACGAACTTCTCTCCGGACAGTTTCTCCAGTTCGTGGGAGACGTTGACACACTGGCGGATTGTGGTCCGGCCGATGTCCGCTATGTCAAGTCTTCGCAGGACTTCGTCTATGGATTGTCTGGAGACCGGTTTCATTTCGAGAAGTTTTTGGAGACCTCCAGTCCGGCGTTGAAGGCCGCTATATTCATTTCAACTATCTTCTCGCCCTTGCGGGAGAATACGTCGGTGATTCCCTCACGGAGTTTCTCAGGATCAAGGATCTCAAGAACTGCGGCGGAAGCGCCCAGCAGGACCATATTCGCGCTGCGTGGAGAGCCCGTCTGCTTCGCGATCTCATCACAGTCCAATGTTATGACATTGCCGATTTTCTGAAGCTCGGCGGTGATTTCCTCGACAGGAGGGTAATTCGGAATATTCACAAACGGGGTGGAGTTTGTCACTATCCAGCCGCCCTTTGAGAGCCAAGGCAGGTAGCGGAGGGCCTCCATCGGCTCCAGCGAAAGGATAAGGTCGCACTCCCCTTTCGGGATCAGGTCGCTCCAGATTCTCTCGGTGCTGATGCGCAGGTTACTCTGCACATCTCCGCCTCTCTGGCTCATTCCGTGCACCTCGGCCTGTTTCAGATGAAGGTTTTGGTCAAGCGCCGCCCAGCCGATCACCGTTGCTATCGAGAGAATCCCCTGTCCCCCGACACCAGATAATATAATGTCTTTCTTTGCCATATCGATTACGCTTTTTTGTTGGCAGCCGCGTGGCGTTTAGCTGTCTGAATGCATTCACGGCGACAGATGATGACTGACACGCCGCTGTAGTTGAGTTCCTCGTCGATCACCTTCTCCATATCCGGATAATTCTTAGGAAGAGGAATGATTGTCCTAATGTGCTCCGGCTCGACTCCGAGTCCCTTGCAGATCTCCTCCAGTTTCCCCGTTCCGGCGGAGTCCTGACCTCCGGTCATTCCGGTCGTCAGGTTGTCCGAGATGCAGATCGTGACGCTCGCCCCGGCGTTGACGCAGTCCAGAAGGCCGGTCATCCCGCTGTGGGTGAATGTGGAGTCTCCGATCACCGCCACGGCAGGCCACACACCGGAATTGGCGGCACCAAGCGCCATAGTGATGGAAGCGCCCATCTCGACGCAGGTCTGGAACGAGTTGAAAGGCGGCATATATCCAAGAGTGTAGCAACCTATGTCACTGAACACACGTGCCGTAGGGGCATATTCCTTAAGCACCACATTAAGCGCGGTGTAGAAATCCCTGTGGCCGCATCCATGGCAAAGCGCCGGCGGACGAGGGACAGCTACCTCTGATTTTGAATATGTCTCCATCGGCGGCAGGCCAAGGGCGACGCGCACGCAGTCAGGTGTGAGTTCGCCGGTCCTTGGAAGAGTGCCGTCAAGACGGCCTTGGATCTTCGTCCACCTTCTGTCATCCGGATCGTAAAGGATGCCGCGCAGCTTCTCCTCGATGAGAGGCTGTCCCTCCTCAAGCACAAGGATGGCGTCGCACGTGGCTGCCATCTCCCTTGCCAAAGCCTTAGGGAACGGATAGCGGGTCACCTTCAAAGTCGGATACGGGCATCCGTCAGGGAAGCTCTCCATCAGATAGTTCCAGGCGATTCCGCAGGCGATGATTCCCATCCTGTGGTTGTGCCCCTCGACATAACTATTGTCCGAAGAGGCCACGGAATCTTTCTCGAATGACAGAACATCGTCAGCCAGTTGCCTGATGCGCTTCCTTGCGTTGACCGGCAGGGTAACCCAGTTCTTCTCGTGAAGCTCGTCAGGGAAATGTACCTCGTTCTCACGGCGGATCTCG
>SAMEA104315431__coassemble_472_pt1 | contig 38340 bp, 27 predicted proteins | sample SAMEA104315431__metabat2_low_PE_016 | metagenome-assembled genome bin SAMEA104315431 (sample SAMEA104315431) | gut metagenome | biome: Monkey gut; feature: monkey-associated habitat; material: faeces | place: China | collected 2013 | reverse complement strand
GCGTTTTCGCTCCATTGCTTGAGGAATGGATGTGCAGGGGCATCGTGCTGAGGGGCCTTCTGAACTATTCCCGAAAGGGCGAACCGGGCGAGGACGGCAGCAGGAGGGGGATGAATCCCGCTCTTGCGATAGCCATCTCGGCGATCTTCTTCGCCACGATCCACGGCAACCTCTGGCAGGGAATCTCCGCGTTCATCCTCGGAAGCTTCTTCGGCTATGTCTATTACAAGACCGGCTCGCTGAAGCTCACGATGCTGATGCACTGCGTCAACAACACGGTCTCGGTACTGTCCTCCAAGCTTCCGGCGTTCAAGGATTTGGGAGCCGACGCGAGTCTTATGGACATAATCCCGACTGGGATCTATGTGATCATATTCATTGTAAGCGCCGCTGTTTTGTTCCTGGCTGTCAGATATTTGTCAAAGATCAGCATGAAATCCGTGCAGGGCAACTGTGACGTGATTCCAGGTGCTGATGACATCGATAATGGAGAAAATCTTTGACGATCCGGACACCGGTAGCGTTACAATCCGGAAAAATGTACGCTCCCGCAGGGTGACACTTCGCGTGAATCCCCGCAGGGGCGTTACCGTTACCATTCCTTACTTCGTTCCGTACAAGGCCGGACTGGAGTTCTTTCTGGCTAAAAAAGACTGGGTCATGAAGGTTCAGGAGCGGCAGCGCGAGCGAATCGGATCCGAGCATATTCCCACTCCTGAGGAGATCGAGGAGCTTCGCAGGGTGGCGAAAGAAGTACTCCCGAAGCGTTTGCGGGAACTCGCGGAAAGATATTCATTTGAATATAATTCCGTCCGCATCAAGCACAACTCCTCGAACTGGGGAAGCTGCTCGCGCAAAGGCAACATCAACCTTAACCTCAACCTCGTGCGCCTACCGGACGAGCTGCGGGACTACGTCATCCTCCACGAGCTCTGCCACCTCCGCCACCCCAACCACGGCCCGCAGTTCCACGCCCTCCTCGAATCCCTCTGCCCCGACCATCTCGCCAAACAACGGGCCCTGCGCGGCTACCGGCTGTACTGAGGATAATATGAGCGGTGTTCTGCTTCTTGAACAACCTCAATCGAGCACTCATTAATTACTCCGCCATTGCTCCCGACAACCACTGTACATTTGCGGATTTTGCCGGAATTATTTTCAGTAACCGAGATCGTCACCGGTTGTACTCCTTTGCTAAGTTTCCCAAGAGTCACCATACACCAGGACGATGACATATTCTTGGTTGTTAGGTGTCGATAATACTTATAAGTGCCGCTTTCTTCGTCAAGCCGCCATCCGGCATTCTCATATTCAAAAGTTGAGACAATAATCCCATCTTCGGTGATTTCCTCCAGACAAAGACTGAATGGAACCTCATATATTTTTACGATGGAAGAAGAAGCTTCGGAATTGAATGTCAGACAATCCTCCGATGCTACGACATCGTAAAATTTGTCCCCAATGGCACAGCCAGGTGCCAATGCCATAAACGATAAGATTATTGTTATAAGAATGTACTTTCTCCTCATATTACTTGTTATATTACTTGTTGTTTATTTGTGTTTGCCTAAATTATAGATCATAAGTCACCATCCTATATGTCCAAGTATAATTACTTTCGCAGCCACCTTTATCAAGGTTAGTATTCGCATCAATATTTGAATCCTTGAAACGTCCGCAAGTCGTGTCGAACGTCCCGCAAAAATAGTAACCATCGCGAGCCCCATTCCATCCCCAGTTAATATGATAGTATTCTCTTTCTGTTCCGTTCTCACGTCTGAGCAAATACCCGTCCAGCACCCAAGCGTGTCCTTCGAGTGACTACGATGTACAACCTCCAAGGTAAACAGGCTTGCCATTGGAAGCTTGGGGCTCCATAGGCATCGAATCATTGGAATTGCATCCGAAGAGCGCAACTAACAAAGTGTAAATAAAAGTTAAGTGTTTCTTCATTACTGATGAATTTTTGCAAAGTTATGAATAATATTGCATGTTTACAAAACGATTTATATCAAATAGGCAAAAAATGTACTTTGTGCTCATTCCTATATCTGCGACTACTACTACCGCCCCAACCACGGCCCTCAGTTCCACGCCCTCCTCGAATCCCTCTGCCTCGGATATCTTGCCAAGCAACGGACCCTGCGCGAACATCAGCTGTACTGATTCGCCTAAGAGGAATCGTTCTCATCCGAATCTTTTCATCGACAATAAAAACAATCGTCTATATTTTTATACTGCGAATATAAATATTATATTTGCAGTGCTGATTAGAATGAGTTATGGACAAGGAGATTCTGAAAACTATTATCAAAGAAGGTCAGGAAGATATTATTTCTGTTGAACTGTATGAGAGGCCGTTTGGGTTTGAGGAGAACGGACGCTATGTGATGGTGGGTGTGCGTCACGCCGGAAAGTCATATATGCTGTACCAAAGGGCAAGGCAGCTGCTGTCCGAAGGACATAATATAAATGAGATGCTTTATGTCAATTTTGATGACGAGAGGCTTTTCGGCACAGTAAAGGCGGAGAGTTTGGATGAGATTCTTCAGGCCTATTCAGCAATGTACACCACCAAGCCGATATTGTTTCTAGATGAGATTCAGAACATTGATGGATGGGAACATTTTGCCAGAAGACTTGCCAATCAGAAGTATCAGGTCTATGTTACAGGCAGCAACGCCAAAATGCTCAGCCGGGACATCGAAACAGTGCTGGGCAATCGTTATCTCGATGCTGACATATATCCATATTCATTCAAGGAGTATTTGGGAGCGAAAGGAGTCGCTTTGGAAGTGAATTGGATGTACGGGCGGCAGAAGAATGATGTTGTTTATGCTTTCAATGAATATTTCCGTTGGGGTGGCTTCCCTGAATTAGTGATGTATCAGAACAAGCGCCGGTGGCTCAATCGACTGTACGAGAAGATTCTTCTTGGTGACATCGTGCAAAGAAACCACATTCAAAACGAAACGGCAGTCCGACTTACAATCAAACGCCTGGCGGAATCAGTAATGCAACCGATTTCGTATAATAGGATCGCTCATCTGATACAATCTGTCGGTTTGCGTACGACACCGGCATCTGTTATGGATTATGCAAAGTTTGCAAAGGATGCCTGCCTGATTTTCAGTGTGGATAATTACGCATCTAAATTCGCGGAGAAAGAAACAGTGAAGAAGCATTACTTTGTTGATAATGGCTTGCTAAATATATTCATAAATGATCCGGAAACATCACTGCTGGAGAATCTTTGCGCCATTCACCTGTATAGGCGTTTTGAGGGTGGACTTTATTTTTGGAATAAAAATGTCGAGGTTGATTTTTATATTCCGGATATAAGTACCGGAGTGCAGGTTTGCTACTCCACAACCAAGGATCTGAATACCTTTGAGCGTGAGGTGTACGCATTGGAAAGCCTTGACAAAATTCATCCTTTGGAGAAAATGATTGTCATCACATTTGACGAGGAAAGGACAATAGAGCTGCGCTCAGGAAAGGCTGTGGAACTGATTCCGGCTTGGAAATGGCTTCTGACGGACGGTTCCGCAATCTTAGAATAGCTCAGGCTGTGGAATGACAAAGTGACTGGGCAAATGAATATTAAAACTTATCTCAAATAATTGTTATTATCAAGATTATTTCAGATATTAGTAATAACTATTTATTGACAAGAATATTCAACATTATAAAGTATGAGAATAAAATGGATTTCGGCCATAATGTTGGCCTGCATGATGCAAGTATGCTTTATCGCTGATGCCGCGGCCCTCAATCACTCAACCGACTCTGCAACACCAATCATGACAGTTTCCACTACTGACACGGAAGTTGATTTGATGACATCAATCAGAATTTTAGTCGCGGATAAACTAAACCTCAGTTTCAATGTAGTGCAGCCAGAATCTGTTTTCAAATATGATTTAGGTGCAGACTCTCTTGATATGTTCGAGATCTTCGATGAATGTGAAGAGGTTTATGATATTAAGTTAAATGGAACAGATCGCGACGCTGTAATTACTGTATCGGACTTACATGATTTGGTACGGAAAAAGATTCGTGAATAAAAACGCTGCTGTTTAATGAACAGAGTTGTCTTCTTTCTTGTTATTTTTGTTCTGGTCGCAGTTCCTATCCATGCGGAGACGGTGGTCAGGGGACGCGTGTTTGATGATAAGGGGAAGAAGACTGTGGAGTTCGCGAATGTGGGGATTTACAGACCGGACAGCAAACTGGTCGGGGCCTGTGCGAGTGACGGTGACGGAAACTTTGAGATCAAGGTTCATAAAAATGGTGACTACCAAATAACGGTCTCGTTTCTCGGATGCGGAAGCTGGGTCAAGAAGATTCACTGTGCAGGAGGTGAGTTGGATCTTGGAAAGATACGTCTCAAGGAAGACAATGAGGAGTTGGATGCCGCAGGGATTTTCGCGAAGACACTGATAAAGAAGGAATCGGACAGGATCGTCTATGACGTGTCAGCGGATCCGGACGCGGCAAGGATGAATATGTCGGCGTTCATGTCGAAGGTCCCCGGACTGAAGATGTCCGTCAGGAACGGAGATCTGGAATACGGCCACATTTCATTGGAAAAGATCCTCATTGATGACAAAGAGAACGACATGATAAGCAAATCCCGACAGTACCCGATGAGTTTCATCAAGGCGGACTACATGTCAAAAATCGAATTGATCCTCCCGAATTCTCCCGAGTACAACAACGCCGCGCCAATGTTGGTGATCACGCTGGACAAACCGCTTCCATTCGGAGCCGCAGCCCAACTGACGGGATATTCTTCATCACATAACAGCCATGACTTCACTCCGGATGCGGTCGTGAACACCCCCTTGATCGGAATCGGACTGAGATATTCCTTCAACTATGAGAACAAGCCATCTCTGACAAATGAATATTCAAGGACTTCATACAGTGCCGATGGTTCCGCCCCAAGCTCGTTCGAAGGGAACAGCACATCGGATAGTGACTCCAAAGGACAGAACCTGAACATGAATCTGTTCAGGACTTTCATGAAAGATAAGCTGAGGTTTAACGCGAGCATCGGGACAAACAGGCGGGACAGTCATGAACGATTGGAAACCGAATCCTCCATCATGAGGCCGGGACAGAACGAAGAGACTACCGTAACCGCCTCTACGAAGGCAACAACCTCGCCTTTCAGGCTGAACGCCGGATTCCGTGCCAATTACGATTGGAGACGGGGCTGCGGTGTCACCGTGAAATACACTATGAGAAATTCCGAAAGCTCCTCCTATGAGAACCTCTTTCGTGAATCTTCGGGCGATCCGCTTTACAACCACTCCGCCAACTCCGACTTGCAGCATAACATCTCCGCAAACCTTAAGTTCAGGGACAAAAACAGAAAATGGGGAGCGAAGATTGAGACAGGATACATGTTCAGGGACTATAATGACAGGACTGAATATTGGAGCGGGAGCATAGGTGGCATGGACTATAATCAAGGAGTGGCATACACCGACGCAATGGTCCTCGGGAATCTTTTCAAGAGGAAAATGGGCTTCAGCATAGGTGTGAAAACTGAATATGTTGACAACAAAGGAATGGACTTGACTTCATCGAAGTCCCTTGACTACAACGAGTTCAATCTGATACCCATGGTCGGGATCTCTTGGATCTTCCTGAAGGACTACAAGCTCATCTCATCTTACATATGCCGGAGCAGGAGACCGCGTCAGGAACAACTGGACTCATATTCAGACACCTCAGATCCTTATAACATCAAGACTGGTAATCCTGACCTCAAAGGTGAGGTCAGCCACTCGGTATCATGTGGATTACAGCGAAATTTCAAAGTAAAATGGCTCAACCAGCTCACTGTCAACGCCAGTTACGATGTTACTCCGAACGCCATTCAAATGATATCCACCGTGGATGAGAGCAATGTCAGGACAACCTCCTACGCTAACATAGGCAGGCATTCATCATCGAGCGTCTCACTGGCCGGCAAATTCCGGCCGACAGACAAGATCGATTTGAACGTGCAGGTAAGCCATAGACGTTCACGCTACGAGATTTACGGTGAGAAAGCCAATACCTTCAACTCATTCAGCCTTTCGGAAAACGCATCATTCGACCTTGGTTTCGCACAAGTAGGACAGAGCCTGCTGATGCTTCCTACCGGTGTCACGGCGCAATCAAAAGACCTGCGGGTTGAGCCGCTTATGGATCTTACCGTCTCCAAATACTGGGAAAAGACTAATTTCGGTGGCACGATCGGAATTGAAGATGTGCTTCACGGACGTTCATATATGAAATCCACAATATTCTCATCCGGATTCGTTCAAGAAACATGGACGCGGCGGCGTGGACGCATGATTTATATTTCACTCTACTGGAGGATCGGCAAGTTCCGGCAGACCGAGAGAGTGACACATTCATCGTACGATTTGAATTAAATTTGAATATTCAGAAAATATTTTGATTATCTGAAAATTATGTCTATCTTTGCACGCTTTTCCGCAGGGTGCGGGGAAGAAGACGTTATTAATCATCAACAAAATTTTTTGCGAAAATGGCAGAGTATTTACAAGCCGACAAGAAGCAAGAGATTTTCGCTAAGTACGGAAAGTCTAATACAGACACCGGCTCACCAGAGAGTCAAGTTGCTTTATTTTCCTACCGTATCAATCACCTCACGGAGCACGTGAAGAAGAACAAGAAGGATGTTGTCACCCGTCGTTCACTTCTCCGTCTCGTAGGTAAAAGACGCCAGCTTTTGGACTACCTCCAGAAGATCGACATCGAGAGATACAGAAAGATCGTCAAGGAGCTCGGTCTCCGTCGATAAATTCACGATAGGAACAGAAAAGGGATTGGCCGCGCTCTATGACGCAGCCGTCCCTTTTTTATTAAAATGACGCTGAAGTTTTCAGATATATTTTGTTGAGGACACGCGGTAAAAACAGTAAAATGAACATCATCACAAAGAAGATCGAATTATCCGATGGTCGGGTGATCGAGATCGAAACCGGCAAAGTTGCCAAGCAGGCAGACGGTTCGGCAGTGGTCAAGATGGGAGGCACGATGCTCCTGGCCACAGTGACCTGCGCTAAAGAAGCGGCAGAAGACACAGACTTCCTTCCACTCCAGGTGGACTACAAGGAAAAATTCTATTCAGCGGGACGTTTCCCGGGCGGATTTATGAAGAGAGAGGGCAAGGCCTCTGACTACGAAATCCTTATCTCTCGCCTTGTCGACAGGGCTTTAAGACCTTTGTTCCCGGAGGATTTCCACCTCGCTGTGTTCGTCAACATCTGGCTGATCTCAGCCGAGAAGGACATCCAGCCGGACGCTCTCGCAGGGCTCGCGGCTTCAGCGGCTCTGGCAGCCAGCGATATTCCATTCCTCGGACCGATCTCTGAGGTACGTGTGGCAAGAATCGACGGAGAGTTCAAGATCAACCCTAACTTCAGCGAGATGGAGAAGGCCGACCTTGAGCTTATGGTCGCAGCCACCGAGGAGAACATTATGATGGTCGAGGGTGAGATGAAGGAGGTTTCCGAGGAGGTTATGCTTGAGTCCATCAAGTTCGCCCACGAGGAGATCAAGAAGCATTGCCGCATCCAGAAAGAGCTCAACAAGGAGCTCGGCAAGGATGTCAAGAGAGACTATCCTCACGATGAGGAGGACGAGGATCTCAAGAAGAAGATCCACGACTTCGCCTACGACAAGTGCTACGCTCTCGCCAAGTCCGCAAGGCCGAAGCACGAGAGAGAGGACGGTTTCGAGGCCATCAAGAAGGAGTGCGTCGAGTCTCTTGGTCTGACTGAAGAGGAGCAGGATGCCAAGAAGATGATGATCAACAGATACTTCGGCCACGAGCAGAGAGAGGCCTTGAGGAATCTTGTCCTCGATGAGGGTCTTCGCGTTGACGGCCGTCAGACCACCCAGGTACGTCCTATCTGGTGCGAGGTTGACTGTCTGCCTTGCGCTCACGGCTCGGCTATATTCACCCGTGGTGAGACACAGGCCCTTGCCTCCGTCACCCTCGGAACAAAGATGGATATGAAGGAGATGGACGAGGTTCTCGTACAGGAGACCCAGCAGTTTGTCCTCCACTATAACTTCCCTCCGTTCGCCACCGGAGAGGCCAAGGCCCAGAGAGGTGTTGGCCGTCGTGAGGTAGGTCACGGAAACCTGGCATTCAGGGCTCTCAAGGCCGTCATGCCAAAGGCTCCGGAGTTCCCTTACGCTGTACGCGTTGTCTCTGATATTCTTGAGTCCAACGGCTCGTCATCACAGGCTTCCATCTGCGGAGGCTGCCTCGCCCTTATGGATGCCGGTGTTCAGATCAGCAAGCCGGTTGCCGGTGTTGCCATGGGTCTCATCACCGACGAGAAGAATCCTAACGGCCGCTACGCCATCCTGACCGACATTCTCGGCGACGAGGATCACCTCGGTGACATGGACTTCAAGGTTGCCGGCACCAAGGACGGCATCACCGCGACCCAGATGGACATCAAGGTTGACGGTCTTTCATACGAGGTCCTCGCAAAGGCTCTCCAGCAGGCCCACGAAGGCAGAATGCACATCATGGGTGAGATGATGAAGTGCATCGACAAACCTCGCGAGGACTACAAGCCGTTCGTTCCGAGAATCAAGTCCTTCGAGATCGATAAGGACTTCATCGGAGCTGTCATCGGAAAGGGTGGTGAGACCATCCAGAAGATCCAGGCTGAGACCGGCGCTGTCATCTCCATCGACGAGATCGACGGCAAGGGAGTCGTAGACATCGCCACAAACGATGCCGCCGCTATGCAGAAGGCTTACGACTGGATCCAGAGCATCTGCGCTGTTCCGGAGGTCGGTCAGACCTACCACGGAAAGGTTGTCTCAATCCTTGAGTTCGGCGCTTTCGTAGAGATTCTTCCTGGCAAGGAAGGCCTTCTCCACGTATCCGAGATCGCTTGGAACAAGACCGAGAATGTAGAGGATGTGCTCACAGTTGGTCAGGAAGTTGACGTGAAACTTCTTGAGATTGACGCCAAGACCGGCAAGATGAGACTCTCTATGCGCGCCCTCACTCCTAAGCCGGAAGGCTATGTTGAGCCAGAGCGTCGCCCACGCGGAGGCAACGACCGTGGCGGAGACCGCAGAAACGGCTTTGACCGCAGGAATGGCGGAGACGACCGTCGCAACGGTGACCGCAGGAACGGAGGCTTCGACCGCAGAAACGGCGATGACCGCCGCGGCTACGACCGTGGTGGAGACCGCAGGAACGGCGATGACCGCAGAAACGGCGGCCACAGGAACTTCGGCCCTAAGAACGACTTCAACGCCAACACCGAAGACCACTCCGACAACCTCGACAAGAACACTGAGGAGTTCTTTTAATGAATATGCCGCCTCTACCAAATGAGGTGACAACTGAACATGAAAAGAGGGTGACCTTTCCGGTCATCCTCTTTTTATGTGACAGAAAACGTACAGCAGAAGGCCTTAGTGTGTACCAAATGGACTAAGACCTCATTCACACATCGGCTTGACCATTGATGTCTCATGATGAGACTTCCAGTTTCATTCAGGACACCCAACGATGACTTTTTCAAGTGCGTTCATAGTTTCCTATATACAAAATCCCTCCTCTTTTGAATGTTTTATTTATTTTTGCATATCGGACTTTAAACAGATAAGCAGATATGGCATTGGACATAGGAAAACAGGCAGTCGGAGGAGGACGTGAAGCAGAATGACAATCATCACCCTTTTGATTTCTTTGTTGACCGTCAGTTCGGCGGTCAAGCCTCTTTCACCGGATAACCAGACCTTGCTGAATGAGATTGTCAATAAGTTCGACAGTCTGGAGGTCTATGAGAACCGTAAATTAGCGGAAATCAGGATGAAGAAGGATGCGTGCGAAAAGCTTGAGGGACGCGAACAGATGGAAGCGTGGCTGGATGTGGCATACGATTACAGCTACTTCGATTCCGACTCCACTATCGCAACCCTTGAGCATGTTAAACAATTGGCATCTGACGCATCCGACAATTATATGGCGGTCAAGACGGCTGTCCGTATCTCACGAATTTTGACAACTCTCGGATACTATAAGGAAAGCAGCGACATAATCGAATCCATAGACAGGAAATCCATCCCCAAGACACTCCTTTTCGAATATTTCGAAGCTCAGGAGTTTCTTTGTTATGAGCTTTTCCACGTTGACGGTTCACGACTCGAATTTCAGGACATGTACGAGGGGAAGTACCGATCATATATGGATTCGGTCATTTTTTACGCACCGGAGAATTCTGAATACGGACTGCGCTCCCGGGAAAAGAAGGATCTGATGCTCAATGACTATGACAATGCAATGCAGTGCAACCTCAAAAGAATGGAACTCGCAACGAAAGGCTCAATAGCCGAGTCGTTCGTCTTCTACGAAAGGAATCTGATATATGAGAAAATGGGCGGGCATGATGAGGAACGCCTGTATTGTCTTTTGAGGGCGGCCATCATTGACCTGGAAAACTCCAATCAGGATGTCGCCGCATTCACCAGAATCGCATATATGCTGCGAAACTCTGTGGATGCCAGGATTCTTGACAAGTTTTCCGACTATTCCTACTCTTCGATGCTCAAGTTCCGCTCCAGGACACGAAGGATTTTGGGAATGGACGTAATTGTGGAGACGGACAGGCTGCTGCGCCAGCAGATTTTGAAGCAAAAAAGGCAACTTACGCTGAGTCTGCTGCTCCTTTCTGCCCTTGCAATGCTTCTTGCCGCAGTCTTATGCTATACGGTTGCACTCATACGGAAAGGCAGAATTCTTACTCTCCGGCTGGAGCGTTCCAATCGCATTTCCAACGGTTACATAGCCAGTTTCTTCCAGCTCTATTCCTCCTACATCAACCGGCTCCTCGCTTTCCGCGGTCGCATAAACACCAGCCTCAGACGTGGCGACACCGACTATGTAATCGAGCTTACTAATCCGTCCCGCGACATAACAAACGAAGAACTCAGGCATATGTACGACAGTTTCGATTCAGCATTTCTTGATATATTTCCGACTTTTGTGGAAGATTTCAACTCCCTTTTGAAACCGGAGTGCCACATTGTTCTCAAGGATCGCGAGAAACTGAATACGGAGTTGAGGATATTCGCAATGATAAAGCTCGGGGTAACAGAAAGCGCAAGGATTTCTGAACTTCTGCACTACTCCATAAAGACTGTTTATAACAAACGGTCCGGTATAAACCCGAAGCTCGCCATTCCGAAAGAAAAGTTCGAAAAAATGCTCAGAGAGCTGTAAATATCGCTAAAAAAATGACAATAATACATTTCCCTGGTTCGACTTGTACGAATCGGGGAATGTTTTGATATTCAATAAAATAACATTTCTCTAGACCTACTTGGATTTCCTTTGCAGGAATTGCGGCGGAAAATGTGCTGTAATATATCGATTTAGTTTATACTTTTGCGGCGTGCACAATTATGGGACAAGCCGGATAATCCGGAGTTTCCAACAAGAAAAAAGCTAATAAACCATGTCATTCACGAAAGTAATGCAAACAGCAGTTGCGGCGCTCATCGCCTTTCTCATCGCGGGATGTTCACCAAGTAATGAAATCCCTGTCAATCCTTCCGTGTCGGCTCCGACACGTGTAATGCTTAAGGAAAACGTAAATGTGTACCTTAAAGGTGTCGGCTCCGGCACGAGTTTCACCGTCGATTTCGGTGACGGCACCACAGTGGAGGCTGTAACTCCTTCCGCAGCAGTTCACGCCTATTCAGAAAGTGCAGACTGGAAGATAAACGTATCGTCTGAGGCTTTGGACGAAGACTTCAGTAAAACAATACGTTGTTATCCTCTGGAAGCCTTGTCTTCCGCACAACGGAATTTCAGGGACCCTTCCTGCAAGAAAATCTGGGTATTGACCCACAGGGCACATACCACTGACAAGTCAATTCCTGAGAATTCAATTCCTGCGGTAAAGGCTGCCATAGCATCTGGGGCAGAAGCTCTCGAATGCGACACCCAGCGTACAAAGGATGGTCAGATTGTGATTTGCCACGACCTTTCAATCAACAGGACAACCAATGGAACCGGAGACATACCGTCCCTGACGCTTGCGGAAATCAAATCCTACAAGCTGCTTGACCGTAACGGTAATGTCACAAACGAGACCATGCCTACCCTCGAAGAGTTCCTCAAGGCCTGCCGCGGAAAAATTTATGTGGATCTCGACTATTCCCCAAGAACGGCGTCAACTGCAGAGGTGATGGCTGTCGTGGAAAAACTCGGTATGATGGAACAGGTTTGGTTCTACTGCAATTCAGCGGAAAAATGCAAGGAGGTTCTCGCGATTTCTCCTCGTGCACACGCCTACACATGGGCAACGGCCTACGAACCGCTCAAAGGACTTGAAGGGCCATATTTCGTTCAGTATAGCTACTCGCCTTCTTCTGGAAGCACATCTATCGGCACTGCCGTTCGCGACGGCATGCTATGCTCCGTATGTATGCTCAGCGTCCTCAACAACAAGATTCCTGAGTATGATGTGGACGGAGCCCAGCTTGACGAGCTTATTTCTGTGTTCCCGGACGTGAAGATGATAATGACTGACGCTCCGGAAAAGCTCATCAATGCCCTGTCCGAACGTGGTAGAAGGTAAGCAAACCTTAACTAAAAACTAATAATATCGATAAAATGGATAAGAAAAAACTTTTGCCGGTTATCATTGTCCTTACCACATTTTTCTCTGCGATCTCCGCTTTTGCCCAGGTCGCTTCAGTGAAAGGAGTGGTTGTGGACTCCAATGGAGAACCGGTAATTCAGGCCGGTGTCGTCATTGACGGAACTCAGACAGGAGTTGTCACTGACATTGACGGAACATTTGAAATCAATGCTCCCAAGGGAGCTACTCTGAACATTTCTTCAATAGGATTCAAATCGAAGAAAGTTTATGTCATCGGCGGTGATTTGAGGATTGTTCTCGAAACGGAAGCAACCGCACTTGATGAGGTTGTGGTCGTCGGTTACGGCTCCATGAAAAGGAAGGAAATGACCTCCGCCATCTCCCACATCGGCGCAAAGGACTTCAGTTCGGTCAGCAGCCTTGACGCATCAATGCTCATCCAGGGAAAAGTTTCCGGAGTGAGCGTCTCTAACACGGCGGTTGCAGATCCTAACAACATAGGAAGCATCCAGATTCGCGGTGTGTCGTCACGAAGCGCGGGCAATGGTCCTTTCGTAGTCGTTGACGGTGTTCCGGGAGGAGACCTGACCAACATCAACCCTGCGGATATCGAATCTATCGATGTCCTCAAGGACGGTGCGGCATCCGCAATCTACGGAACGCGCGGAAGTAATGGCGTCATCCTCGTCAATCTCAAAAAGGGAAGCAAGGACGGAAACATCCACACGACCTATAGCGGAACCGTGACTCTGAACGCCCCGAAGAATGAACTGGACATGATGACTGCCGAGCAGTACAGAGCGTACAGGACAGTAAATAATCCTCTCGACGACCTCGGCGCAAGTTCTGACTGGTTTAAAGCCACTACAAGATTGGGATTCAACCACTTGCACACTCTTACGGTCTCTGGAGGCAACGCGAAGACCAACTACCGTGTGACAGCCGACTACCGGTATGCACGAGGCATTGACCTGAGTTCTGACAGACGCGAGTACGGAGCAAGAGCCGGTGTGAACCACACGACGAAAAGCGGTCTCTTCACTTTTACGGCCAATCTGACTCCGAGAATCATCAAACGCAACAAGATGACAGGTTCATATTCTAATGTCCTGGTCATAAACCCGACGGCCCCTATATATGACGAAACGACCTCCAACGGATACTACCATTTCCCGGCAGGCTCAAACTATTCCAACGTGGTCGAATCCATGACGCAGGTCAAGAACGACACGGAGATTAAGCTTCTTGAGTGGAATGCCGGCGTACAGATGAACCTCCTTCCGCTTTTTACTCCGACACATCCGGATTTCAGCCTCACGTCAAAGGCCACTGTTTCCGGATATGAGGTGGACAAATTCAACGGATATTTCGCTCCTTCTACAATTTCATGGCATCAGAATGACAAGATCAAGGGTGATGCATCAAGGTCGTTTGACAAAAGTTCCCAGACCAATTTCGATTGGGTGACAAATTTCAGCGCACAGTTCGGAGGCCATCGTCTCAGAGCAATGGTCGGATACAGTTATTTCTATGTCGTCAATTCCGGAATGTCCGCAAGCAACCAGGATTTCACTTCCGACGGACTTGGCTACAACAACCTAGGAGCAGGCGAATGGGCATCCAAGGAAGGACAGATTTGCCTCGGCTCATACAAGAACGACAGCAAACTCATATCATTCTACGGACGATTGAATTATGACTGGAAAGAGCGTTATCTCCTGTCCGTCTCACTTCGTCACGAGGGTTCTTCAAAGTTCGGACAGAATCACAAATGGGGCAATTTCCCTGCCGTTTCAGTGGGATGGAGAATTTCTGACGAGCCGTTTATGTCCTGGGCTTCATCTTGGCTCAACGACCTGAAGTTCAGGTATGACTATGGTGTCACAGGAAACCAGGACTTCGGCAGCTACAATTCACTCGCTACATACCGCGCATTCGGATATTACCAATACAACGGATCAAGCTTCCACGTATGGGGGCCGTCCAAGAACGTGAACACGGAACTTCGCTGGGAAAAGGGACACAACCAGAATATCGGTGTGGATTTCTCCCTCTTCAAGCACAGGCTCAGCGGTTCATTGAACTACTTCATCCGCAGGCAGTCAGACCTGTTGGGCGATTACAATGTTTCAGTTCCACCACACCTTTTCACGACGATATTCACCAATGTCGGAACACTCCGCAACAGCGGATTCGAGTTCGACATCAACATTGATGCTATAAGAAAGGAAAAATTCAACTGGAGCATCTCTCTCGTCGGAGCCACCAACGACAACCGCTTCGTAAGTTTCTCCAATGACATATATCAGGGACAGAAATACTATAATGTCTGCACGATGTCCAATCCGAACAACCCTGGATACCTCCAGAGAATCGAGGAGGGACAGCGCATCGGAAACTACTACACTTGGAGATATGCCGGAGTGGACAAGTCAGGAAACTGGCTCATTTACGACCACAACGACAATATAATTCCTATTGCGGAAGGATCTGAGGAAGACAAGTGCGTGACAGGAAACGGCCTGCCGAAGTTCACAGGCAGTATGACCCACAATTTCACATGGCGCAACTTTGACCTTGCAGTCGCATTCACCGGAGCGGCAGGATTCGACATTTTCAATGTCCATGACTTCTATTTCGGACTTCAGGGAATGACCGGAAATGTCCTCACAAAGGCATATTCGAAGAATGCCCACATCAAGACCGGTCTGAATGTCATCACCGACTATTTCATCGAGAAAGGCGACTATCTCAAGCTCGACTATGTCACATTGGGATACACTCTCAACTTGAACCGCAAATTCATTGACCGTTTCAGAGTTTTCGGTACTGCAAGAAATCTCTATACCTTAACCCGCTTCGAGGGCATTGATCCTTCGACTTACGAGGTTAACGGCCTCACCCCGGGAACTTTCGGAGGTTCGTACAACTACTATCCTTCGGCATTCCAGTTTATATTCGGAGTCCAGATAGGCTTCTAAAATTATGAGAAAAATGAAAAATATCATAAGGTTTTCGGCTATTGCAGCCGTAATTATCGGAGCAGCAGCCTGCACGGACCTCAACGAGACGGTCTATGATCAGGTGATGACCAACAACTATTATAACACGAAGGCCGATATCATTCAAGCTGTATTCCGCCCATTTGAGCACGTCTATTGCTGCGAGTATGACTTCTATGAGCACGAGGAACTGACCGGTGACCATTTCATCACCCCGACAAGAGGTACATGGTGGTATGACGGCGGAAAATGGGAGATCCTCCACCGCCACAACTGGAGCAGCATTGAAGACAGTTGGAGCTGGACCGGGGAATGGAACGCATGCTACACCGGCATCGGACAGTGCAACCTCGTACTTGACGACCTCTCAAGGCTCAATCCGTCAAAGTTTTCTCTTACGGAAGCCGAATTCGACGCTTTCAAAGGACAGCTCCGCACGATGAGGGCATATCTCTACCTGAGGCTTCTCAACTGCTACAGGAACTGCATTCTCACCACGACATCCGATGCATCCGTAAACAATCTTCCTGAAAACAGGGTACAGGTGTCACCGGAAAAGCTGTTCGAATTCATTGAATCAGAGCTCAAAACTGGCGTAAACGACCTTCCTGCAAAGGTCGGGACATCCGGCCCGGGATCATCTCAGGGATCCTTCACCAAAGGTGCTGCAGCAGCACTCCTGGTGAGACTCTACCTCAATGCTGAAAAATGGATTGGTGTACCCCACTACGATGATGTAATCAGCTGGTGCCGCAGAATCCGTGGAGGTGAATTCGGTGAATACACTCTTGCCGAGAACTGGTGGGAGCCGTTTGACTGGAACAATGAAACCTGCAACGAAGTCATCTTCGGATTCCCTGGTTCCTACACTACCAAAAGCTGGCACATGCAGAACGACCGCCGAACATTCTACGGACGTTCTCTTCCTTACGGCTGCGCCAACTATCTGGGCGTCGAAGGCAATGGCGAGAGAAACCCGAAATACGCTCTGTCTCCTAGCTATGACAACCAGAATCCTCGTCAGCTCTTCGACTACAAACTTGGAATGCCGTCACAGAAGTTCCAGAAATATGCCGGTGACAAACGTTGGGCACAATACAAGAACACAAGCGTGAACACCCGCGAAGGAATGTTCTTCCTTGAGGGAAAAATTCCAAATTCGAAGACAGCTTCAGGCTATGCGATGAATCCGGACAACCAGTATGTAATCTATCTCCGCGACCAGGTCGGCCAGTTCTTGAACAAAGGAGAAGAAGGCATCATTGTAGGTCCAGGCAAGGAATCCAAACTCGGTAACGGAGACTTCAACTCTTGTCTTTTCTGCGTGAAATATCCGTTCTACTCCTTCACCGGAGGCTACTATATCGAGTCTGACCTCACCCTCATCCGCTACGCTGAAATTTATTACTCAGAGGCTGAGGCTCTTCTCCGCACCGGCAATGCAGACGAGGCAGGAAAACTTCTCAACCAGGTCAGAAAGAGAAACTATGCCGATTTCAATTCGTCAATTGCGTATCAGCCGGAGGGCAGCGTAAAACTTGATCTCGATGAGATGCTCGACGAATGGGGACGAGAATTCATCCAGGAAGGACGCCGCAGGACAGATTTGATCCGTTTCGGAAGATTCCAGGAGGCTTGGTGGGACAAACCGAAGGATTCCGACACACACTATGAAATTTTCCCTATTTCCCGTCAGGCTCTGGAACAGAACAAACATCTCAAACAGAACCCGGGATATGAAGACATTAACAGATAAGGAAGGATAACTATGAATATCAGAAGATCATTTTTTATGACATTGGCCGCCCTCTCCCTCTTGGGAGCCGGCTCTTGTCAGAAGACATATCAGATGGTTCCTCCCCCGTCAGCGTCCTCGGACGATGACAGCCTCGAAGACGAAGATTTCGGAGGAAAGAAGGAAACTGCCATATTCGTCACTCCGTTCGGTGAGGGAGAAATGGACGGTTCATCGTGGGAGAACGCCTTTGATGCAGACACATTCCTTGGTCTGCTTACAGACCAGACGGATTTGTCAAAGACTAAAATCTATGTCTCTGAAGGCAACTATTATATGTCGAGCGGTTCCGTTTTCGGCCCGGAGATAAGGAAGAATATCGGCTCTGTGATGGGCGGATACAGTATTCTGAGCAAAGGTACGGATGTGAGTGACAGAGACGTGGTGAACCACGCGACAGTTTTCAGCGGCGATGTAAACAAGAACAACAGAGCCGACGAGGGAGACTGCGGACTTCTTTGCGTCTATGGAGGCAACTCGTCATTTGACGGAATCACATTCCGCAATGGCTATATCAATGAAAAGACTGCTTCCGCACAGAAGAGCGGAGCCGGTGTCTTTGTCGATGGGGATGCCGAAACTTGGATTGAGTTTGTCAATTGCCGCTTTGAGGATTGTGTGAGTGCAGCCACCACTAATGGCTATGCCGGAGGCGCCGCTGTCTATGTCCGCTCAGGACAGGCGAGACTTAAAGCTTGCGAAGTGAGCGGATGCTCGGGAGTTTCGAGAGGCGGTGCACTCAGATGCAACAACGACAAAGCCATCCTGTTCCTCGACAGGTGCAACATTCACGACAACAGCGTGAGAAGCGACTGGGGCTCAGGTCTGCAGCTCTCATCAGGAACAATCTGTGTCAACAATTCGACTTTCTGCTCAAACGCCGTGGGCAACAACGGAGCGGGCGGAACCGTCAATGGCGGAGGAGCGATGCTTGTCATCAACTCTACGATCATTTCCGATGACACGACTGCCGGAATACGCTGCGAGTCAGACGCCAGAAATGGTTCCTTCTTTGCCAACAACATAAGCCTGAACACAAACGGCGCGCCTGGATTCCTGCTCAACGGCAGCGGAAGGGTCGCAGTTTCAGGCGGACACAACATATTCAACAAAGTAGCCGGAGAACTCCAGTCATCCCCTTCGGATGTCACATACGACACAGACTTGAAGAATTTCGGTTCTCTTGAGGATGGGGCATATGTTTGGGACAACTCCAAAGTTTCCCTCGGAACATACGCCACAGCATCAGAACTCGATGGTTATGCACGGGAATTCAACCCTGCATCATGTTCTGTTCCGGAAATCGGCAAGGTCTTCGCAGAATGGTGTGACGGTTTTGCTGTGGACGGCCGCGGCAAGTCGAGAAATCCGGCAAAACTCCTTCCTGGATCATATGACCCGTGCCTTGAAGGTGAAGCTTCCAAGGCTCTGCGCTTCAGCGTATCATCCGATACTTTTTCCGGAAACACTGCAAGCCGTCCGGAATCGTTCGGCTTTATTCTCACAAATCCGAACGGTGTTTATTCATACAACAAGAAGATGGTTCTGCTCGGAGACGAATATGTTGCCGATGACGGAGAAACCATGCTTTGGGACGGCAAGGGTACGACTGTAACAGTCACAGCCTATGCCCCTTACGCAGCTGCGGCTGACGGCTTCGTCCCTGTGTCATGTCCAAGCAATCAGGCGACAGCAGCGGAACTCACCGCAGCAGACTTCGTGCTCTGGAAAGGAAGTGTGAATCCATCGACTGATCTCGCTGACGGCAAGATTCAGCTTAAGCTCGGTCATCTCAACACAAGGCTGATTATAAGACTCACCCTGAACGGTACGCCAATAGAGACGTCGAAAATCGCATCTCTTTCTGTAGGCGGACTGAAGGCTGAGGGAAAATGTGACCTCAATACGGCTTCTCCTGAAGTTGTCGCTGACGGCGACCCTGTCAATATGTTCCCTAATGTCAGAGAGGATTCTTATGAACTCATCACTGTGCCGCAGACTGTCACGACTGGCTCTCTGACGGTCAAGGCGACTTTCAACAAACGCCAGTATGTCTGGGAATCATCGTCTGATGTGACACTCGCTCCGGGAAAGACAGCCGAGCTCACAATTAACATTTCTACAACAAAATCGGCCTCCTCCGGCCAAATGTCAATAACTATAAAATAATAGGGAAATGACTATGAAATCAGGAATATCAAAAATAACGGTCGTCCTTGCAGCGATGCTTGCATTTTCTTCTTGCGAGAAGGAAAAAGTGCAGCCTTCGTTTGACAGTGACGAACGTGCCATACGCATAATCCCGGAAATAGCTTCTCCATACACGAAGTCGAATCCGGTTACGGACGGAAAAGAAACCGAGTTCAACAAAGGAGACATGATTGCACTGCTCTGCAACGACGGTCATGTGACCTACAGACTGACAGACAAAGGATGGAAGACGACAGACAATTATTATCTGCGCTGGGGTTCCGCTCCTGTCAGTTACTCGGCATTCTACCCCGCCACGGAGGCATCGACAACTTTCGGCAACTTTGAACTCCAGTCTTCGCAGCGCACGGCTGACCGTCTTGCCGCAGCGGATTATATGACCTGCACAGTAGCAGATGCAGTCAAGACGAGTGACGGAAGCCTCCACCTGAAAATGGAACGTCAGATGTCCAAGGTCAGTTTCACTTTGTCAGGAATTGAAGGCAGCGCCCGTGTCCAGGGATTCCGCGTGTGGACTTCGACCGGATTCACCGAAGGACATCCGAACTCTGACAGAATGTATATCAGCCCATATATTGTCGCTGCGGAAGGAACAACCTCCGGACAGAACGGAACAACCTACACTGCGATTGTAGTCCCTTCTGAGGCTGACGACGCAAAGGTATTCGTCACATTCAATTACAATGGAAAGGATATCACATTAACCGGCGTGCCTGAGCTCAAAAAAGGCTTCCGTTATGACATGAAAATAAACATCTCGGAAACCATCATCTCCATTGACACTCCTTCCGTGGATCCTTGGGACGAGAGCACCATTGTCATCCCGGGAGGCGATGCCGAGAAAGTTCCTCTGCTTCCTTACTTCGTGAAGCCGCAGGCATGTGGAACAAGAGACGGCCACTCATGGGAGAACGCAATGGGAATGACAGAGTTCCTCAATATGATCAAACAGAAGAACGGAAGCCAGTCAGAGTCTGATGAGAATGCCGACAACGTGGACGACAGAGACTTCTACTTTACCGGCGGAACCTATTCAGTATCCCAGGTAAAAGTGGAATACTCCGGATATGGATCCAGAGTAAAATTCCGTGTGCACGGCGGCTACGACACTGCCAGCACAGGAACGGATGTCAGCCGCAAGGGATCTGAAACCATATTCGACGGAGGCGGAAGCAACCGCTTCATCACCCTCGGCAACCAGACGGAACCTACGTTCGACGGCATCACTTTCACGAACTTGAAAAGCGGCGGCGACGGTTGCATCATGTTGGCAGCCGGCGGGTCCGGTGACGCCCGCGCAACCTTCACGAACTGCACATTCAAGAAATGTACGGCATCCGGCGGACAGAATCCGATAATTATGGTCAGGAAGGGACTCGCAAAGCTTGACAACGTAATCTTCGACGCTTGTCGTGCGGAAGGCGGTGTACGTGGTCTCATACGTCTCGCCCAGAAAGAGAGCCGTGTATATCTCAATGCATGTACTTTTGTCAACAATACTTTTGGCGGAGGCGGTTTCGGCCTTCTCGTGCATCTCAATGATGTCGGAGGCAACGTTTGTCTTCACAATGTAACCTTCGCCGGAAATGACAGCGGCTGTGGCGCAACCGGAGCCGTAAACGGTTCAGGAGGAATGCTCATCGCGTCAAGCACAATCGTCGCATCCAATGCCAATCCGGCCATCCGCTGCGAATCAGACCCGAAGAGCGGTTCACGACTCATCAACAGCCTCATCATCCAGGAGCAGGACAGAACAGCCATAGACATGTCGTCTTCCGGCAGAAAACTGAAATCTCTCGGCGGCAACGTGATAGTCGGAAGCATCAATGCCAATGGCCAGTACGAGGCTTCGGCAAATGACGACACCTTTGCCAACAGGGCTGCGGCTGCGGCACTCGCCCTCTCTTGGAACTCAGGTTCAAAGCACTACCTCTGGAACGGCACTACAACCCTCACAAAGCTCACGCTTGAACAGCTCCGCACTGCAATAAAGTCATACAGCAACACCAACACAGGAAAGCTTTATGCCGGTTCTGCTGAGGTATATGACGGCAGCAAGGCTGGCGAGGACTTCCTCGGCTGGCTCGACAGCATCAATGCTTTCGGCATCTACGGAAACGGTTCAGCCGTATGGCCAGGTTCATATCAGGGAAACTGATTCCGGGCTTGACAATGCACTGACACATTGATCACTAACTGAAAGTGGCTGATTCCACACAGCGGTCTCAGCCACTTTTATAATGACAAAACATATGAAATTCATAACAATTCTATTAATTGCGTCAATTTCTTTTTTCATAGCACAGGCATGCGCACCGAAGACATCGGAATGGACTGGATGGACAAACCCGCTTTTCGAGGGACAGTATGCCGACCCGGAAGGAATAATACTCGGTGATGAACTGTGGATATATCCCACGGCATCGCATCCTTTTGAGGAACAGCTCTATATGGATGCCTTCTCCTCAAAGGACCTCAAGACCTGGACCAAGCACAGCAACATCATCACTGACAAAGAGATAAGCTGGCTTCACAAGGCACTCTGGGCTCCTGCCATCGTAAACAAGGACGAAAAGTTCTACCTCTTCTTCGCCTGTAACGATGTTCATGAGGGAGAAACCGGAGGCATAGGCGTAGCCGTGTCCGACAAACCGGAAGGACCTTTCCGCGACCTCCTCGGCAAGCCGCTTCTTAACGACATCGTCAATGGTGCACAGCCGATCGACCAGTTCGTCTATCAGGACCCGGCATCCGGAGATTGGCTGATGTTCTACGGCGGATGGGGTCACTGCAATCTCGTCCGGCTCTCTGATGACTTCACATCCATTGTTCCTTTCGAAGACGGAACTCTTTTCCGTGAGGTCACACCTGAAGGTTATGTAGAGGGACCGTTTATGATTCAGCGTAACGGAAAGTTCTACTTCATGTGGAGCGAAGGAAGCTGGCGCAAGGATAACTACCGTGTCGCCTACTCCATTTCCGACACTCCTTACGGTCCGTTCGAAAGAGTAGGTACTATTCTTAAAGGCGACACTGAGCACGGAACAGGCGCCGGACATCACAGCGTAGTGCGACGTGGCGACAATTACTACATTATCTACCATCGCCATCCGCTCGATACCACCGACGGAGACAACCGCGTGGTCTGCATTGACCGTCTCGAATTTGATGAAAACGGCTTCATCATTCCGGTAAAGATGTCTTAGAGAGAAGGAGATTTTTTTCGTAACTTAGTTGTACAAAATTTAAAAGGCACATAAATATGAAAAAAAATCTTGGTGTTCAGACATTTGTCATGAGCGCGCTGCTCACAGTTTTCGCCTGCCCAATCTGCGCAGGAGGAAACATCGGCCACGCAAAGACTGCGGAAATGAAGGTGAAGTCGGTGAAAATCAATGGATATGTAGGAGGAAGAATCGACGATTGCATACTGCATCGTGTCATGGGACAGGATGTAGATGAACTTGTGGAGCCTTTCCGTCACAGGAACGAGACCTGGCGATGGCAAAGCGAGTTTTGGGGGAAATGGACCTTGGGAGCGCTTGAGACTTACCGCTACACCGGTGATGCAGCACTTTATGAAAAGATTGCCGCTTCTGTCGGACATATAATAGAAACCCAGAGCCCGGACGGCTACATCGGAAACTATGCGCCTGAATCTCAGCTGCGCGAATGGGACATTTGGGGACGGAAGTACACAATGCTGGGGCTGCTCGGATGGTACGAACTTTCAGGAGACAGCCAGGCCCTTGCTGCGGCATCGGGTGTTGCAGACCACCTCATTTCACAGCTCAAATCCAAGAATGCCAAGATTGTGAAATGCGGACTGTACCGGGGCATGGCAAGTTCTTCCGTGCTCGAACCGATTATGAAACTGTACAACATAACCGGAAACAAACGCTATCTCGATTTCGCGACAGACATCGTCACACAGTGGGAGACCCAGGACGGCCCAAGACTGGTCAGCCGCTCCGATATACCTGTGGCTCTGCGCTTTCCGCATCCTCAGACAAAGTGGTTTTCCTACGAAAACGGAGCCAAGGCATACGAAATGATGTCCTGCTATGAAGGACTGCTCGAATACTATAAGGTGACCGGAAACGAAGCGGATTACGAAGCTGTACGAAAGAGTGTCTCACACATAATCGAAGAGGAAATCAACATCGCCGGTTCAGGCAGTTCGGTCGAGTGCTGGTACGGAGGAAAATCACTCCAGACAATTCCGACCTACCACACTATGGAGACCTGCGTCGGCTTCACCTGGATGCAGCTCTGCAGCAGACTCCTGAAGTTCTGCGGAGACTCCCGCTACGCGGACCAAATCGAGAAGACATTCTACAACGCCATTCTCGGTTCGATGAAGTGCGACGGAAGCCAGATTGCCAAATATACCCCGCTTGAGGGATGGAGAGTGGAAGGTGAAAAACAATGCCATATGAATATAAACTGCTGCAATGCCAATGGTCCCCGCGCCTTTGCGATGATTCCGGCTCTCGCTTTTATCACAGAAGGAGATTGCCTGAAGATAAACCATTATGGTGATTCTGAAGCCGAAATTTCGCTGGACAAACGCAACTCCATGGGAATCAGTCTCCATGGAAATTATCCGGTTTCCGGAAACATCTCCATAGAACTCTCGCCGGCAAAGCCCGCAGAATTCACTTTGGCGTTGAGAATACCTCAGTGGAGCAAAACAACGACTGCAAGTGTAATCAGCGGCACAGATACATTGAAAATAAGTCTTGACAATCTTTCAGCAGGCGAATATGCGAAAGTAGAACGCAAGTGGAAGAAAGGTGACCGCATTGAACTTTCCCTGGACCTCACGCCACATCTGTTCGAACAGAACGGGCATCAGGCGATTGTGCGCGGCCCTATAGTCCTTGCAAGGGATTCACGCTTCGACGACGGTTTCGTGGATGAAAGTGTGGTAATCCAATCTTCAGAGGACGGCAGCGTCACCCTGACCCCGGCAGAAGGCAACGATTTCGCTTGGATGGCATTTACAGCCCCTATGGTCGCCGGAGCAGACCTTGAAGGCAACGGCAAGCCTCGCCAGATCCACCTCTGCGACTTCGCCTCAGCAGGCAACACTTGGGACAAATCCACCCGCTACAAAGTCTGGCTTCCAAAAACCCTGAACGTAATGAAGGGCGAATACAGGGCATACAATGATGCTCCTTCGGAGTAGTGTCATATTATTCGCCAGAGTTTCACACATCTTTCATTCTCACATTTGAAGCAATCACATATTTTTTCAAAACAGTTCATATGTACAAACACATACTCACAATCGCATTAGCCTCTCTGTCTTTTTGCGTTTCATACGCCCAAAGCACTTGGAAGGACAATCCATTTGCATCCAAAGGAACAATTGTCGCCCCGGTACTGAGCAGTTCGCTTGTAGATGAGATTGTGATTGTCTCCGATAATCCCGGGGACTGGAAATTTACAGCTTCGGTAGAAAATGATGGAGGGAAAGAAATAATCAGCATCTCGATGGATGCGGCGTCCGAGGCCACTCCGGCAAGATTCAATGTATATTTCACGTTCCCGCAGAAAGGAGTCTTCAATTTCTGGAGTCCGGACGTGAATTGCGGCACTCACCTGGACCCTTTCTGGGGCCACTCCAATGCCAGCAGTTCACTCGCCTACAGGATGCCTCTATATGAGTATTTCAATGACAACAATACGAATTGCCTGACAATCGCCTGCTCAGAAGTACTCCGCAAGGTAGATGCCGTACTCGGCGTCATGGAAGAAGGTTGCGCAATCTGCACAGAACTGAGATTCTTCAAAGAGAGCGAGGCTCCTGCAACGCATTATGAAACTAAAATTCTGCTTGACAAGCGACCTGTATTCTGGGCAGAAAGCATCCGTGACGCATCCGAGTGGATGAGCCGTGAGAACGGTTACGATGCTTTTCCGGTGAACGATTACGCATTTGAACCGCTGTACTCAAGCTGGTACCAGTTCCATCAGGATGTGAGCGCAGAAGCGATTGAACAGGAGTGCCGTATTGCTGCAGACCTCGGAATGAAGACCGTAATTCTCGATGACGGTTGGCAGACGACTGACGGAAACAGAGGTTATGCCTTCTGTGGAGACTGGAGACCGGCCCCGAAAAAATTCCCTGACATGGCGGCACACGTTTCAGCAGTCCATGACCTTGGAATGAAATATCTTGTCTGGTACAGCGTTCCATACATCGGATGGAACAGCGATTCCTACAAGAAGTTTGAGGGCAAGTTCCTCTACAATGACAGGAGCAGCCGTTGCGCTGTGCTTGACCCACGTTTCCCTGAGGTCAGGAAACATCTTGTGGAACTGTACACAAAGGCATTGAAAGACTGGAATCTGGATGGATTCAAACTCGATTTCATAGACAGTTTCAGGGCGAGGATCCTGCCGTAAAAGAGAATTATGCCGGAAGGGACATCATGAATCTCAGCGAGGCAGTGAACCTGCTGATGAAAGAGGTTTCATCCGCTCTGAGAGCCATCAAACCGGATATTCTCATTGAGTTCAGACAGCAGTACATAGGTCCGGCCATCAGACAGTACGGAAACATGTTCCGAGCAGCAGACTGTCCGGGCAACGCCAAAGACAACAGAATGAGAATCGCCTCCCTCAGACTGACGAGCGGTTCGACTGCCGTGCACTCAGACATGTTGGAATGGAATATTTCCGAAACTCCTGAAAATGTGGGAAGAGCGATAATCAATTCCATTTTCGGAGTCGTACAATATTCGACAATGCTGAGGAATATCCCTGAAGAACAACTTGACGTCATGAGAAAATGGATGAAATTCGCCTCCGAACACCGCGAAACCCTGCTCAAAAGCGAATTCCGTCCTCACCATCCTGAACTTGGCTATCCTGTCATTGAAGCAGAGAGCGATAAGGAGCTCATAATCGCCGTATATCAGGACAATGCCGTCATTGATGTGCCCCGTCGCGGAAAAAACGTCTATATCCTGAACGCATCCGGTTCCGACAGCATTGTCGTCCGCTGCGGAAACAAGACAAAAACAGTGAAAGTCCCTTGCGGCGACTGGAGAGCATTGTCTCCGGTGGCCGCAAGATAGGCAATAAACAATTTTATTTTCCGACAACTTCAATACCGTCCGGAACGGAGACTTCCGTGTGGATACTTCCGTCAGACTGTCTTTCGTGGCGTACTCTGATTGGGCCGTATGGCGTAGGGAACGAGCCTTCAGCCCAGTCGAGGTCACCAAGATGCGGAGTTATACGGACCTTTGCACAACCCGGTTCAAGGATTTCGATGCCGAGGACATGATGGCTAATCCATGCTGTCGGACCGGACGCCCAACCGTGACAAAGACTGTGACGGAAACCAAGGTAGCAATATGCGCCAAAATCGCCGTGAATATCCTTTTTCCCTTCCGGGACAAGTCCGTCAATGCCGGCCGCATTCGGAAGCCAGTCAAGGTTGAAATCTTCCCAGAATGTCGTCGCTCCCAGATCTATCATCGCACCCCAATAGTTGCGGATGATGTCGAGCGCACCCTGCCAGTCACCTGCACGGGCCATAGCCTCAAGCATAATATATCCGTAGAAAGTCGAGAATCCATGACCTCCATTGTAGGAAAGGATATCCTTGTCTGCTTTCTTGGCATTCGTAAGACCTGCGAGAGTCATCAGCGCCGCAGCCTGCTTTGACCCCGGCGCATCAGGAGCGACATCGGACTTGAGGAACTCGTCGTAGAGTTTGTTTGCAGGTTTAGTGAGGAGTTTCTCGGCTGCTGCGCATTCATTTTTGAGTTGCGGGTCATTGAATATGGTTCCAAAATCCTGCCCACACTGCATTGCAAGAACCATCAGGGCCTGAATTCCTACATCCTTTGCCTGTTTGTTGCCTTCAGTCGGCCAGTCAAGGAAACGTGGCCCGTTAAGGTTTTCACGTCCATCAGAAGATATTTTGGAGATCAGCAAGCGCAACAGTTCCGTGATGTATCCTCTGGACTCAAGCAGATTGTCCAGATTTCCGGTGTGGCGATACCAGTCATGACAACAAAGCATCCACCATATCGAGTAAGTCGCAGAGAACCCGTTCATCCATTTTGGAAGAGGAGTTATGTCACGCATCCAGTCAAGTGTTTTGGGGACCACCTCATTGTTTCCGAAGACAGCAGCAATCGTCATGACCATCGGATAGGAATCGCCCATCCATACAAGCCTGTCGCGCTTTATGCCCTCGATAAGGAAATTCTGCATACACAGATGCACCGTGTAGGCTCCCGTCTCCCAAATCCGGTTCAGGCGATCATCGCTGCTGCTGAAAGAACCGACATATTCAATGTCACGCATTATTGAGATGGCTCTTGCTTCCTTGAGTTTCAGTTCCCTGTCATTGTCAATGAGGTCAATGCGCACGAAACGGAATCCGGAATTACCGATTTCCACCGTGCCCATCATCGGAAGTAAAACTATCTGGTCCCGTATGGAGTGATCATTCGTCGCACCGCCCCTGCCGCCGACTTCGGACATCGCCTCGCTTGCTGATTCTCCATAGCGTACACGTACTTGAACAGGATCCACGATTGGACCGGTGACGAGCTGAAGTCCTCCATGCAATTCCTTTCCGAAGTCGAGAAGGATTGCAGGATGCACTCCGTCACCAGATTTCATGATGCAGTACGATTCCGGGGTGTCATTGTTGCAGTAGGGCTGGCCGTTACCAGGTTTGAGCAGAACATCAGAGAGACGCACACCGGCATCACTCTGCCACACGACACGTGAAGGTGAAATGTATGTCCTGGTACGAGAATCGCGCTCCTGTGCATTCAGGAAAATTGCAGAGCATAGCAGAAGAGCTACCGAATTAAGGATAGCAAGAAATTTTGTCATATTGTTATGAACTAATGATTATCGTCATTTTCATTCGGACAAATATCCTATATTCCGCAGACCTATAGTCTGCCAAAAAGTGAAAAGCCTTGATAAAGAAACCCTTACCAAGGCTTGGTAATGTCAGAGATTTCACCTAAATCAGTACTTGCTAAATCAACCATACAAGCGGGCACTGACATGGCGAAGATACAACTAAAATCTGACAACATCAACCCTTTCGGGGGACTTTTCTCCATCCTCAACATTTTTAACCGCGGCGGACTGAGATCCGTGATTGACCAGCCCCTCGGACGGCGCGGAGGCAACGACCGTGGCGGAGACCGTGACCGCAGAGGAGGCTTCGACCGCAGGGGCGGTGACGATCGTCGTGGCTTTGACCGTAGAGGTGGCGATGACAGAAGAGGTGGTTTCGACCGTCGCGGCGGCGATGACCGCAGGGGCGGATTCGACCGCAGAGGTGGCGACGACCGCAGGAACGGAGGCCACAGGAACTTCGGCCCGAAGAACGACTTCAACGCCAACACCGAAGACCACTCCGACAACCTCGACAAGAACACAGAGGAGTTCTTTTAATGAATATCCGACCTCGATCAAACGAGGTGGCAATTGAATATGAATCCCCGAGGCCAATTCAAACGGTCTCGGGGATTTTTTCATCAATAAGAAGAAATTTGTGTATATTTATAGTCTGAACCAACATTCGGACAAATGACTGACACAGAACTTAAGAATCTGAAAGATAACCTTTGGCATTCCGCCGGCATTCTGCGTGCCGGAGCACACTTGGCTGCCAACAAATATGGTCAACCAATCCTCGGTCTCATCTTCCTCCGTTATGCCGATGTTTTCTTCAAACAGCACAATGCCGAGATCGATGAGGAATATAACCGTACTCCAGCTTCTGTCGTGCAGTATATGGTAGAGGTACTTCGTCCTGTCACCGGTGACAAGAAGTTTCTTGACCCGGCTTGCGGTTCGGGCGGTATGTTCGTGCAGGCGGCGCGATATATGCACCGCCACAATGCCACCAACCAAGATATGATGAGCTTCCGCTGCTACGGAGTGGAGAAAGAGCCGGACACCGTGAAACTGGCGAAGATGCCCGGTTCAATACATACGGCGTTCCTCGCAACAAGACGAAATCAACGAAAAAGGTAGGTGACAAGAAAGAGATTGAAAAGAATATGAAGTATTTGTTTGGGGAGGAATAGGAGATGGAGAGTGAAAAGGAACAGTTGATAACTGCGAATTCCGTATTGATAAACGATTTGCGACAGATTATTGATTCCGCACGGCAACGTGTGGCGGTGACCGTTAATGCTGAGTTGACTATGATGTACTGGCATATCGGTGAACGAATCAATCGTGAAATACTTGGTAATCAGAGAACGGAATATGGGAAGCAAATTGTGTCGCAGGTGGCGGCACAATTGCAAGAGTTGTATGGTACGAAGGGATTTGAACCAAGAACTATTAGGAGAATGATGCAATTTGCATCTTTGTTTCCGGACATTCAAATTGTGACACCACTGGTGACACAATTATCCTGGTCTCATTTTCTGGTAGTTATGCCACTTAAGGATGAAATTCAGCGTGAGTTCTATCTTACAATGGCGGCATCTGAGCATTGGAGCAAACGAATGCTTCAGTCTAAGATTGACGGTATGCTCTTCGAGCGTACCGCTTTTCCATAGGAAACTGCACCGTTTGATAGCGATTGACCTGAAACTTGGTCGCTTTAAGTCACAGTATAAAGGGCAGATGGAACTCTATCTCCGTTGGCTCGAAGCCCACTAGATGGAGCCGGGCGAGGAGTCTCCTTTAGGCTTGCTGTTGTGTACGGAGGGAAGCGAGGAACAGATAGAACTCCTTCAACTCGATAAGTCAGGCATCAAGGTGGCTAAGTATATGACTGAGTTGCCGCCGCGTGAGGTGCTGATACGGCAAATCAAGAGGTCTCTGGAAGTGTCAAGTGAGTTGATGCTGGAGAAGAAAAATGGGGAGGAATGAATATGGAAAAGGTGTTATGTCAGAATAGTGGCAGTCTCTTGAAAGATGCCCGAAGCATCATCGAGCAGGCACGGCAAGAAGCCTATCGTTCGGTGAATATAGCGATGATCCAGCGTAACTGGTTGCTGGGCAAGCGCATTAGTGAGGAAATCTTGCTGGGAGAGAATCGTGCGGAGTACGGTGGAGAAGTGATAAAGAATCTTTCCAAGGAACTAACTGGTATTTACGGAAAGGGATTCACTAAGAGTTATTTGTACAACTTTATGAGGTTTTATAAAACCTTCCCTGATATTTTCCAATCACCGATTGGAAAATCCGAATTACTCACTTGGACGCATTATTACCTGCTCTTGGATGTGGATGATGAGACCGCTCGTAATTGGTATGCCCACGAGGCTTTCACTGAGACTTGGAGCGTAATTTGATTTTGTGTTCGGAAACGAGTGCGGCTATGGCCGCACAAGGATACGATTGGATCGCTTAGGGCAAATGTTGATTTCCTATGACAATGTGGAATTTGAAAGTATGATTCTTTGACTCAAGGTGTTACAGTATCAGCAGGAGCGCGAATACGTATAGTGCGAACCCTTGGAAGCGGAGACGGCTCTTTGTGCTGGAATGCAGCATCTCTTCGGTCGGATCATCACCGGTCATCTCCAGCAGAGTGTCGTCCGACGGGATGCGGCCGTGTGAATATTTCCGGATCAGCTGGCCATCGTTGAACCAAGTCGCGCCACCGTTCGAGCGGTTGAGGGTGACGAGCTCTTTCTTGTCGGCGAAATATGTCGATCCGGCCAGCCGGGAATGCACATCCGGTACAATCACGGACATATTGTCAAACTGCTCCCTCGTAGAGGAAATCAGCAGCAGGGGAGTGAACCCGGCGGCTTTCGCCCCGTCAAGGGCATCGGCTATCCTTGTCCAGAAAGATCCGTTGGTCTTGGCCGGGTCATAGACCGAAACCGCAAGCACATTGCCGTAGGTGGCCCTTTCGTCTTGGTAATTGCCTGATGAGTCTGTGAACGAGAGCGCCGGCTTGTTGTCCTCGATGTCCGCTCCGTGGATCAGGATTGTCTCCGTGCGGACGTATGTCCAAGTTGAATCCGGAAGACGATCGAGGTCGAAGGCTCCTTCCTGGCCGTTCTTCTCGTAGATGATCGTGGATTTGTAGTTGCCGGAGGCTTCATCCTCCTCGTCATCATTGCTAACAGACGCCAGCAATTCGCTGCCAGGAGTGAAGGCGGTGTAGTCCACCATCGGGATAGATGTCAATGAATAGACAGCAAAAAGAAGGATCGAGGCCGACACGATGCCGAAAGAGACATATTTCCGCTTCCGGTTCTTCCCGAAATTCTTGAACGGCAGGAACGCTGTCATCGCCAATGCCAGCAGAACCAGATTCTTAAGGAACGTCTGGAAGTTGGTCAGGTGGATCACCTCTCCGAAGCAGCCGCAGTCAGTCAAGCTTACCGGATTGAATATGGCCAGAAACAGCGTCAGCACGGTGAAAAAGACAATCATCGCAGTGGTGATGATCGCCACCTGCTTTCTCCAGACCCCACTGATCATCGCCGCTCCGAGGATGGCCTCCGCAAGTGCGAAAACCACGGCGAATGCCTTCGCCGCTGGCAGCAGGAATGCAAGATGGAGGAATCTCAAGTACCCTTCCATCACGAGGCCCGCGCCTACCGGATCAAGCAGTTTGAATATTCCCGCGAGCAGGAACACCACACCAATCAAAAAAGCGCACAGCCTTCTCAGCCTGAAGAGGAAAACGTTGTTCATTTTGCTTCGATATGTTCGTCAATAACTTTCTTTACCTTTGCGAATATCCCGTCCGGCGGCAGCATCTCCCCGAACTCGTCCGAGCAGTCTATCCTGATGAAATCCGGATCAAGCGCGACCTGCTGCCTGTAGATCGAGCGGACCTGCTTCTGGAACTCTATGTCTGATTCGTGAATATCCTGTGAGCCGTGGAGATATTCCCTGTCCTTCCCCGTCCGCGCTGACTCCAACCTGCTTTCCACGAATGTGATGGGAACGTCCAGGAATATATTCAAGTCTGGCTTCGGGAGGCCGAAGTCGCCATATTCAGTGTTGAGGATCCATTCGCGCAAGTTCTCTCTTTCCTCGGAGGTGTGCAGCTTGGCGCATTGGTAGGCGATGTTGGAATAAACGTATCTGTCAAGCAGTACCGTGCCACATTCCGCCAGTGTCTTCTTCATCCCCGGAGCCGCTCCGTGCCTGTCCTCGGCGAACAGCAGGGCTACCAGTTGAGGGTGAACCGACTCGTTGTTCCCGAAGTCTCCACGCAGAAACCGGCTGATCAGATCCCCATAGACCGGAGCGTCGTATCTTGGAAAGTGAATGTAATCCAATTCCGGGCATATCTTTTCAAGATACGCCTTTAACTTCTTGACTTGTGTGGACTTGCCAGCACCATCCAATCCTTCCAGAACGACCAGCATAACGATTGATTTTCTAATGGAGGTTTTGCGTCACGGTCAAAACTTCTTCCGAATCACAAATATATTCAATTTTTGTCTATTTTTGTTTAAATTTTATATCAATATGGGAAGTAAAACAGACAGAAATATTCAGGTGATGGGCATTGTGAACCTCACCGATGACTCCTTTTTCGCAGGCAGCCGCAACCTCCGTGCGGACGGAACCTTCGATTATGGACTTTTCCGGGGCAGGATTGTGAATATGCTCGAGTCGGGAGCGGACATCCTTGACTTGGGAGCGTGCTCGATGCGTCCGGGCTCAGACTCTATCAGCGAGGAGGAGGAATGGAAAAGGCTTGAGCCGGCCTTGAATATTCTTGCATCGGAACATCCCGGTGTCAGGATTTCGATCGACACGTTCAGGCCTTCAGTCGTTAGCCGCGCGTTTGACATCATCGGACCTTTCGTCGTTAACGATGTCAGCGGCGGATGCGAGGATATGTGGTCACTTCTCGGCCGGCTTCAGTTGCCGTACATCGCAATGCACACCCGAGGCACTCCAAAGAATATGCAGACGCTAACTGACTATGACAATGTCACCGAGGCTGTCCGTGAGTTCTTTGTCGGGATCGCCGCCGAGGCGGACCGGCACGGGGTGAAGGACTGGATTCTGGATCCAGGTTTCGGTTTCGCAAAGACGGTGGAACAGAACTGGCAACTGCTCCGTGAAATGGCTGTCCTTCAGGAGTTTGGTAAAGATATTCTGGTGGGATTGTCCCGCAAGAGTTTCTTGTTCAGGCCTCTGGGCATCACTCCTGCTGAGGCGCTTCCGGCCACGCAGGTCGCTGACTTCATCGCCCTGCAAAACGGCGCGGACATCCTCCGCGTCCACGATGTCGCCGAGGCTGTCCGCACAGTCAATCTCTACCGCCTTTTAAATGGTATTTAAGGTAACTAGCGTGTTAATCGGAGCGTAGCGACGCAAGGGGTCTGGGGAGACCGCTCCCCAGTGCCCCACCGGGGCTGTCCCGAAGGGGCTGGGGGTTGATTTAACGGGCGCTTGATTAAAAAAAGGAGGCTTTTTTTAGCCTCCTTTTTTTTAGTCAAGCGTCTGTTTGATTTCTGTGATCACAAACGCCTCGATATTGTCCCCGACCTTCAGGTCGTTGAACTTCTCGATGCCGATACCGCACTCCATTCCGGCGGAAACCTCCTTCACGTCGTCCTTGCCCCTCTTGAGCGAGGCGAGCTCGCCGGTGTAAACCACGATACCGTCACGGATAAGCCTGCACTGCGCCGTCTTGGCGATCTTGCCGTCCCTGACAAGACAGCCGGCGATCGTTCCGACCTTCGAGATCTTGAAGGTCTGCTTGACCTCCGCCGTTCCGGTGATCTCCTCCTTCTTGATAGGCTCAAGCATACCTTCGATACCGTCCTTCACATCGTTGATGGCATCGTAGATGACGGAGTAGAGACGGATTTCGATTCCCTGCTCGTCGGCCAGTTTCCTTGCGTCCGTGGAAGGACGTACCTGGAATCCGATGATGACCGCATCCGAAGCCTCGGCCAGGATCACATCGGACTCGGAGATCGCTCCCACAGCCTTGTGGATCACATTGACACGAACCTGCTCGGTCGAGAGCTTGATGAGGGAATCTGAGAGAGCCTCCACAGATCCATCCACGTCACCCTTGACGATGACATTGAGTTCCTTGAAGTTGCCGATGGCGATCCTTCGCCCGATCTCCTCAAGGGTCATATGCTTCTGGGTCTTGATGCCCTGGATCCGCAGGAGCTGCTCACGCTTGTTGGCGATGGCCTTGGCCTCCTTCTCGTCGCTCATCACATTGAACTTGTCACCGGCGCTCGGCGCTCCGTTCAGACCAAGGATCGAAACCGGGGTAGAAGGACCGGCCTCTTTCACTTTCTGACCACGCTCGTTGAACATAGCCTTCACACGGCCGTAGTAGCTGCCGCTCAGCACCATATCACCGGTCTTGAGTGTACCGTCCTGCACGAGTACCGTGGCGAGATATCCACGGCCCTTGTCCAGAGATGACTCGATGACCGCGCCGACACCGTTCTTGTTCGGATTGGCCTTGAGGTCAAGAAGATCGGTCTCAAGGAGAACCTTCTCAAGAAGCTTATCGACGTTGAGCCCCTTCTTGGCTGATATCTCCTGACACTGGTATTTTCCACCCCACGCCTCCGTGAGGATATTCATTTGTGCCAATTGCTGGTAAATCCTTTCCGGCTGGGCACCTGGCTTGTCTATCTTGTTGATGGCGAACACCATCGGGACTCCGGCCGCCTGGGCGTGGTTGATGGCCTCGACTGTTTGGGGCATCACGGCGTCGTCAGCCGCGATGATGATGATCGCAAGGTCGGTGAGCTGGGCTCCACGTGCACGCATAGCGGTGAACGCCTCGTGTCCAGGGGTGTCCAGGAAGGTGATCCTCCTGCCGTCGGGAAGCTTAACGTTGTAGGCTCCGATGTGCTGGGTGATACCTCCCGCCTCACCTGCGATGACGTTTGACTTACGAATATAGTCGAGCAACGATGTCTTACCGTGGTCAACGTGACCCATCACGGTGATGATCGGAGGCCTTGGAACGAGGTCTTCCTCACGGTCGGCCTGCTCGCTGCTTCCCTCGATCTCTTCGGTCAGGTCGGCGGTGACGAACTCTACCTTGTAGCCGAACTGCTCAGCGACAAGCACAAGCGCCTCTGCGTCAAGCCTCTGGTTGATTGAAACCATAAGTCCCAGATCCATACAAGCCTTGATGACCTCGTTGACCGGAGTGTTGTTCATAAGGGTGGCGAGGTCGTTCACGGTCACGAACTCGGTGACCTTGAGGACCTTCTTCTCGGCTATCTCCTGTGCCATCTCCTCCTGGGACTTGGCCGCGGCCTGCTCCCTCTTCTCCTTTCTGTACTTGGCTCCGAAGTTGTTCTTCTTGTTGTCGTTCATCCTGGCGTAGGTCTCCTTGACCTGCTTCTGGATCTCCTTCTGCATCGCCTCCTGCTCCTCCTCGGTCATAGCCGGCTTGAAGCGGTCCGCCCCGCGGTTGCGCTTCTTGCCGCCCTTGCCCTGCTCCTGAGCCTGCTTGGCGTTCTTGTTCTTATCCTTGCGGGAACTGTTGTCCGCCTGCTTGCCTTCCTTCGTCACATCGACCTTCTGGCTACCCTTGGCGATTCTTTCCCTCTTCTTGTTGCCCTTCTTCGGCTCGAACTGGGACAGGTCTATCTTTCCGAGAACCTTAAGGCCTGGTGTAGAACTTTCAGCAGCGGGTTTCTCCTCCTTGACCTGAGGCTGCTGGGACTGCTGGGACTGCTGATGTTGTTGCGACTGCTGTGGCTGCTGGTGTCTGGATTTGCCTTGCTGCTCCTCCTTTTGTCTTGCCGCCAGCTTTCTTTCGTGCTTGCTCATCTGCCTGTCACCGTTTCGCGCTTCCTTTCCCGCCACCGGGGTTGTTGGCGCGGGAACGGTTTCCTTGATGGTCTCGGCTTTCCTGGCCTCTTCCCGAGGCTGGCTCTTCGGCTTAGGCTCCGCAGGAACCTCTGCCTTCTCCTCTTTCACGACTGCGGCCTCCTGAACAGGCTTTTTCTCAGGTTCAGGCTTAATTGCCACCTCTGCCGGCGCCGCTTCCGGCTTTGCCTCCGGCTCTTTCGCAGGCTCCACGTCAGGGGCCTTGACCTCTGGCTGCGGAGCAGGCGCGGCCTCCGGCTTGCTTTCTGGCTCCGGAACCTGTTCTGGCTCCGGCTGAGCCGCTTCCGGTTCAGACTTTGTTTCTACCGGGGTGAAGATGGTTGTCTTGATGACAGTCTCCCTGACTGGTTCCTCTTCCTCCTCTTTCGCGTTTTCCTGTTGCTTCTTGGAGGTCTTCTCCAGAATCTCGTTGAGTTTGATGTCAACTTTTTCCGAAGCCTGTTTCAGCTCCAGGTCCTTTCCGAACTGTTTCTCAATAGCCGGAAGAAGCTCGTCCGAAATCTTCGCGTTCGGATTGGCCTCGACCTCAACCCCTTTGCTGCCTAAAAAGTCCACAAGGTTCTGAAGTCCGATGTTGTAAGTTCTTATTATCTTGTTTAGTCTGATTTCTGCCATATTCAACCCCTTTAAATTATTAACTGTCCTTTTGCGCTGCCAGGACTATTCCTCAAATTCGGCTCTGAGAATCCTGAACACCTCTGCCACGGTCTCATCCTCAAGGTCAGCCCTCTTGGCGATGTCTTCAGGTGTGAAGGCGAGCACGCTCTTGGCGGTGTCGCATCCGATGGCCTCCAGGCGGTCGATGACCCACTGGTCGATCTCGTTGCTGAACTCGCTGAGCAGCACGTCCTCTTCCTGAGCCTCGTCCTTAGGAAGCTCTCTCCAAACCTCTATCTCTCTGCCGACAAGCATTCCGGCAAGCTTGATGTTGCAGCCTCCGCGTCCGATACCTTTCTTTACCTCGTCCGGCTGCATATAAACCTTGATCTTGTCCTCGTCCGAGTTTCCAAGGTCGATTGACGAGACCCTTGCCGGATTGAGGGCCCTCTGGATGAGCAACTGCGTGTTGTTCGTCCACTGGAGTACGTCGATGTTCTCGTTGCGGAGCTCGCGCACGATTCCGATGATCCTGGATCCCTTCACGCCGATGCAGGCTCCGATCGGGTCGATCCTCTCATCGTAGGACTCAACGGCCACCTTGGCGCGCTCGCCAGGTACACGTACCACCTTCTTGATGGTGATGAGTCCGTCGAATATCTCCGGAACCTCGTGCTCGAAGAGTTTCTCAAGGAACTCGTTGGATGTTCTGGAAAGAGTGATGTAAGGAGTGGTGTTGTTCTTCATCTCCACGCTCTTGATGATGGCGCGGATGGTGTCTCCCTTCTTGAATCTCTCGCCCGGAATCTGCTCTGCCTTAGGAAGATGCAGCTCGTTGTTGTCATCGTCCAGAATGATGACCTCCTTGGACCAGGTCTGATAGATCTCACCTGTGAATATCTCGCCGACCTTGTCGGAGTAGGCCTTGAATATGTTGGCCTTGTCGATGTCCATAATCCTTCCCTGAAGGTTCTGCCTGATGTTCAGGATTCCTCTTCTTCCGAAAGACGAGAGGGAAAGCTTCTTGGTATAGACATCCCCGATCTCATAGTCATCGTCGCCGGTCTCCTGCTTGATCTGATCAAGGGTGATCTGGGTGTTAGGGTTCTCCACCTCTTCCACAATGTCGAAGTTCTGGTAGATCTCGCAGTCTCCCTTGTCAACGTTGATGATGACATCGAAATTGTCGGCCGATCCGAAAGTCTTGGCGATCTGTGTGAGGAACACGTCCTTGAGAACG